>JAABUP010004403.1_pt1 | contig 23031 bp, 32 predicted proteins | sample 5559201 | NCBI WGS metagenome assembly JAABUP01 (sample SAMN10711887, study PRJNA513373) | rock metagenome | isolation source: Antarctica rocks | place: Antarctica | reverse complement strand
GCTTTACATATGTCAGAGCTGTATGAGCGTTACTGATGCTGTGCAGTCACCATTATTTGAGCATATGTGCTAGCTATGAGCAGCTCACTTGGCAAAGCTACTCTTCCTAGATATCGTGTCCAGTCTCTTGCTGTGTGTCACGGCACTAGAGGCCATCACTCACCTCCATAGGGAGAGCATTCTGCTTGTGACTGTCTGTAGCAAAGGCAGACGATGAGGCAGAAGAGAGCGGGGTGAAGGTGTTGGGCCTGGCAGTTTGACGCAGGGAGCACATGAGGCGGCAGCCAGAAGCAGACCAAACTGCTAGCCCACTGCGGCGCCACCCCACCTGTAGAAACATCAACTCATCACAAAGGGGCTGCATCATTTTCCTATGTAAGTTTGTGGAGTGCTTGCTCCGCATGGAGCAGCCAGACACAACGTCTGTGGTTTGGGACAATCTACGAGTGCCAGCGCTATCACTCTGCGTGAAGTGCTGAAATTTGGCGATTTCTGCAATAAGCTCTGCAGACCTGTGCCATATTTTTCCACATATGCCTCTGATGCATTGTATTCTGTGCCAGGTCTGGTGTTGCCGTAGAGCAATGGTATGTTGTGACATGACATAACAAGCTGTGATGCATATAGTATGTGAAAGTGCAAAAGCACAGCCTTGACATGCATACGAGAAACTCACTGCAAAGGCCCTGTTATCAGGCGACCACTTCAGATCTGCCACTGAACCAGTAGCCTCTGGCCCATAGCCCCAGTCAACAAGGGACACCACTCTTACAGGGCCCTCTGCTTGGCTCCCATCAATGCTGAACCTCCCCCCTTTGTGCCCATACAACTTGTACAACGCCACTTCACCATTGGTCAGACCCACAGCTATGAGCTGAGCATCTGGAGCTATGCCTAAGCAAGTGGCTCCAGAACCAACGCCACATATCCAGTGGCTGAACTCTAGCTGCTCAGCAGGTGCCAAGCCGCTGTCTGCTGTTCTGCAGATTGCGCAGCGGCCATCTGTAAGTACAACTCCCAGCATCTTCAAGGAGGGTGAGTAGTCAAGGCTCTCAATGCAAATGCTGTCCGGCACAGTTGATGTGGAGCTGCTGCGGCTGAGGCGATCTGTGCTGGTGGCCCGGCCAATCTGGCGAGCGCTGAGTGAGGCAGCAGAGGGAGAAGAGGAAGCTTGCAGTCCGCCTGAGCCTGTTAGATGGCGTGAATGATTGAGACTATTCTGGCTGTTGACTGCAATGGGCTGAAGGCTGCTGCGCTGTGACCTGAGAGACATCGATCGCTGTAGCCGCAGCTGAAGCTCTGTGAGAGATCCAAAGGGGTTGTATTGACCACGGAACTGCAGCGCAATCCAGAAGCTTTTGTTACAAAAGCATTGTAAGCCTGCGAACATGTCATCAAGGACAGTGTAGCCTGCTCTGAAGCAGGGCAACACAGCAGTTGGTGAAAACAAAATGCCATACCTTGCTCTGCCACGAGAACACTTGACAGGTTCCATCTGACAGGCCCAGCAGAATGGATCTGCTGTCCCCAACCAGGCACGTGGCTGCAGCAGCAGATTGTACAGCAATGCTATGCTGTAGAAAAATGTCTACATGCTTCAAATCTTGCACGCCAGCAATTCCTGCGCCTTGGAGGACTGACTCTTTGCATGAGTGCATTCCGTAGATATGCAAGTAATTGTTGTATGTCTGCATGCAGCCACGTGCGTGTCAACCTCGTGCAGCTTGAAATTTGTTGTTTGCTCGTGGTTATACCAGGTTCTGCAAATAGGTATGCTCAGCATGCAGGATGCTCAACATGTTTACCAGCACTGCCAGCAAGCGCCTGCTGCTGCACCAGTAAGCGCGCTTGTTGAGGCCCTCAACCTTGAGGGACTCTTCACATCTTTCGAGATGGCCTAATCTTATCCGGTGCTGCCCGCCAGCCCATATCTGGGCGGAGCCGGTGAAGACAATCAAACAAAAGTCGCTGTCCAAGCTCAGAGAAACGACATCCTGCTTGAATCCGGCATCGCCGACCGCCAAGGCTTTTGGCCAACCATACGCAAAGTACATATGGGCAGCTTACCCCTCGAGCTTGAATGGCCGATATGGGGTTCAGAGCAAGTGATCACTGAGCATGCGCAAAATTGTCGGTCCGGCAGCGCTTTGCACAGCACCGAGCACGCTCTCCGGCATCAGCCGACGCAGCTCTGCGGCACCAACGCTGTATCGCATGCGGCCTGATCAAGTTTGCGCAAATTCGCATGCACAGAGCTCGAAGTTCAATGACCAGGCTTACTAAGAACCACTCCCTCGCTGCATGCATCGCAACTGTATTCGCGTTTTTGCCCCACCACTGCTGATCACCAATAGAAGATAGCAGACGTCATCCTGCTTCAGGCTGCACTGCCAGTGCTCTATTCGAGACGATTCGGGCGTGATTTCTGCGCTTCTGTGTTCTTGTCAAACTTCTCCCAACCACTCTTTGTGAACAGTCTTTCCTTCTTAGGTGATTGACCTGTGCCTGCGGGCCTCGACAGTCTTCACAGCCTCATCTAGCGTGCTCACTAGCTGATGTCAGCAGCCATGTCTACGGCTGGCTTTGTGCTGCCGGGAAGCAATTCTTGGATCAACTGGCAGTACTTAGGATTTCTGTTTATGAATATCTCCCCTTACTTTTGGTGTTCGCTGGGAATTGGGCTCTGCGTTGGATTGTCCGTTCTTGGGGCAGCATGGTAAGTGGGTGTCGTGATGGCGGTACAACAATTATAGCTCGCTAGCAGACCACCTCACACTGCCTCATCACTACAGGGGCATATTTATCACTGGTAGCAGTCTGCTTGGAGCAGCCATCCGTGTACCCCGCATCACATCAAAGAATCTCATCAGGTAAACAACATTGCCCAGCCCTGTGTGCTGCATGGAGCACATCCTGCAAAATTCATCAATTATTGTGAGTTGTGCTTGCAGTATCATTTTCTGCGAAGCAGTGGCCATCTATGGGGTCATTGTGGCAATTATTCTCCAGACAAAGATTGAGAGTGTGAATCAGCTTGCCAATGGGTTGTGGCCTACATCTGCATATACAGCTGGATACGCTATCTTGGGCTCTGGTCTGACAACAGGCTGGGCCAATTTGGCTTGCGGGTAAGGTAGTTGCACAAGCAGCCTGATCACTCAAACTGTTGACGTATGCCATTTCCTAGAATAAACCCATCCTGGTTGTGCACAGGCTGGCAAGCTTGACAATGTGCTGATTTGCACAGTTTTGTTGATTTGCAGAATTTCTGTTGGGGTTGTTGGAAGTAGTGCAGCGCTGTCAGATGCGCAGAACTCCACGCTGTTTGTCAAGATTCTGGTGGTGGAGATCTTTGGCAGCGCTTTGGGACTTTTTGGTGTAATCATCGGCATCATCATTGCTGGTCAAGCCAACTTCACGTGAGCTGGCTGGCTGTCTGTCAGTTCATGATTATGGTTTCGCAGCTGGTAGATTACTAGATTAGTCGCTTTGCTTGCTGTACCACTGCAGCTGCTTTCAACAGTCAGATACTTGTACTACATGAAGGACTGCTATTGAACATTCACTACGCCTGTCTTGACAATGTTTGCACGCATAGCATCATCTAGGCGCCTAGTCTGTACTGCTTCAAGGTCATCGGCTAAGTCAACATCTAGAAGTCTCAGCACTTGGACACCACCATTGCTGCCACCTGCTACAACCACGGGCGACTCCTCTGAAAATAGCATGCATGAGAACATTCTGCCTTCACATGTATGCTGAGCAATGGGCTTCAGGGTTGAGGCTGCCAGATCCCAGATTTCAATTCTGCCTCCGCTTGTTGCCGTTCCAAACACTGTCGAATTTGTTGGACACCACTGTACGTCATTCACCTCATCATTTGTTGACTGGAATGTCAGAAGAGCATGCTCCTGCAACAGCAACAGCACCAAATTTAGAACACTTGACTGTCTCAACTGTAACAGACACCTTTTGTTTTGGATTATGAAGATGCATGGCGTTGTATACGGTGATGCCAGACAGCTAATGCACTGACCTTGCCCTCTGTCCAAAGTTTTACGCTCCAATCAGCACTGCTGCTGATGAACAGGTTGCTCTGGAAAGGCGACCACTGCACTCTGTACACAGGGCCCAGGTGTCCACTATACGTCTCCAGATACTGCTCTGAATAAGATGTGCTGCACTTGTAGATGTGGCCATCCTCTGTGCCTGCTATGTACATGCGCTCATCCCGATGGCTGAAGTCAAACGACATGCCACTGCTCCTGCGGCTAATGAAAGCCTCCCCCTTAACGTTGCGCATGGCTGCAGCAGCAGCTGGGCTGACTTTCTGCTTAGAGACTGTCCTCTTGAGCTTAATCAAGTCAGTGTGTTCCAGACCCTGCAAAGCAGGGCAATGTTCACTGTCAACCTTTAGACATCCATGTGCAAAATGAGCTGCTGCCAGTGTCCCCACAGTCCAAGTCAGCAAGCGAGCAAAACCACAATGCTAAATTTGTAAACTTAAGGCCGACATGAGAACATGCAGCAGTCTGGCCAAACAAATATCAGTGAGAAGCAAAGCAAGCAGCCTCATGTTGTGTCCTTTAGCTGACAACACAGCAGTGGCTCAGCAGCAAGGGATTGCTTGTGCCGATCACCTTGGTTGTAGCCCACTGTGTGACCCGGCCGTCAGTGGAGATGGTGACCAGGCGCTCTTCTTGCTCCAGGCCTCGGTCCACCCACCTCACCTGCCACACTGGGTCGCTGTGCTGCCCGCTGCCTGCACTGCTGCTCAGACTTGGTACCTCCTGCAGTGCCGCATCCTGCTCATCCGGCTGCATTTGACTCATTTACACTTGACGTTCAATTGTATGCTCTCAAAAAGGTGAGGATGAAGGGCTAGTACACGTGTGAGACCATGTACAAGTGAATGGTGACCTGACTGTGACTGTCAAGCTGATTGGTGAGGGCAGTGCCGAGGTTTCAGGGCTTATCTCTGAGCTGCAAAGTCTGGCATGAATTGTGATTTTTTGTGATCTATGTTTACAGTCAAAGCAGAATGGGCCCGCTATGGGTAGTACTGCTGTAGTTGGCAGATGCTGTGGTTGTGGTTGATGGGCATTCAAAGCTTCAGGAACCTCTCTGGTCCTTCAGCCTCCTTTTGTTGTACATGGGCAAGCTGAATTTTCCAGACAGCGTCGTCACAGGTTTTGACCATACCCCAGGCCATAGAAACAGTCGCATGGCTTTTGCTCCATGCGCGCATGCAGCTACAGCTTTGGTCATATGTCAGGGTTTTTGATTTGCGGTGTATGGTCCCCCACACATGGGTCCACCCCAAGTAGCACTGACCTACAAGCTGTATCGAACATCTGAAGGTTTGTGGTGATGAGCTAGGCACAAACTGGCATCAGCCTTGGTTTGAGGATGGCAATGGTCCCTATACAATTGTCATGGTGCAGACTTCAGTGGGAGTTCCTCAAGCTCTGATCACAAGCGAACAAATGCACAAGTGAAAGCTTGCCTGGCGTGTCTTAACATCGTGCACAGCAAGGGTACCATCATAGAGGCCCACAGCCAGCATGTTGGGGTTGTGCACTGAGAAGTCGACAGCCGTCACCCCTGAGGGGGTGGGGAAGGACCACAGGGGGTACCCTGGGTTCTTCAGGGACCACAGCGCTACCAGCCCTGACAGTGGAGGTCCAAAGTCGAACTGGCCGTACCCCACAGCTAGGATGTCTTGTCGCACGCCTGGTGCCCGCACCTGCAACTCACACCAATCACTGGACATCACATGTCAGAAAGCAATGCTGTGTGGTGCTATTTGTCATAAAGGCTAGACACACCTGCACTGCCTTGCCAGTGGTGGCTTTAAGACGCAGCAGCTCTGTGTTGCGCTCCTCGATGCGGTCCAGATACTGCTGGTTCTCAATTTTCAGCTGATCAAAGTCAACAACATGCAGCACCTCGCCCATATCCTCCTTCTGATGCAATTGCTGCTCCACCTTCCTGACTTGCACCTGCGCAGTGAAAGTTGACAAATCAACAGACAAGTCATCATGTCATTGACACAAATGTTTCCATTGTTGCTGTGCATGTTGTGCATCAGGACACAAATACTGCTCTTGCATTAAAGACATATGCATCCACAATGGTACCAAGAGCTGACTGCAGATAATCTGTGTGTGAAACAAGTGCGGCAACAGACAGCTTTGCAGGCAGGTAGACAGATGCAGCAAGCCAGAAGCAGGATGCATCACACCACCTTCAAGGCGTGGTTCTTGGAGTGCAGCTTGTCTGTGACAGCAGCCTTTTCTTTGAGGCGTTCCTCCATGATTTTTATCATTTTCTCTGCCATAGTCTTGCCAGTCCTGGCATTCTCAGCACCCACTACATACCAATCCTACGTGAGTGGCTGTCTTGACTTGTCGATGAGTGGTCGCAGCCAAACTTGGGGATCTGATCCAATGCTTTTCACAGACACACAGACGAGGTTTAGCAATCTGTGAAGGCACTCAAAGGCAGTCCTTCTTGGTTTCATGTGCTATATGACTGTGCAGCTCACCAATGACATCACGCTTGAACTCATACATGTCCTTCTTGGTCTCTGCAATGCGCCTGTCTACCTCGCTCAGCATGGTTGCAACCTCCATACACTCCCTCTCACCAGCTTCCTGTGCCTACAAGATTCAGGAGGCCCTGTGAACACCACTCTAGCACATCATACAGCAGCTCTGTAGTTTTAGTGCTGAACATCAAAATGCTCACCCTTTCAATGGCAGTTTGGTAGATCTCAATTTCTGTGGACACAATTTCATTCTTCTCCTCCAGTGAGAGACCATGCCAGTCTTCCTTCTTTCTACCAGTGCTTTTCTTCTTAGCAGTGCCTTTCTGCGATAATATTGTCACGCTCAATCACCAAGTTGTGGTGTATCTGGTAGGCTTGTCACTTGCAGCTCCTCAATAATACCTGTCGCTCCTCCTCTGTGACTGACACCAGCAGAGACGCTGCAACCTGGACAACACCAGGTCTCGACCAGTTTACTCAAACATGAACGAGCGAATCCGCACTAGAGCCTCACTCGCTGCAGGTGTCCTTCTAGCAACTGATTCTCGTTGTGCAGAAACTCCACTTCTTTTTGCTGCAAAGTCACAAGAATTCAAAAACTGTATCCACAACCACTGGGGCTTGATCGTGCATGTTGCAACATACCAACTCTTCGAGATGCGGGTGTCGGTCGTCTGTGGGAGACGCCATCGCTGAGTCCGCTTGAGGGCCACAACAGTCCGAGCATACCTTCTCAGAAAGGGTTACTAAGATACAGCTGTTTCTAATCGTGCCCAAACAGGCTACTGATGTGGATGCCATGCTTCTGTGACTTGCAGCGGCGTTCAGTGCGCTGAAGACAACGCGCAGCTCAGATTGCTCTGACCTCACCCGGCACCACTGTTTCTGCTGCGATGCGTGTCATGAGATGAGAAAAAAACTCTGTACCCCTCCAGTGATAACTTGTCACTGATAAGGGTAGATCTTACTCTACCTGCGCACGATGCAGCGAAGCCGCAGGCGAACCTGGGTGGTGGCTGGCACAGCTTCTGTGGCTGGCGCTGTTTTGCTCTACAAGCTGTATCACTCAGAGCGCGTGACCCGAGCTTGGCGTCAATACCAGAGACTTGTCCTCGCCTTCTCCAGCTATAACCAGACATTTCTGGCGGGTGCTGAGATCTCTGCTGCCATCAGCAACGACCTGAAGTCATTTTTGCAATCGGACAGCCATGAGCTCCCCCAGAGCCTGCGTCAGCTGGCTCAGTTGTTCCAAGCTGAAGAAACACAGGCAGCAACTAGCAGCATAGCAGCAGCAACGATTCGAGGCATTATGTCTGCCACCCAGCATACTGGAGCCTCTGCCTCTGGCGGCCTTGACAGTGTGCTAAGCGCCCTCACAAGCGAAAAAGGACACAGCTTAGTGTCCCTTGCTGTGAGCGTAGCTGCTCGGACATCGACTCGCACATACTGCGAGTGTGTTGAGCGTTCAGCAGCAGCAGCAAAGGCCTCAGAAGAGGCCACTGGTGTCCTGGCAGACACACTTGTTCAGCAAGTCCTGCGCTTTGCCTGCACGCCTGAGGGAGAAAGGCTGTGCATGATGGGGGTCACAAATTTCGTGACCAATGCTACTTCGGTCTACTGTGAGAATCTGGAAGGGACCAACTTCTGGTCAGACCTGTTTGCGGCCATGGTCAAGCCAGAGCACAAACAAGTTGCTGGGCACATGACCAGATGCTTTGTCAATGAGCTGGCAAACACTGTGCGCAGGCCAGCACCCTCAATCAGGTCAGTAACAGCTTGTGCATGTCAATTTCCTTGCATCACATTGCAGATTGCATTAGGCCTGATCTGTTGCTCAATGTGTACGCTAATGCAATGCTCGACGTGGTTAGCACATGTCTGACTATGCACTGGAGGATAAACCAGGTCTGGAATATTGACCTAGTCTTGCGTTCCCATACCAGAACCTGATGTGTCCAATTTAGGTGTGTACGCTTCTTCTGCTTGCTGCAGTGATGAGCGGGCACAGAGCCCAGGTGTTGGCAAGGGTGCAGCATCGGACAGGCAACAGCAGGTACCAGGGGCCAAGCAGACAGCAATGCAGTCCAGGCATGCAGCCACCAAGGTATCCAGCCAAAGCATGGCCAGGGCAGATGCCAAGCAGAAGCCTTCCTTGAGCCTGCAAGCGCGCACTGGTGTTCTACCCTATACAGGCAGCTGTTCTCAAGCTGACATGCTTCCTGGGCAGTGCTTAGGAGGGCTGCAGTCTTGGTACAGCACAACTGGAACTGCGGTCGTCAGAGAAGCAATCAAGGTAGGCTTGCCATTTCTGTGTGAGAATACGAAGTGTGACACATGCATCTCATAGGCAAAGACGTGATAGGCCTCCATGCCTTGGTGCGAGTGAGATTTTACAACATATGCATCTATCAAGGTACGCTTGCCATTTCCATGTGAGAGTACAAGGTGTGAGACATACATCTCACAATTCAAAGACATGGTAGGCATTCATTTCTTGGTGCAAGTGAGATTTTACTACATGTGCGTCTATCAAGACACTGACCCACCAATTCTGGTACACTCACTGTCAACAGTCTGCTCCTTGAGTTTGCCATGCACGCACGTCATCTGTTGGCTGCTGCAGTACATGTGATACTAACCTGTGCCTGTATAAGGCCAGTCTTTTGTGTCAAAACACAAATGCTTGGTGGGTGCAGGTGCTGAGAATACCTGAAGGCAGGATGATGCTGCTATCCTTGTCAGCCATTGGCATTGCTGAAGGCATACAGACTGGGTACCATGGGGTCAAGGAAGCATGCTCAGACAACATTGATGCTCTGCACCAGGTTTCTCTGAGTGAGGGCGGCAAGATTATGGGCATGTCATTGCGACAGCTGTATGCAGCATTGTCAATCGTCATCATGCTCATGCTGTACATCAATGGTCAGAGGGCATCTTTGCATCATGCGTAAGAATCTAAACAATTTTGGATGTGGTTACACTCACATTTCATTGGTAGGTAGCAAGTTGTTGTGTTTGAGAACCTCCCTTGATAACATGCGGGGATTTGTACCATGTTTAGGCTGATTGCTGCGGTTGAAGTGTGTGTTTGGCAAGGATAGTTGAGGTCAACGGGATTATTATCTGGTAACAGTGTTGATTCCAATGCCAAACAGTTGCAATGCTTAACAATTTTGTCCAACAGCAGGACAAGATAAGAGAGCAAAAGGAGTTTTCGCATTTTGTAAAATAGATATGTTGCAGTGGAGTTTTGCCTTCTGCAAATTGTCGATAACATCGATCCTGTACTGTCCAGGCACGTTCACCTCTCGACCTTTAAAGTGTCAGGGCCGGCAAGACAGCCCATTGCACATGATGCTCAGGTGCATACTGTCAACCATACTCACATGCTTGTCGACTACGCACACAGGTTATAGTGGTCAATGAGGGAGCTGACAGCAGCCCAGCCTTCCATGCTTGCACAGTGCAAACTTAAAGCACGCTGCAACTGCAGATTTTGTAGGGCAGCATGGCTGTGATTAGTAGGCACGCATGTGGCAGTCTATGGCCGCACAGTCAGCCAGGCTATATATGGAAACTGAAAGACCGCTAGTCCGAGAAGCATATAATTGTGCTTAGAGGAATCAACACCTGCAACAAAAATGGTTTATCAATGACAACTTTTATTGCTCATGAACTGTCTTTGCAATCAGCTGCATGCGTAATGCAAGCACAATCCACAGAAAGTGCACAATAGTACAGAATGGCACAATTCACCAGAATGGCACCGAAAATGCTTCAAGTGTGTCTCAGGCGATGCTACTGGACATGATTTGCAGAACACAAAGGCAAATGCTTACTGTATTGCCGTGCTTCTCTGAAGAGGACTCGCTTCATTGTCCTCACAATGAATGTTGCCATACAGAGGGAGCCATAAATCCAGGCAGTGTAATAGGACCAGCCACCTGTGACAAACATAGCACAGGTTACTTGACAAAGACTTATACAAAGACTAACACAAAGACTCTGGGCTGCCGCCCAGGAGGCTCCTGTCATCATGGCCACACAATGTAACCTTTCTCTTGTGTTGGAACAAAGAAGTCAAGTGGCCAGTCTCCAAAGCTATGCATGTAACATGCTGTACTATGCCGCGAGTGGTTGCCTCAAACAGCTGTTCAAGATGCAGCCAGCATGACAGCTTGATCCCCTGTGTTCACTGCTGACACACCAACTGTGTGAGACATGCAGGGGCGCATGGCCTGGGCTCACCTAAAAGGGTGACAACTGCAGTGTTGATGCACACAGATACCAAAGGGTAGCCTGTGTAACAGAGTGCCTCCAGGAAGGGCACCGCTGATGGCACACCAAGCAGCCATAGCACCAGTTTCAGCACCAGTAGATGCGCTGTCCAGGCTGACAGCCCACTTGACACCTGTACACCAAGTGACGCAGGCCCTTACAGTATATTTTCACTATGTAGTATCCCTTCTTTGTATCCCTTTTGTGTCGTAAAAGAAGGGATATCACGTATCACGTGGTAGGCATATCATTTGCGCTGCAGAGTTACTAGAGCTTGCACAATCCAAGATTGCCATCAGCAATGTGCAGAGAGACATGCATGGCACAAAGCCACTTGTTGTTGGCATCTGTCACTCAAGATGGTCCTGGGTGATTGACCCATGCACTGGGTGAGAGACATTGCGCAAAGCAATTATGTATTGCACAGCCATCCCCAAAAGTGGTTGTCGTACTCAATTGTTGGTATCAGCACAATAAGCATGGCAAAGCAGTGCAGACATGCATTACTCTCTGATGAATGGCTCACCAAGGCATACATTGAGTCCGTCGTCCACCGGGCTTTTGATATCATGGCCATGCTGCCTAAGATACAGTATGTGCACAGTGCCATCAAAGGTATATACAGATCTGGGGCATTGACATCCTGCCTAGGAGGCTTGAATGGGTGTCCCCCTGCTATCTGAAACACACAAGGTAGTGTGCTTGTCAGGCACTGGATGTGCATGACATTCAATCTGCGCCATGTTTACCTGCTCCCTTGTACGAGTATATGTCCAGCGCTTTAGAAAAGGTACAAGCAGCATAAGAAGCTTATTTCGCACTGCGGTGCCACACACAAAGAGCTGGTGTAATTACCTTGTGACACAACAAAGCATTGAAGAAGCTCTTGACACAGCAGCAGCAACACAGAAAACTTTGGTGCTGAGAAATGCCATCCTCACCATATTCAGCATCCACATTGAAATGGTAGTGTAAGCTGCTGCTGTTGATGAAGCCCATGCGCGACTTCACAAACTCTTGACCCCTCTCTAGATAGTTTGAGCCTTGCTGTTGAATCATGGAAGCTGCAAGGTTGTTGAAAGGATCATTTCCGATAGGCTGACCGCTGCTGGAAACCGCTGGCTGCTGCGGAGTGAATACCGTTCTGGGGTCCAGTTGTGCTGGCTGGAATGGGAATCCTGGTTGCTGAAACGAGGTTTGCTGCGCTGGGAACCCATGCTGCTGCTGCTGCTGCTGTTGGTATGGCGGGTTGTTTGCGCTGTAAGACATCTCAAAGTCTAGTGCAGGCTGTGGACAGAGCGATGTTCGCACTGATCAGATGGTCGTGTTTGCTCCCGAAGACCCTGCACCGATTGCAATCTCCAGTGCCACCTTGTGCGCCTGATGCAGGCCAGAACTAGGAATGCCTTGGTCCGATTGCCAAAGATGCCAGTCGCGAATGTCTGCTTGTGAGCACCTACCTCACATTCGCACAACGTACAAATGCGCCATGTTTTGCGCGGAAGCAGTGATCGTAAGCAGCAATCAATTGCGAACCACCCTCTTCATCTTGTTGGCCCACACAAGCAACTAAGATATGTCGCTTGTTGCATGAGCGCCATTTCTTGCCAGCTTGCAAAGTTTCCGTTTGTTCGATGTAGTCAACTGAGTTGCATGCCGGGTCAAGGCATAAAACGTCTGTGGACGTTGCCAATCAGTCCAAAAAAGGACAGTGTAAACTTGAAGGTTTTGCAGTGGAATGTGCTGGCTGATGGGCTGGCGCAACATGGAGACTTTGTCAAGGTACACATAACATAATCAAGCAGTGCAATGCTGAAACTGCAGTGCCGACTGAAGTGTCCATACGGCTTTGTTGCCCATCTCTTGGTGAACAGAAGCGGTTCTGATGACATGGCGGTGCACCAGGTCACTCAGCAGGCTCTATGCTGGTCCTACAGAGCCGAAAAGCTTTTACAGCAGATCCTGGAGCCGCAACCTGACATAGTGTGCCTGCAAGAAGTCAACAGATACGGTAAAATTGGTAAAAACACCGTGAAAAGACATGTGCACATCCTGTTGCTACATGGGACAGACCGGTTCTGACTTGTGCTCTCATCACAAGAGAGTGTTGCCCGCCAGGTGACTGCTTCCTCCCAGCCATGGAGAAGCACGGCTATATAGGGGCCTTCTTCTGCAAGCCATGCTCACCTGCTGAGCAGTATGGCGCTCCATGTGATGGCTGTGCTCTCTTCTATCGCTCTGACCGCTTTGACCTTTGTGCTGAGCCTCAAGGTGATCCTGCTCAGCACTGCCTCCATCCTTATATTGCTGTCAAGAATCTCTTTCACGCCGTTGACAGCAGAGGCGGTGTAGTGCGCTGAATGACAAGGTGCTAATTGCCTGCATTCCTTGCAGGCCAAACATTCAAAACCATGGACGGCGCTGCTGGGAATCAAGGAATGCTCATGGTTCACCTGTTTGACAGGCATTCCAGCACACCCATCTGTGCAGCCACAACTCATTTGAAGGCCAAACCTGGTGAAGCTAACGATGCTATACGAGATCATCAAGTAAGCCAACATGCCACCAGCTTGAACCACAGCTGTCTCATGAAAGCTTGATTTTGCAAGCCCTGCTGTGCCGCCGTGGCAAGCCATTCTCCAAAAAACCCTGTGCAGGTGGCCCAGCTGATGAGTGAGCTCAAAAGAGGTCTCTATGTCCACACTGATAAGTCTGTTGCAGCCTCAGGGTCAAGAGCACAACAGGGCAGGTCTCAGCGGCCCCTGATCTTCTTGTGTGGAGATCTGAACACCACACCTGATTCTTCAACCTGTCAGGTGTGACTCTGAGCTACTAAATGTTCTGCACAATGATATTGACACAGGCTAGCCAGATTGGCAGCACCTTTTTGCGTAATGTTGGGCACAGCTGCTGCTGTCATTGACAGCTGCCTACTCATGGCTAGCCACACCTTTGCATTGCTTGTTTGTGTCTACAGACCATACACACAAACACAGCATCGCAGTGGCTAATACGTCAAGTGGTATGCAGCTGGTTGCAAGAGATCCCCTGCAGCTCAGGAGCTCATGGGACTCCTACCCAAACGCAGCGCATGGATCAGGTGGCATGCAAGATCAGCAGCCTTTCTCCACCTGGAAGTTTCGCTCTGACGGCGAGTCAAAGCGGATCATTGACTACATCTGGTACGTGCAGATGACTTTTGTCATCATGTGCAGTGTCACTCTTCTGTTGACGACCATCTTTTGAGTGCGTCGTCAAATGTGTAGAAACACAGGTTCAAAGTTGAGCCCATCAATCTTCTGGTTCAGGTATTCTGCAGACGACCGATTGCAACTTTTGTCACACTGGCAGCTGCCATCAGAGGCGGCCATTGGTGCTACAGGTAATCAAGTCTGACAACGGCCCTATGCTACCTTTCTTGGAAGCAGTCTGCTTGCCTTCTGAGAGGCTTTCAGGTGAGTCAAGTCAATGTTTGAATGAGCATCCTGGATGCAAGTCAAGGCAGGTTGTTGAGAAGACATGCGGTCAATGACATGGGCCTACATGCTTATACAAGGCACAGAACCAGCTATGTCTGCTGCAAGACTGCAACATCTGGTGTTCAAAATTTGCCTGTGGTGTGCAGGGTTGCCATCCTTGGACTTGCCATCAGATCATCTAGCACTTTGTTGCAGCTTCAGCATTACAAAGTAGCAATGTGCTAGCAGCACAGCACTGTGCTCTATAGCTGCCAGTGAAGCAGCAAACGCTTGGTGTGTGGCTTTTAGCCTGCTGGACAGTCAACAAGACATTAGCTGTCAAGCAGCATTCCAAGGTAAGCTATATCCAGTCAAGACTCAGGTTGACTCCAAACTGCATCTGTAAAATACACGTGTGTGCATGCTGCCTTGTGCTTGTGTAACATTTACTCGTGACTGCACACATGACATTGGTGACTGTCCAAGATTGAATGCAGGGCAGCGTGTGACACTGCATATATCACTGGGCTTTGTGTCCAGCCAGAGACAGGATTGGACCCTGGATTTGATATCAGACATCTCCAGTTGCACATTAGGCATCAACAGCAGTCTGGTTGAGGGACGTGTGCAACGCAGAAGAAAAGCTGTAGACAAAACGAAGCTCCGCCGCCGGCAAAGACCTCAGCAACAAATTCTTGACAGCCTTAGCAAATGCAATAGACAACACTGGCACTGTTGTCTATTGCATTTGCTATAGCTGTCAAGAACTTGTGAGTCACAGGCTCCATGTTGCTTGCCTCACGGCACTTCAAGCAGCAGTATCTATATAGCCATATATGGCCGTGCATGTAAACCGTAATTGTTGGCCTTCAGACATAAGGACATGCTCTCTGCAATCTGAAACGAACCTCATTAGGAGTGCATGTGATTATGTGTCCAGATGTTATTGCACTGTTGAGCCATATGGATTTGGTAAACTACCAAATGAACTGGCACATTTACGAATCTGCATGCGATGACATATCGACTTTTACACTCTGCTGATTTGGATGTGTGTTGCTCGAATAACACTGCATGCAGCTCCTTGCATGATGCATGGTTGCTAAGTCCGACATCTCAGTGTGAGTCTCACTTCGTCGCAAGATGCTGACTATTCCTCTGAAACAACGTTTCACGCAGGAGATCAAGGTTGCTGCAGCAAATCATATGCAAGGCCAGCATAAGGGTCTGTTACATGATCTTCTTGCAAAGCCTAGCATATCAAGTCACTACATCCCACCCGGCGCAAACTCTGCACATCAACATCAATATAACACCATCAGATCAACTAGCATTTGAGCATGCACACACGCACACACACACACCGAAAACACAAATGTTAACATATCAACAAGTCAGTCATCGAGCATAGTCATTGAGCATGGTCATTGAGCACGGTGTAGAGAAGTCAGGCTGGTCATATGCAGCCTGCACTCAACTGCTGACAATGAATGCATACAGCATTCACAGTTATCTGTTATGCATCTCAGCAGCTGCACATGAAATTGCAACACAACACTGCAACAAGAATTTTGCAACAGCAAGAGCAGCAGCAAAAGCAAACCATGCCGCAACAGCAACACAAAACAAGCAGCAGCAGGAGACTGACCAAAGGGCTCTGGTGGGGGTGGCTCCTCCTCCTCAGCCTGCTGCCCGGCTTGGGGTGCAGCAGCAGGTGGTGGGTTTGCCTGTGCTGCCTGTGCTCCAGCTGATGGGTTACCTTGACTCACCAGCTCTGCCTCTTCGCCTGACAAGAGGCCCAGAATTTACAGCTCAGCCATCACAGCTGATTGTGCAAAATGTAATCACATACAAGTGTAATCTGCTGCTGCTCCCCGAGCGAAGCATATGATGATGAACATGATGCCCTGAAAGCAACATATCTGGCTTCATCACAGTTGATAATGCACTAGCTCTCATACAGCAGCACATGTGCAAGCAGGCTGGCTGGCATCATGTTCACATGTTGCCGCAGCAGCTACAAAGGTTGAGTAATTACCAGGGGTGCTGTCCTTGAGCAGCAGAATGCCTGCAGTGCGGCCGGGCCTGATGGGGGTGTAGCGGCTGCCCTCAGGGAACTTGACCAGCTTCTCTTGGGCTGGTACCACACGTGCCGGGTTGTCCAGGCTATGGCTAGAGGGCTCAGGCTCCTTAGGGGCTGCTGCCTCCTTCTGCCCCTCCTTTGTGCCCTCTGTGCTGCCCTCCTTGCCTCCATCTTGGGCACCGTCCGTTGCCCCGGCTGCCTCTGCCGGCTTGACCTGTGCCTTGTCTGTCTCGTCCAGCTGCATTCCTGCAGCAGGCAAAGGCAGCATACAGTCAGGCAAGATGGCTGATGGTCCTCGCGCAGCTGACATTGCACGTAGGACACCCAGTGATGATCAACAAAGTAAGAGCAACTGCTTGCAGGCTGCTGTTTGCATGAATGGGGCTTTACAACACAAAGTATTAACTGCCTGGAAAGATAGTCTACTGATGCCACATGGATTGGGGATCAGCTTCCCTATTGCTCTTGTCTGGGCTTGAGTCAGCGCCATACATTTGCTGTGTGATTGCAGCCAACAACAGCATGCACTGTAAGCAGCAGACCATGACAAGCTGCTAAACTTGCCCTGGTGACCAAGTGAACAGACCAGATTCTGATGGACTGCAATGCAGAGCTGAATCACCTTCAGGCTTGACACTAGTGTCCTTGTCCTGGTCAGCAGTAGAGCGGCCTTCCTTGAGGGCCTTCTCAGCATCCTTCTTCTTGGCCTTGTCCTTGGCTTTGGCTGTAGTGGACAGCACCGCCTTTGGCACCTTGGCCCCGGTGTCCTTGGTCTCGGTGGTCACTGGAGGCGGGTAGGCAAACATGGAAGGACTGCAGTCAGAGGTCACCTGCGCACAGCAAGCCTCAGCTTCATCAAGCACACACAGTCAGCTAGAGAACATACCAGCAACACATGATGTCAAACTGACACTGCCATTGTTAGTAAGCTGCCCAGGCCAGACAAGGTTTGCTGCAAGATTCTGATGCACTGCACACACGCATCAGTTACGCCTCCTGACCCAAGGTGCAATCCTGCAGCACTGTGGGAGAGGGATGCATGCAAGCAGGCCTTGAAAATGAGGCAGACAACCAGCTTACCTGGAGCTTTGGCATCTGCAGGTCGGAGTTGAGTCCCAGCAGGGCAGTAGGCTGCAGCGTCAGGGTGAGGAAGTAGGACAGAGGGTACCAGTACCAGTACTGGCTGAAGATGGCCAGAGCCACAACAGATGTACGACGAAAGTACCCACTGTGACTGCGTAGGCCCACCGTCACATTACGGCCACCTGCAAATGAAGCACACAGTGCAGACAAAAGGATTTTGGCCATGTTGCTGACTAGATTGAAATGTCTGACTTGGTGCTCATGACAAGGTGATAAGTGTACACCGTGCAAGTCTTGCGCAACGTGCCAAAAAGTCATTCTGCCTTGCAGAGCGTTGATCTCAGGGCAGTAAGTAGTCTTTCCAGCAGCAAATGAAAAGTGTCAGTGGCCACTACAGCTGACCTTGTTGTCATGATAAGGCTAACACATTCTGGGACAGCATGTGCGACTGACCATACCTGCATCTAGAATGCCAGCTGCCATGATAGCTCCCATCCTTGACATGACTTCCTCATGCTTGTCACCTATCTTGCCGTCTACCAGCTTCCTGAACTCGCTCACCTACACGTGCGCATCTGGACTGCAGAGCTGTGCATTGCAGGATTGAGCAACAAGACTAACAGTGTATTGACAGGTGGCAGCAAAGCATTGTAGGAAAAGCAAGGTAAAGACCCCACGGCTGACATGAACTGCTAATGCTCTGCAGCGTCTGGACACAGAAGCAGTGAGGCATGGCACCTTGGCTTCAGGCTGCTGCATGAGAACCAGTGCTGTGGCAATCAGGGCTCCCTGCTTCACATAGTCTACTGTGTCTGTCAGAAGAGGATGCAGCAGGTCAACGGCATCCTGCATGCCTGCACATCAACAAACATATTCTCAGCTTTTGACACCATGTTGTAAGCAAATGTGCACCCAGCTGGAATCAATGCCAAATCTTGTGAGGAATTGCATTGAATGAACATGCAAGGTGCACACCATATTCACTGATCAATGCAGCTTGTCTGAGAGGATGATATTAGGAAATGCATCTTGCCCCATGTACTACAGCATGTAACACCAACACTCTCATGGCATGTGACAAATTAAAGCCAGAGTATGCGATGCACTACAACTTTACCTGTTCCACTGCAGCAGATGCCCACAGCCATGGCAGCTCCATAGCGCACATGGGGATTGTAAGACTGACTGAGCAGAGACACAATGCGAGGACACTGCTCAGGAACTCCCAGCAGAACAAAGCCCAAGCACAGGACCGCTGCCCGCCGCACGTCATCAGAGACGTCACTAACAGCAAAGTGCAGCAGCTTCTGGATAGCAGCATTGTTTGCTGTGCCACGGTAGGCCATTCCGATGACAAACATGCCTCCATACCTGACCGTGCAATACCTTGTCAGTGATCATTAGAAAGGCAATGACACAAAGCACCCTGCTAATGGTTGAAAATCGCATCATTTGTATGCTGTCACTGCCTATATACTGAGGCTTGCTGTCAGCTTGTACCAAGCAGGTCGCATAGCCAGTGGGATCGATCTAACTTTGAGAAGATGCAGCATCAACTTTTTGAACAGAGCATGCTATTGTTGCTTGACAGCACACACGCACCTCAAGATTGGGTCCTGGTCGCGTGACATCTGCTCTATGAGTGTCTCTGCCTCCTCCTCTCGCCCATACATGATCAGAGCCAGGCCCATGGCAATGCCACGGATGATCTGCAGCCACCAGAATTTGCAGGATGACAGTCTGCTGCTGGCATTCTAGACCATTACAAAGTTGACATGTCAAACATCACTGACCGCGGGGGTCTACATGATATACTTCCAATGTCACTGCACAGAGCAGTAAGGCTATATACAGATTGGGGCTGTTGTGGTGCTGACAGTGGTCAGACCTTCTCGTGCTGGGTGTCATGAGCGTAGGCCAACATCTCAGTTGCCTTTTCAGTAGCGGTGCCAACATGCAGTAGGCCCAGGGCCAGGCCAGCAGCCTCGCCAGCAACAGCGCTGTCAAGGTACAGCACATTCTTGAGGTCCTCAAAGACCTCATCATCCCCACTGCCCAGGCCAGCCAGACCCAGTCCGAGACAAGCGCCATGTTGAGTCACCTGTAGGGCAGCATGTTGCGCGGGTCCATTGACTGCACAGGTAGTGTTACATTTGAAGAGCTGAAAATAAGAAATGAGTGACCATCATCTCACAGGTTGGCAAGGCACATAAGCATAGCATGTCAGAGCCCTTGAACACACCCTGGGGGCAATCCGCCTTTCAGCCCCTCATGATCTGGCAATGCACACTCTTGCATTGCCAGATCATGAGCCTGCAAACCAACGTGTCGTGCAGTGTTGTGTGGGAGGCACAGCACAAGGAACTGTCAGACTTTCCTGGGCAATATCATGAGACAAGCTACATGCCACAAACAGCCCTTGAAAATGAGTTTCATCAGCAATCACCTCATTCTGGGTTCCTCTCAGAGACTCAAGCAGGAAATCACGGATGTCTTGACCGTGGTTGGCATGTATCAACCCAAGAGCATACAGAGCACCGCCCTCTGAGTACGGACTACCAGAGGCACCATTCCTAGGCAGGTATGGGGCCATCAAAGCTCTCCCTTGGGACAAGTGACCCCTGCAGCACATGACAAACAGCATCACAACAATTGCATCAGCCATGCGTAACATCTTCTCATTGGTACACTGAGTATGAGTAGTATCTGTTTTTGTGTTAGCACATGCACACAGCAGTACTTGTGCGCAACAGACGCCAGCAGGAGCTTCATTGATACCACAACTGAGAGACTACTGGAGGTGTGTGGCAATACTGGCAAAGCACACCTGTGGATGACGCCCAATCCAGCAGTGGCATTGAACTTGGCCCAGTTTGTTGCACGGGACAGCCAGTCCAGGTTTTCACGCAGAAAGGCATCAACAGTGGTCCCCGAGTGCATGGTAGCATTGGCAAAGATCACAGCAGAATGGCAAACACTGTTGCGTGCTTCCACTGCCCCCTTCATGTTCCTGAGGATCTGCAGGTCTGCATGATTATGCGTGTACAGGAACTCAAGGTACAGCTGGATTGGTGTGGACCCTGTGAGGATGCCCCTCAGCCTCTGGTAGCGCTGTGCATGTGGGCCTTGTGGTTGCGCTGCCTGCTGAGGTTCAGCAGCAGCAGCAGTGGCTGGGGCTTGTGCTGCATCACCACTGTCTGTGTCCATGTTCTCAGCGCCTGCAGCTTGCTCATTTGTGTCTGTCGCTGCTGCTGGCTCTTGCACTGGGGTTGGTTGAGGTGACAGTGTATCCAAATGCTCACCCACCTGTACATAAGTTGCAATTTGCAATAGTTCTCCTGGGAGACCCATGCATGGCACAACAGGTTCCAATTGATTCAGCTGTTGTGCAGTACAGTAGCAAAATACTGCTTGAACAGGTCAGAATTTTGTCACAATCAAGGCATTGCTCAGGACCTTGCGGAGTGCCAGACTGAACAGTCATCACAGCAGCATACAGAGGTCACATCAGAAACTTGCCTTGAGCAGGAAAGACTGCATCTCATTCTCAAACAGGTCAAAGCACACTTGGTAAGCCAGCAGGGCCTCTTCCTGTAACGCAACAACACACAACTGTATTAGTGACAAATGCCCGGATGCAGCAAAGAAAATGCAACCCTTGCAAATTACCATTGATTGATTCTTCCTGTGTTACTCTCACGTCTGTCAAAGGCAGAGCAGCGTGCAGCTGTACCGTCCAAGCTGTTTGACTAGATTGATGTCTTACCTCAGTGCCCTCTATCAGGGTGTGCAGGATCTTGGCCACTTCTTGTGAGTCATCTAGAAACATCAGGCATTGGCAGATGTTGACCCAGTCAGGATTGGGCACGCTCTCATACAGCTTGATCAGAAGCCGCAGTACCTGCAGGAAGGACACGCTTAATGACATTGTCAACGGTGTCGGATCATACACTTAACGACCACTCACAGCCTTCTGATCCTGAGCTACATTGCACTGTCCACAGCAGAAACCCGATCACAGGGTTGTCAACATAAAATTGCTCATGCAGGGTTTGCTGCTGATAGTGAACAGGCCATCAGGAGCGCAAATTATGATTACCTGCTGCCGGAACTCTCGGCTGATGACCAATGTCTGGCAGACTTGCAGTGAGTAGGTCAGGATTTTGACCATGTCTGGACTGGACTTGATGGTTTGTTCAAGCTTATCAAGCCGGCGGGCCTCCAGGGCTATACCCACAGCCTGCTCATATTGTCCATCCCTGAAGCACCTATGAACAGATGCAAGCAGGCTCAAATTCTGATGTTAGTGTTATTTGCAATTGTCAAGCTCCCCAAAATGTCTGCCCAAGCAACAGCAGAGTTGCAAGAGTGAGGTACCTCTCAAACATCCTCTCAACAATGGCCGCAAGCCTGCTGTCTATGTCCACCTTAGTGCCTGTGGCTGCTTGATTGCGCTGCTCCAGGTAAAGGTCAACGCAACGGGCTGCAAATGATAGCAGTCATGAGTAACAGATAAACAGGCACCTGTTGGAGATTGAGGCCAAATAGGAGTCAGCTGGACTCACACAATATAGTCTGAACATATTCTGTTGGTTCAGTGATGTCAAAGAGGCTACCAGCACCCAAGGCATACGTAAGGGCTTGATCAAGCTCTCCCAAGTGATAGAAAACCTAAACGAAAGGCAGGGTCAGTCAATCACCATAGCATCAGCCTCTTACACAGCTGGACCCTCAACAAATCACCAACCTTGGAAGCCACCAATGCTGCAAGGTCTCTGTGAGAGAATGTTTCATCCTCATAAAAGGCTTCAACCGAGGCGATGGCCTGCTGACTAGCAATCTGAAACCAGAACTCGTGCACAATTCGATTCAGGCTTTGAAGTGCATACAGCTTCAGCGACTCATCGTCTTCGTCCAGCAAAGACAACAAACCCGACGCGCTGGATACAGCGACTGCTGCCATGGCGTTAGCAGCGTACAGCCGAGCTTGCACTAAACAGGTATGCGAAAGCTTTGATCTTATCAGATCGCAGAAGGGTCTTATGCAAAGGCAGATACGAGCTGCAAGTCCCTGACCAGACCTTGTTGCTCAGCTCCTAGTCTTGGTGAATTTCGGACCGAATGGCCGAGGTAGTGCATGCATGCGGGTGCGTGTATTGCACCACAGGGCCAGGGCATTGCGATGGCATGGAAATGCCCTCTGTCGTCGCAAATGCCCAAATGCAATACACTCAAAACCACTGTCGCTTCAAAGCCATTGTACAGAGGGTCAAACTAACATCCTTACAGTCTGTTTGCATGCGGTCATGATAGGAAGTAGATGCAGCATAGCTAGTGGACGGCTGCTTCACACTGGCAGCTCGCCAAAAAGCTGGTCAACTTGGGCTGCGTGAAAGCACATCTTTCGACAACTTCTTCCAGTTCCTTCTTCTTTGCCTGCCTCCTTTTCTTTTCATACTCATTCCTCTTTTCCTTCACTGCAGGTCACAACAGCTCATTGTCAGGAATGCTGCAAGGCAAAACTGCTCAGCAGGAGAGCAAGGTGCTGCATTCACCTTCAGGCTTGCTGTCATACTCCT
>JAABUP010004402.1_pt1 | contig 23039 bp, 29 predicted proteins | sample 5559201 | NCBI WGS metagenome assembly JAABUP01 (sample SAMN10711887, study PRJNA513373) | rock metagenome | isolation source: Antarctica rocks | place: Antarctica | reverse complement strand
TCTAGGAGAGTACTAGAAAGGGAGAAGACACACAAACGCAGACAGAACAGGCCAGATCCACCTTAGGTTGAGGATTTTTCCTTTCCCTTAGGGCTATGGTCTATGGTCATAGCTCCGGGCTGCCGCCTTAGGAGGCTCCCGTTATGATCGCTGAAAACCGTAAACTTTTCTTTTCTTTTCAAGCAGTTACAGGATCCTGCAAATGATTGGCTGATGTATCTTGTATGTGTGCTGAGCCGCAATGACCTTCATCTGTTGATCCATGCTGCAAGCACATACATATGTGTGACATGCCAGTTGCACACTATTACGACACAATGATGTGTGATGCTAACAATCCTTCTTGAATCTTGCTCTAGTGGGAATGTCACCAGTGTGCATCTCTGGGAAAGAAATGAGATGCCTGGCAACTAAGCAGCAGTGTACTTTGCTTGCGCAAAACCATTTGCAAATGTGCTGTGTGTTCTGATGGAACTTCTGTTTGTATGGCAGGCAAAGGCAGAGGCATCACTGTGACACAGGCAGTCAAAACAGGGACACTGTTGGCTGTTGGCAAGCCCCTAGGCATCCACAAGGTGAGCATTTCTGAAAATTGCGCTGCTGCGCTACATGCATAGCTGCTGTGTAACCATGCTCAAAGGCTGCATGGTCAATGTCTCACTTCTACAACACTTCAAAAGGCTTTGGTGGTCTGCCTTATGTCTGATTGATAGCTGTGCGTAAGCACTACATGTATGGTTGATGCAACAAGCCATATTAGCTTTGCATTGGCTGCTGCAGGATGTTCATGGGTTGATTGAAAACTTGACACAGGCCGGAAGCGACAGCAAGCAAGCTCTACAGTGCATCTATGCTTTATGCGATGGCACGGAACAATCAGTGGCAAATGTGCCAGATGTCCAAATGTTTGCCAGCAACGGCACAGGTACTGTGAATGATTCCTTTGTATTTCAGCATGTACAACTGCAACTTGTACATCAGATTTCCAAGCCATTCAGTACACAAGAGACCGCTCACGCCTGCAAGGCTGAGTGTGAATGTATTGTCATGCCTGCTGTCCCCATGTCTGCTGTCCCCATGTCTGCTGTCCCCACGTCTGCTGTCCCCATGTCCGCTGTCCCCATGTCTGCTGTCCCCATGCCTGCTTTCCCCATGTCTGCTGTCCCATGTTCAGTATGTGCCGAGTAAGCTTTGTCTGCATCTGTTGTTGCCAGTGTGGTTTCTGCCAGGTTTCAACAGTATAGTTATGGCAGTGATCAGGATAGGTACACGTTATGGAAACTACTTGCCTTTCATGATCTGTGCTGTCAGCTGCAGAATGCTCAGCACACAAAGAAGCGGTGGACAGCAGCAAAATTACACGTATTGTGAAACACAACTGTTTCTCAACAGGCAAGCATAGCCTTCTCTGCATGCATGTGTGACTCTGCTTTGGGCTTTGCAAACCAGGCTGCATATTGTGTGTCAACTACTGCGCAATGTATATACTGCTTCACAGACATTGACACACGTATGTGTATCTACATATACATATCAATACATATATGTATTCAGGTGTTGTCCATAACATTCCTGGTTTTGGTCATGCTGAATTTGTCAAATGCCACCTGCAGCCCGACATTGTTCATGGGCTGCCGTTCTTTCATTAACATCTTGCATGCCCTTGCTAACAGGTGGCGGACAAGCATATCAGATTGCGCAAACTGATATTGTACTCTACAACAAGACGCCACAACCCAGGTATGCCCACTAATACTGCTGAAGTACCATGTTGCCGCATCACGTGACTCATCGTTCAATCTGTGACTGGGTTGACTGTGCAGTATTGTGCAGTTGTGCCACCGCAAAATTGCTTGTGTCATGCCACAGCTCACTGCAATGCTCAGCAGTGCATCAAATAGCGTTGTCTAGGCGTCGCAATGTAATGCAAAAGCACATGAAGCACAGAGCTCGTTGAGCTGGTGGCTGACAGTAGCAGACAGATTGCACTGCAGCAAGGCCCCAAACAGAATGGGCATGAATGCAAAACATATTTGCCTCTCATTGCTGGACTGCAGGGCAAATGTTCTGTATGGTGTCTTGTCATTAGTCAACCATTCCTGCTGCCCAAACAGCACCTACTACATCGTGAATGAAGCTGCTGTGCTGCGAGCTGGTCAAGATCTTGCACCAGGTAAGTCTATCTGCAGCTTGCTCCCTGTAGTAAAAATAGTTTTGGATAGGTAAAAACGGTCATATCCTGAGCTGCAGATTGATTTTGGATCTGTATCCCAAAACTGAAGCGTAAACCCTAAGTATTGTCAAGAGTGCAGCAGAGTGTGTGCACCGTGTTGGTCAGAGCAGCATACCAGCACTGTGTTTGCACTTGGGCAGCCCAGTATAGTACTTGGCTTCTCATTGAATTGACGCCAAAAGGCGCAGTCTTTTCTGCTCTTCTCTTTTCACTGTGTTTGCATGCAGGAGATGAAGTCACTGTGTTTGCATGCAGGAGATGAAGTCACTGTGTTTGCATGCAGGAGATGAAGTCACTGTGTTTGCATGCAGGAGATGAAGTCACGATTAGCTACTTTGGGGACTTGTCAGGTCAGACAGTGATGCGACAAAGAGCCTTGGGAGTAGCTTGGCATTTTGCATGCTCCTGCCCACGCTGCACAGTTGAACAAGCGCTGCATTGGAAGACTCGGAGCTTGATTGGCACTATTGGGACTAATGCAGACAAGGATAATAGTCACGATCCTGAGTACTACTCATACACATACAGGTAATCAGCAAGCCTTGCATTCATCGCATCACTCTCATGCCAATTTGTTAAGTGTGCTCATAATAAATAGTAATATTAATCAAAAAGCTTTCCAGCTCATGATGAGCTAGGTACGTGCAGGGCAAGTCTTGTCTCTCCAGAGCAGCCTGTCTTGTGCCTCCCTATATGGCATATGCTCATGCTACAAGCACTGTGTTGAGCTTAGCTGCGTTTGATTCTGCGTTGTTACACCTTGCACGCCTTGTGGTCAGTCATGTCATGTTTTCAGAAACAACTCAGTTACATGCTTGTTACCTCTTCTAGTGTATGAGTCTTTGGCTTTGCAAGCAACAGTAAGTGCACAGATGCACAAGCATGTCAACAGTCAAGATTGCTGCAGAGCAGCACTTGTGACTGGAAAGAGGTGGCGCTATGTCGAACTAGCCAGGGAGCTCAATGTGTTGGTGGACATGTTGAAGAAGAAGCTCAGTGAGGCTGACGTACCTCTCAAACAGCAGCACTGGGTAATGTGTTCAGGTCTTGAAGCATACCTCTGCCTGTGGCAATGTTGCGAATACCTGAAGGATACTACACAACTTCAAGGGGTACGCTGCAAGCAAATCGCCCTTGCCGCTAATGATATTCTCCACCTTAAGTTTTCCGTCTCTGCTGTTGTATACATGTACACGATGCATAATGCAATTTTCCAGAAACAGCTATTTGCCGCTGTGTGAATGCATGGGTATGCGTCTGAACCTTACTTTTGTGTTTGTCATGCAGCTTGCAGAGACTATTTCAGCCATTTTCATCAGCACACAACCTTTCTCAGCTCCTCATGTCAATGTTATGGTGCGCATTTCCAAATGTGCACACAGACTTTGTCCAGGTGAGCCACCCATGTTAGTGTCAAGCTTTGAGCAGCAGCTACTGCCTAAGAGTGCAGATTAACTAGCCTCTTGTGCTTGAAGCCACCTCGTGCATGAACTGCAACAAATTTTAATTTGACGCTTCACAGTACAGCTGATGACGCTGGTCATGGTCGATAGCGTGCAAAGACCTACATGCAGCTATAGCTGTAGTGCAACAAGCTGTGTGCGCATATGATAACAACACTGTTGGACACAGGTTCAGACTGGGCTGACAAGGCTAAGCTTGAAGCTCAAGCAGCTCTGAAAACTCGATATGGCATGGAAGATCATGCACAAGCACGGCAAGGCTTGGACATTGTAGCAAAACAAATGTACAGCATGTATGCGCTACCAGATTACGTTCCAGACATCGACCCAGCTTCTCAATATTGGCCAACTGGGATTCCAGGATGGTTTTGACAGGCTGGAGCCACAGTGTGCTATTGGCCGATGTCAAGCTCTCTCTCCCCTGCGGCACATGCCAATGGCATGACACAGCACCAAGTCTAGAACACAGCTTGAGTTCTGCATTGATTTGTCAGCATCCCAGCAACTCTGCAGGGGTCAGCTATGGAACACTGACCTGCAAATTGGATGAGCTTGGTTCTGATGAAAGTACAATGCTGCTAGCTGTCCATGAGCGTTAATCTGAGTTTGACAGTCTTACAGCCGCACAGGAAATGCGTGCAATGCGTGCATGTGCTCAGCGGCTGCGCAACAAATGACACATTTTCCAAAAGGGCACTGGGGCTGGGATGTTGTGTCATAGCCCAAAAGTCAACATTGCGTGGCTGGTCATGATGCTGGGTTTTATTTCTGCTTATATACATCAACCTTCTTTACAATTGCAACATGCGCAAGTCAGCAATTACTTATAAGTACACAGTTTGTTTGCACAGTCCATGAACGTTTTGCCTGCAGTTGCACACTTTCAATTTTGTATGCGTTTGGGCCTGCACGCAGTATCTGTAAAGGAAGGCCTTCTGAAGTGGATGTGTTAAAATGCTTGTACATGTGCTGGCCCTGGAATTCAAGATGTGCTGGCCCTGGAATTCAAGATGTGCTGGCCCTCACATCACTGACCCTCCTCGCTTTTATTTACCAGGGTTTCGTGGCACGGATGCCGTGCTGTGGCACGCGAACGTTTGTGCTTTCGCCATAGCTGTTGCAGCATCGCCAAGCGTCTTCCTTGAAAGTGCTGACGCCTCTGCCTGCAGTCTCAAAGCTGCTTTGATCTTTTCCTGCACTATGGGCGTTTCTCGACCACAGGCCACACAGGCAGGCCCTGCTCAGTCACTGGCCAATGATCTGCAGTATGTCCGAGAAGACCAGCAGCATGCTGCCTCATCAACACAACAGTCTTCTTACGTCCCTCCACATCCACATCTACAAGCCACACAAACGTTCTTTGATCCAGAACCAGCTCCGGCAGCAGCAGCAGCTCCCGCACCAGTAGCACAAGGTTACACTGTGGGTGCAATCAACACAACACAACCGTTGTACTGCCCAGCGCAACAGGTGATACATCACACCTGCAGTGCTTCTTATTGCCAGTTCCAAGTTGATCAGCACATGTGCACTGTTTGGAATAAATGTAAAACTTATTTTGCATCTCTTTCACACAACATACAGGTGCACCCTGTCTTTCTTGGCGCAACAGTAGGACACTATCCCATCTTGCTGCACTGTGGTGCCTGCAACTACCAGGGAATGACAGCTGTCAGGCAAGTAATCTCTCACCTCTGGTTCTGGTGCCTGATGCAGCAAGACCACCAGCATGCCCTTGTTCCTTTTGAGGAGACGCATCTGATGCACCAGTGAGTCTTGCACGTTGTCTCGCCATACATGATTTGCAATGTGCTTGAAATGGCGCAAGAACTCCCACTCAACAGCTCTGCTGTTGAGCTGTTCAGTACAAATGCAGGCAAGCACGAGGTTGGGCGCATGCAATGTGGGCTGTTATGAAATTTGGTTTGGGCTACTTCGTGCCAGTAGCCATGGACACTAATCACTTCTGTCCCCAGTGTGGCAAGCATGTGGCTCTTTCAAAGCTCATGTGATGTCCCCTGCTGCTCTGCAGGCATATGCAATGCACAGCTGTCTGATAGGTCCCCTGAAAATGTAAAGATGATGTCACAGATTTACTGCTTATGTTGGACTGCCATTGACGGGGGTGAAGCTGTATTGTTGACTGTCCATTGGCATTAGCAATAGCTGTGCTATGCAGCGCAGGCTTGCAATCAGATTATTCTAGAGCAATAAGATACACTATGTGCCACAGCGCTCTGATTAGGCCAATGATGCCGGCAGGTGGTTGTGCATGTTGCTGCATCTGAAACCTTTTGGGTATTACACCTTGCAGACCAGAGCAGTTTACAGTTTTCCCAGATTGTTGTTGGCGCAGCACATCAAGTGATCCTGGTGGCCGTTACCCTGGGCTGTGGACATATTGACAAAAAATACACTCATGAAAGGCCTGCAGCTTCTGTACTGTTCTGACCAGTCTACTTACGTCTGAATCAGATGCAATCAGTCTGATCTACATATTGATTGTGCAAAAGCTTCGAAGACATGGTTGCTGATCCTCAGACACGTAGCACAATCTCACCTTGTTGCATAGCGATCAGTCAGCATGTGAGCATTACGCGTGACATATGCAAGATCATTTGTACACGGTGGGCAGGCTCTAGGGCTCCTGATCAGCCTCAGAGTACTCAATCTAGGCGTGTTGTTACTTGTTGACATTAGTCTTCTTGATGAAATGAATAAGATCTTCGTGCAACAGTGCGCAGTGATGTCTATACAAAAGGGAGATTATACATATGACCTGCATTCTGTTCTAAAACGTTTCTGAATTAAAATAGGCGTTTCGGGATTGAGAGAAGAGCTGCAGCTTCCTTCGTGGATCCGACACTGCATGCGTGTCGTGTCTGTCTGAATTGTCGGATACTAAGTCGAGCGGCAGCCGGCTTTGCTGTAACCGCTGACAATACAAGAAGTCAATTCCATATAGCTTTGTGTACTTGAACGCTTCTGCAGCTATGGTGTCCAACACAAGCTCAGGTGATGCAGCAGCCCCAAAAGCTGGCAACCAGCCCCTATCTGGGAGTATGAACCCCGGCCCAGTCATTGACAGCAGCAATACCAAACAAGGCAGTGACCCTACCGCGTCAAGTGGATACCCCATCCCAAAGCTAGTCCAGCCTGAGCGTGCAGTCGACGGTACCAACCGAGAGATCGATCACGGAGCCGAGTTGACCAAGGAAACTGGCAAGGCTTTCACAGAGGGCAAAGTTCACGGCGAAGCTCAAGGCGAGAAGCACTTGGACAGCGACTTGGAGAAGCAGTCAGCTCCTTCAGGCGCTGTTAAGCTCAAGGAGGTCAGCTCTGTGTGCAAGTTGCATGCAAGGGCATGCAAGCATGCACGTTGGTCAACTCCAAAGTCTTCTGGACGCTATTGATTTTCCTACCGTTTCAATGCAATGACATTTTGAGTGTTCCTGATTGAATCTTGTTAATTACATCAATGACCTGTGCAGGATGTGCTGAAGGCAAACCCAAATGCTGCTTCAAACAGAGCGTGAGGGCTGAGTGACCACCTTTTTCTTCTCAGTCCATGCAGCACACTTCAGTTTGGAAAACATGGTCAGCAATTTACCAACTATCACTGCCTGGTGGCTCGGAGTGTCTTTTTCAGTATACTACTCAGCATCGTCTATATCGTGTATCCCACAGCTTGTGAGGCACAAAGTAACTTGTGTCAACTTGAAGGGGCAGAGTTCTAGCCTAAGGGCCATCAGAAGGAAGTGCTCTTGTTCCATCTAATCATGCACGGCAGGTTGACCAGGGACGCACATGCTGGCTTGTTAACAACACAATGGCTGTAAACGAAGTGATAAAAAGTGTTTGACTGAAAACGACTCTAAGTTTACCACAGTTACTACAGAAAGACTTGATGCCATGATGGCTTGCAAGTGGGGTTGACATGTGTGCATTGTACCAGTTGGAGGTATTTAGGGTTTAGTGTATACATAACAGTCGGCACCATAGAAAGTGTAGAAAGAGTGAAGATCTGCTGAGTCAATGCTGGCTCCATCATCAGTGTTGCTATACACAAGCAGATACAGTGTACTGTGTGCGCTTCCATGTACTGTGGGTTCTGAGGCTGTATAGCAGCCCAAAGTGTCTTAGACTTGCAATGCCGAAGGATTATGCAGCATTAGTAAGGAGACGCCAAACGACGATGTGCACAGAATTTAAGCTGACTGTTATTGGTCCTGTGACACCTCAAGAGTTGCTGCATCTGCAGGCCATCGTTGCGAGAGCCTCCTCGAAACTGATTGCGATAGACTGCTGTACTCTCAATTTTGGGAGCCAGCCGGTCCATCAGAGTGGGCACAATGCTTTAAGTGCTGTTTTGGGTCAGAACGGTCGTGCCACAGCAGTGTTGCAAGAAGCGACCGTGGCTGGTGCAGCATCTTAGCGTTTGTGTACACGATCGGTCAGGCAAGCGAACGTCTATGAGGCCGGTTTTTGCCGCTTAAGTTTTGCCGCGCAAAGAAACTTTGAGAGTCCCTCAGTCAAGCCTTGCACTGTGACTCAATAGTCCCGAAGGATTGGACCAGCTGCAGCAAAATGAATGATGTACTCTGTCGACGTAGTATGGAAAGCTGTATGGTGCCCACATTCCTGACAGCAGAGGTAGCTCAGGCAGCGCAGTGCGGGCAGCTTGCGCGAATTTGTAAATGGCTTAATGAGGGAGGACCCATCAACGCGAGAGACGTCTTTCAGTGTAGTTTGTTACACCTAGCAACCGGGGCTGGGCAAGTTATAGTTGTCCAGGAGCTCGTCAAGCGTGGTGCAGACCTTGACGTAAGAAGCTTACTAGCCTTCAAGGCCTTTGAGGCTTCTGTAATCTGGGCAACCGGGTCATTCCTTCGGTGTGGTGCAGGAAAGAATGCCTGATTTACAGTACGCACAGGGCAAGACAGCTTTGCATCGAGCTTGCGAAGAGGTTACCTTGCTAGCTTTGTACAGAGCAGACAGTTGTCCTAGATCACCAGGTACCGAACAGCCTTTAATGTGCGCAGGGACACGTAAAAATCGTGGAAATCTTGGTGGACGCTGGAGCAAACACACAGCTGTGTGCAGCAAGCTGTTCTGAACAGAAGCAGGCACGACTTGTGCAGTTCTTGCTCATGACAGCCTGTGCAAGAATTTCCAGGCATAACGGACTATACATGCAGGCAAAACCTGGGCGAAGGCCAAGAGAATCTTTATCCCAGAGACATACTCTAAATGCAGTTCCCTCCCTTGCAGAGCTCAGATCTGCCAGCGATCTCTGTAAGAACACCACTGTCAGGTATGCCTGCTCACACCGCCTATCAATTTTGACAGAGTCAAAAGCTTCCTAGTGCACGCCCTCATCTCACAGCATTCAGCTGCCCTGAGTGTGTACTTAAGCCAGGACGTGCGATGAGTCACGACTGGCTCCACATCCCAGACTGTAAGGTGTAAAATGAAAAGTAAAATGGAATACTGGCATTGGTCCTGCAGGTTGGCGCTGGAAAGACCCACATGGTCCCCACAAACTCATGCGCTCTGGCCAGCAAGATTCAAGGTGCGCCTACTTGCTGGTTCTGGGCTATGCATTGCTACGCAAACATTTGATCTCGTATGCATCACATTCTTGTCCTTTCTGTTGTACCTAGATGCATGCCTTGCCGCTCTGAGCATGGACTCACGAATGTGCTGTGAAGCCTGTCTGCATCATGCTGAGTCTGCATGCACTTTGTCAGCTGTGTTGTATTGCTAGACCTGACAGTCTTGCCCCTGGGACACTTTTTGCAAGATGCTGACATACATTTTGGTTGAGATTCACTGACTCGTTGACTGTTGGTTTCACAGGCGGTGGTGCAACTACTGTTGTTTTTGCTCACAAGTCACAAGCGGAACAACAAGGAGAATGAGAGTGTGACTCAGTACTGCCCGTTTTCTAGCTTTTCTCTGTCCAGGCGCACAACAAAGGCGACTATCAAAGCCGTAGAGTCAGCTCAGAAGTCCAGTAGTTTGCATCTAGACTGGGACACACTCCAGCAAGTCATCTGCAGACTGGCATATCCTGTCAGCCAGTGGTATGACTCACCACAGGAAACTGATGCAGAGGCTGCTGAAAAGGGCAGTCATACACGCAGAAAGAGAAGGCCTTGACCTTTCCTTTCCGACATCACTACACAGCAATCGCCTTGCATGTTGGTCACAAGGAAATGGAAGACTTGTGGCATATTTCAGCTTCATGCAACAAGGCATGCGTCACGGCCCAGTGTGGTTTTGTGTGGTAGCTTGATTGCACCCAGCTGGTCCTGGCTGCTGTGTTTGCCCTCCATCTTTTGTTTCTGGGTCTGTACAGCTATCCTTCCCCTTTCCAGGTGTGCTTGCCTTGTATTATAGCCTTTGTGTATGTAGACTCATGATAGATGGCCTTGCTTTGTAGTGTTGACTCTGTTTTGATGTGCTACTGGCCCATGAAGTGATTTGCAGCATTAGAGTTTTCTGTTCAGCTGGAGAGGGAATCAGAAATGGTATCTGTGCTTTGCTTTTGATTGAGTTGATGTCACTCTGTATGTTTCTTTTGAGAGCTTGTGTAGCGAACTGCAATAGCGATAGTGAGGGACTGGTAGTTAATAATCAGCTGGTTGACATGTAGAGCATCAACGTTCAGCAAGCAGGCTAATAAGAAACTACGCCTGTACTGATTCACAAATCGTGCACTTGAGCCTTTGAACCATTTAATGCATGGTGTTATCCGATGTATCTACGGAATTGGGGCAAGTTAAAGTGACATGGTTTGCTGCAATCACAGCACATGTGCACGCTCATTACGCCAGAATCACGTCACCAGGGTATCGCTTGTTATATTTTTGTAAAGCAGAACAGCACTGCAACACACACATATGACACATCATACAAACAATTCATCACACATACAGAAGTAGGCAGTTGTGGTGCACATTGTTCATCCCACCTGGTCCAACAAGGAAGCGTGCAGAAACACATCACTTGGAAAAGGCTGTCTGCTTGCAAGCATAGTGATCAGCATTGTTGACACCAGGGAGAAATGCTGCCAGGGCACAGAATACACCCACTAGGTTCAACAGGTTTTCAACACCCCACTAGGTGCAACTGCAGGTGGCGCCGACAGGAGTGCTCTACAAGTTGCAGTGGGTGCTGCATTGTCAAAGTCAGCAGGTCTGCTCAGCAGGGCGGCACTGGCTGCCACTTTGCAAGCACCACTGACCCTTCAGCAACATCCCAGGACAGCTTTCCTGGTCAACCCTAAGCAGCATCCAAGCACAAGCAGTACCACCCTTTCATCACTCTCCCGGAGGAACACTCCATCGGCTTTGAGTGGCGTTCATACGTATGCAGATGGCATTGCATGAAAGCACTGCCCTCAGCTTTGCACAAGCTCCGATGCTGGCTTCACTGCTGAATGCCACCCTGAGGCCTCACCCACCACCTTCCCCACAGATGCCTGCTGCATATTGCCCCATATGCTATCCAGCCGCTTTGCATGCTGCACAAAATCATAATGTGCTAAGGCTGCTTTTGTGGCTTTTTTGGTCTCATCTGAGGGGGGCCGCAAAGCCAGGAAGTCCATGGGGAATCTGATAGGGGGTAGATCCACATCGGTTTGGATGGTGACTAACTTCTTGCAAAGGCGCACTTGAGGCCCTACTTCTGGGGATGTCAGCTTGCTTCTCACCCTCTGCATGACAAGTGACAATTTCAGTTACCAACAGTCAGTGCTGCTCTGGAGAGACAAGAGTTGTCCTGCACATACCTAGCTCATCTTGAGCTGGAAAGCGTCATGATCAATTGATATGATTATCATTAACAGGATGCGTACTGTAGCGTCATTAACATCAAATAAACAACTGTTCATCCATCAGGTCTATTGGGAGCAAGACCATGAGCATCAGAGAAGCACAATCCTGCTTTTGGGTTCAGAGTTCAGGTAAATTGAGCATAAAATATGACACACAGGGCTGCGCTGTATAGCCTAGAGTAGTCTGCATAGCCCAGAAATTATTCTATAATAATAACAATGAGAAGAAATTCGCTCATGATGTGCTAGGTATGTATGGGACAAGTCAGAAACTTATTTGCAATCCAGGTTGTGAGACACGTACCGGCAAGCTGTGCTCATGTGCGTGTGCCATGATGCTGTCAATGTCACCATACTGCTGGATCAGTTGTGTTGCTGTTTTGGGGCCAATGCCCTTGGCTCCTGGCACGTTGTCAACTGCATCTCCAGCCAGAGCCAAATAATCTCTGAACTGCACTGACAGGCGCCGTAACTCAGCAACAGCATGCATGGTATTGTTATGGAAGCTGCAACAGGTTGAGTTGTGGCTGGTACGCATGAGACAAGTCACAGGCATCTGAATCAGCTAGCCCTGCAGCTGGCAAAGACCAGTTGTCATGGTACAGACACACAGACCAACAAAACAGACAGTCGGACCATCAAATTGCAGCGGAAGAAATTGCAGACCTGCTGCATGTACTGGTGTGAACGCTGCATAGTCACAGACAGACAGACAGACATACAGACAGACCAACAGACAGTCAAAGCATGCATCAATCTGCAGCAATACCTGATGCTGTACTGAGTTGCAGTCACTAACAAAGAAGTGTGCAAGGTATAGCGCCCAATGCCAGACAGAACACAGACAGACCAACAGACAGACCAACTGATAGAGGGCTCGAGAGATAGACTTGGGGTGGTGGCGTACCTGAGAGGGCTGCATGCCCCACTCGTCTGTGAAGGATTGGGCAGTGTAAGGGACCATGTTGGCCAGCAGGGGGCCCCTGTAGTCCTTCTTGGGGGGGCGCAACAGCTGCAGCCCTGGCTGTAACAACTGGAAGAAGTCCTGCATCCAGTTCTCATTTTACTGTGGTCACTTGTGTGACAGGTGCAAACTGCACATGGCTGTGTGTCCAGTCAGCAAACACCCTGGCAGCAACAGCCCTGGTGATGACACTGATGCGAGTTCTGTTGGCCAACTCAGCTACTCATGCCGCAACAGGTGGCGAGTGAGTGAGTGAGTGAGTGAGTGAGTGAGTGAGTGAGTGAGTGAGTGAGTGAGTGAGTGAGTGAGTGAGTGAGTGAGTGAGTGTGTGAGTGAGTGAGGGAGTGAATGAGTGAGTGACTATCGCACACCACACAGACCTGTGCCTTCAAGCCAGGAAGTCTAATGAGTCACAACTGGCTCCACATCCCAGAGTGTAAGGTGTTGAATGATTGCAAGCAAGCAAATGAGAGTGAGTGAACAAGTGATAACATGCGCCAATGAGCAGGTGATTGAGCACATGACTAAACAAACATACGAACAAACTGGAATACATGCATCCTGTGATCACTGCAGCTCTGACCTTGTCTGGGGAGGCAATGGCAACTTGGAAGCCCTCCCGGATTCCCCTCATGGCCAGAGTACCAATGGCATCATCAGCCTCCACCCCCGGGATTATTATTTCTGGGATCCCCATGACGCGTATGAGGTCATGCACCTGCCTGGCACCTTCCGTGACAGCTGGGGGGGTGGGGGCTCGCTGAGCCTTGTACATGGGGAATATCTCATGCCTGCATGCATACAGCAGTCAATCAATCAATCAATCAATCAGCTTACATTTCCTGTCTTTGGGACTCATCAGGGGAGTCAACTGACAAAGATTGGGGTGATGTTCACTTGCTCATGACAAGCCTGAAGTTGGCTGCAACAGCTTGAATGCAACCAGTCTCAATGTGTGGGTGCTGACTCAGCACGCTGTATGCCCACACTTAGGCAGAAATGTGTTTCCTTTCAAAAACACTGGACATGCTCCCAGTTTTCAGCCAGTGCAAGCAACAGCTCAATCACATGAGTGTTGCTCTCGTGTGACAGAAATGTGGCTGGAACTGGTTGGGGGATGGGTGCTTGCTCCCTCCTTTATAGGAAGGGGTGACATTCCTGCCTGTGCATCGGATGCTGAGTCAACAAGAACAAAACATGATTGGTTGCAAGGCTTCTGGGAAGTGCCTTTAAGGTGCACAAAGTAATGATATAATAATAACAACAATGGTGATGATAATAATAATAATATTAATAATAACAACAACAGTAAAAACAGTAATAATAATAATAATGATGATGACAAAAAATCAGCTAGGTACATGCGGGACAAGCTGCCGAGATATATGCATCTGTCAGGTTTGAGCTGCATTCCAAAAGATGATAGCTCCCTGAACGTCTGCCAGCTGGCATGATTATTCTTTCAAGGCAGCCTCAGCACTGTGACCAGGCCATCTTGTGGTACCTGGCTGACGCAAGAGCAAGGCTGACATAGCATCACTGCTTCCCTGAATCAATCAATGTTGTGGTACTGCTATGTGACGGGGTTGTAAAATGTGCAAAAACACACTGCACAACAGATAGTGCTGCATGATGTAAGGCAGCATGGACTCACAAAGTCACAGGGACAGAAGAAAAAGCACCAAAAAATGCAGTCAGAAATGCTCATTGCAGCAGCAAACCTATGAGTTGTGGGCTCTAGGCGGGCAGGGCGGGCTGGGGAGGCAGGGGCGCGGTATGCAGAGGGGTCTATGAACTCTTCAGGTGGGCGGATCTCTGGTGAGATCTGACTTTCATCGCTGCATGCATTTAAAAACAAATGTTCAGGTTACTCTGAGCAGCAGAGGCAAACCGAAGAAAAATGTGTCCCCAGACTCACATCTTAGCTCTAGAGTACTTGGAGTTTGCTCACACTTGTCAAGTCAGGTCACAGTGCGCCTATGAGGCTAGCCTTCCAAACATAAACATAAAGAGTGCAGCATGAAGTGAAGGCATGTACAGATTCAAAACGTTTTGTTGTTTTCTGGAGGGCCCTGACAGTGACAGTGCTGCTGGACATGATGTGATCAGTGCAACAGCAGTCACTGACACACTCAGCCCAAGGCATAGCAGGAGAAACAGAGCTCGCCAAGGAGATGTAGACACTTAATCATGTTTCGGCCTTACTCAAGATTGTTTATAAGACCTAAGCAGGAAGAGTGGGCAGATGGACAGAAAAGAAAAATATCAGCTACAAGCAGAATTCCTGCATGTGCTGACTGTGAGACACGGATGTCTGATATCAAAACAGGAGTCAAGTTTTAAGTGATGTCCATTGTGTTTGCTGAAGCACAAGAGCCCATGCCCCCTCATGGGGTAGGGTGTTTGCCTCAGCAGGACTTGTAGTCTATGCTGCCAACCATCGGGGCATGCCTTGTACAACAGGCCGACCAGGGTCAAATCAAAGCTGAAGACAGTCTTTGGACATCACCTGAAGGTGTGTCCAGCAGCGTCAAAGACAACTGCAAAGTGTGTTGGTGGAGGCTCCAACTCCAGCAGGTCAAACACAGTTCGCACAAAGGCAAACAGGATGCCGGTGTCCTCCCCTGTCTTGGCATTCAGGCGCACATCCTTCCACCCAAAGTGGGACCGATACAACAGCGCAAAGGCGTCCAGCAAAATGAGCCTGCAGCAAAAATATAATGGTGTGAAGGTGTCCAGCAGAATGAGCCTGCAGCAGCAATATAAATAAAGCAAAGGCGGCCAGCAAAATGAGCCTGCAGCAACAATATAAATAGTGCAAAGGCGTCCAGCAAAATCAGCCTGCAGTAACAATATAATGGTGCAAAGGCGTCCAGCAGAATGAGCCTGCAGCAACAATATAACTAGTGCAAAGGCATCCAGCAGAATGAGCCTGCAGTAACAATATAAATAGTGCAAACGCGTCCAGCAAAATGAGCCTGCAGCAACGGTCACACATCACTGCTGCAGCATCCTACACCCTAAATATATTCATATAGAAGTCTGAGCAGCTGTCTCAGCAATACTCCCAGCAGCAGTATCAGGAGACTACAAGCCAAGCCTGATGAGCATAGCTTAGTGGAATGTATGAAGCTAGTTGAATGGCAGCATGACCGCCAGGCCAGAGCAGAGCAAAGTTGATTGGGCAAAAGCACTCTGACGATCACAAACAATTGACAGGTCTTGCCATGCTGCAGTGTGCAAGTGGCACAGGGCAAGTTGCAACTGGCACATGCTGGACAGTACCGGCCAACAGGTTTTGTAGGCGCCTCCTTGTGCTGTGTAGCTGCTGCAAAGTGAACAAAGTTGCGTCTGCTGCGACGGTTGTGTGCACCATTGGCAGGAGGAGTTGAGGTCAACGTTGAGAAGAGTTGTGAGTGAAACGCCCTACGGCTTGCCTGCACCAAACTGGGTTGTGAGCACTTGTTGCAGCAGTATGAATGGTCACGAGCATGCGTGCTTGCTCACTATGCCGCGTTGATCGAAGTGTTTGTAGCTCTGTCGAAAGTAGCACCGAACACAACCGTAAATAGCCGGCTTGCTGACGCACTGCTGCATATCTGTTTGATGCACAGTTGCAAGCAGCGTCAATTGAGCGCTCACTGAGATCTACACCGCCTGTGGCAACGTATCCTCGGCATTGATTGGTTCTATGCTTGCCTCAAGTTGCCTGAGACAACGGTTGTCGGTATGATCGAATTCAACATGGTCTTTGAGGTAACAGAGGCTCAGGAAAAAAATGCGAGTTTATTAGAGATAACTTTTGAGTTGATACTGATATCGTAATTTGTGAACACTGAATGCTTGTCAAGACATAAAGTGAAGTCTTACACCTGTCAGTTAGAACTGCCAGCGGTGCTTGAAACATAAGACCAGCATGCTTTGACACATTTGAGCCCACACGAAATTACCACTGCCTTGTGCCTCAACCCTGAACGGTATATACGTAAACGTACCAGCTGATTTGAAGAGTGACATGACTTGCAGATGGATGCAAATTTGACCTTTCAAGAGGTATATGCTGCTGAAAAACTCATATAAAGTGTTCACATCTTATGCTGCTGATGCGCATTGCATGCAATTAGGCAACACTGTGATAGGGTAATGAATGTGTGATCCATCTTATTGGCCTGGATGTGTTTGTCATATTACAACGAGGATCTATGCTAACCACATTGTACAACAGCTAATACATTACCAAGATAGACATCCCAACATCACAGTTTTGCGGTGACATTTGCCCCTTTTCAGAGTGTTATGTTGCAATGCAGCTGCTAGACAATGGCCTAAGCCCCAGACAAACAATTGTCAAGTCACATGCGCTCATAGACAAGCCTATAATCAAGCAGGCACAGAGCAAACTACAGGCTTGCTACAGACAAATCAGTCTGTGATGATTAGCAATTCTTTGACGGAATATGATCTGTCCGCCTTCACTTCAAAGTTACCTTCTGATAAGCCCAGCTTAGCCCAACTTTCATGACGTTCACGAAGTTTGAGGATATTTTGAGCCATGGTTGCTGTGGGACATGTCAGAAGAGCTGGACAGTCTCTGACTGCCTGCTTGAGTTCGAAGTTTTGCCAACCCAGCATGCGCTGGAGCTCAGATGCTCTAGACTGCATTGTTGCTTCTGGTACCAGTGGAATGCCATGCTCCAGAGCTTCTGTCCGCAACTTTGTTTCACATGAAAATGAGGCACCGTGCGAATACCATACGCATTATCATTGTGCCCCATCCACTTCTCTCGGGATCCATACTTGCTGCAATAGTATAACATGCGCTGCTCTATGGCGGCAGCAGCCAGGCCAAACAGCTGAGGATGAGCAAGCAAAATGGTTTTTCTGACGCCTGCTGATGTCATGGGAAGCTGAAGCGCCTTGGCAACTGCCCGAAGGACGTCCACAGCATGGTCCCCACCAATGGTGATGCAAGAAGCTACGCAACTGCAGCTCTGTAAAGTCAGCGTTCCATCGGACAGAATCAATGGTCTTTCTGACATCGTCCAGCTTTTGCAGCATGACCTCAGGCTGCTTGCGCTGTATTAGGGCGGCATCCACTCCAAAAGTTCTGGTGTGCCACCATTTGCGCGGCTCTTTGTAGCAGTTCCCTGTGTAAGGTATGCGCAGCAGCAGCCACATGAAAACCTCTTCGCAGTCTGCTGGATTGCGCTCCAGCAAGTGTGGAGCATACTGCAGCACTTCGCGCAGTTTCTCGCTGCCTAGCTCTTGCAGCCACAACTGAAGGGCAGGTTGCAGTTTGGATTCACAGTCCCACTGCAGGTACATTTGGCACTTTTTCAGAACCTTATTGCTGGCTGCAGCAGACAGTCCTGCCTTGGCAAACTCTTTTTGGACCCTGCAAAATCCTGAGCTGCTGCAGGGGCTGCGTCTAGGACTGGGCTTCTGGCGCAACCAGGAATGAGACAGACAATTTTGTTCCCGTTTCAAGAAGGCAGCATGCGCACAGCAAGCAGCCTGACCGCGTGGAAGACACACCTGCATGAAGTAAACCTGGAAGTAAACCTGGAAGTAAACCTGCTGTTGACAAGCGCTTGCAGTCTCATGAAGGCTCTGTTATGTAATTAGTGTATCAGAGCCTGCACTCTACCTCAGCTGGTCACAACAGTGTGACCTTGATCAGCAGCTGTAAGCACTGGTTGACGATGCTCTTCCTGTCTCCAGGTGGGGAGAGCAAGCAAAATAGTAGAACGAGATCACCTTTGTTTGGCAAGGTGCCCACGCCGTGTGTCCAAACATCACATTGCTTGCAACGTCACCTGGCAGTTACACATCCACAATTTACACAACGCCTCGGCACCCAAGAGCTTATGCGTTTCAGAAGCAAGCTTCTCTGTACCTCAGCGTCCTTGACTCGGGCGACCAGCGCGAACGGGCAGTGTATCTCCCTGAATCAGCTTCTACACCTCTTGAAAAGGGTCGCAGTTCGTGATGATTGATGTCTCCCGTAAACTGCTCAAGCCCGTCCTGCTTGTTTGACCTATCTTGACAAGATTGATCTACAATGTAGAGTATGACTAATTATGGGAAGAGCCCAAAAGGCCATCACATGCAGGGTAGCGCTGACACAAATTTTATTGTGATCACGGCCAGTGTGCACTTCCACGGCTTGACAGGCGTTTGACAGGGGTTTGCCAGGCGAAATCGTGTTGACAGACAAAGATATGCATGCGCACAACCTTGCTTGACTGCACACTGTATCCGATGCAATACCCAGGCACTGTAGCAAGCTCTACAAACTAGTGTATCCTTGGGAAAAGTGTATCTGATCAGGGAGAACAGCCCTCACATCACTCATGAGATCCAATTTATCAAGGAAACATATGCATGCGCATGCAGGTTGGCAAGCTTGATCAAAGCTTGATGTTATTGGTAGTAGGGCTCTTGATGATTACACGCCTACCGCCACGATAATTATCCAACTGCGTTAGAGTCTGCCAATGCATTGTAAATGTTCGGTGCAACTTGTCTCTCAAGAAGAAGAAGAAGAAGAAGAAGATTACAGGCTTTGGCCAGCCAACAAGTCCGATCGCTCGTGGCAGAGCCTAAGCAACCCTGTCAAACGTCATTCATTTAAACTAAATGTCAAACTAACTGTCAGTGACCTCCAGATAGAGGTGCCCTGCCAACACCATATGCTTAAGCTGTTTGGGCTAAACAAAGGCTTGAACAAAAGCAAATCCCTAACCCAAAGGCCATGCACATGATAAGCAAAGATGATCATCAACATCGCACATATACGTATCGGCAATGTGTGACAACAGAAGCAAGATCATCAACCGGAAAAGGCGCCCATAAGCTCAGAAGCTGAAGCTGTGGGGCTGGCACAATCCTGAATTCGCTGTCAGACCCCACGGTCCCCATGGTAAAAGGCAGGGCTGACCCAAACTCGAGCCACGGCCAATTGGCATTCATCCGTTCATGCGCACGAATCCTTCAAATGCCTGCAAATAGCATATTCGGTTCGGGCAGGCGCTAAAGCTGGCCGTGATGTCGCCATCCACCTCGAGCGTTCATGGGCAGTCACAGCACAAAAAGCTGCTGATGCGCCGCAGCTGCGATAACCTGAACGCGACACATCGACGGGGCCAAAGCAGACTGTAGCCATGCCAGGTCCCTGCGCTGTGGTCCAGCCAAGTCTGTTTGGATTGAGTCGCAGGCGTCATTTGCCCCAATCCCAGCGTGTGTGCCAGCGACTGTACAGACAACATGCGCATTGCGTCCTTGCTAGTCCAGCGCAGTACAGTCAGTTCTCAGACAACCCGAAAGTTGCTGTATTTGTGGAGCCTAGCCCCTTCAGTCATGTATCAGGGATGAAAATACGGTTTTCCAATTTGATCAAAGAGCTCAGGCATCTCGGCAGCGAGGTTACTGTGTTCACCCCTTGCGTGGATCCGCCCAAGAGCTACTGTGGTGCAAAGGTCAGCTGATCTGCAGATCGCCCACGATGACTAAGCGATCACCTTGCAACCGCCCCTCTATATCCATGCCAAATGCAATGCACAGCATGCAATCTGTCACCTCTCAAGTGGCCTCTATGCTGCTTTGGGTGACCAGACACTGAGAGTGCATGTGTCATAGTTGCCAATGAACACAAGCAGCTCCCCATGCGTGTAGACAGTCTTTGCTTCCGCGTATGAGTCAGCGCTCCACAGTGTAATAGCAGCTTGATGCAGGTGGTCAGTGTCCTGGGATTCAGTCTACCCTTCTACAAGTCTCCAACCCTGCTGCTCTCCCTGGGACTGTCCATCAGGGTTTTCTGGTACTTGGTGACCAGGCGGCCAGATGTCATCCATGTGTCATCCCCTGGTCTGTTGGTCTTCTCTGCCATCATGTATGCCAAGCTGCTGGCAATCCCTCTGGTGGTGTCATACCACACCCACATCCCAGAGTACATCCCCAAGTACACATGGAGGGGTTTAGTAGAGCCCATGTGGAACGTCATCCGTTACTGCACTCTGGTGGCAGATCTCACTTTGGTCCCATCAAAGGCAATGAAGGTACAGTAAGCTTCACTATCAACAAACATCACACAGCTCAAAGCATGATGTTGGTGACGGCTTGAACTGCAGTGCTATGTGTTTGCCATACTACATGTCAAACACGACAAAGCCAGCACAGCACAGCACAGCACAGCACAGCACAGCACAGCACAGCACAGCACAGCACAGCACAGCACAGCACAGCACAGCACAGCAATTTAGCAGCAGTGACATGCTTCATTCATCTTTGTACTTACTGCATTGACGGCAACCTATGCACAGCAGCGCAAGAAGCTGCTGTTTCACAATTGCCCTGCTGGGCCATTGTGCCTTTTGCAATCTGCAACCTGTCAATTTACTGCACAGCTCTGCTTGCTGCAGCCTCAGCCTCTACCATGCAATATCCAAATGGTCTTGCTGCTTGTTGCCAAACTAGTCAACACAGAAATTCTGAGCAACACATGCCAAACATCATGTGCTTTTATGTTCAAACAGAGACACTGAACATGGATGTGCAAATTACTCGTTTCACTGGACCAATGTATGTAGGTACCCAGTAATGTTACCAATTGGTAAGTGACGCAGTAACTTACCGCAAAAGTATTACTGTCCAACTGATGGTGCAGCTGGAGCTGAGTCGCAACAAGTGCCGTGACAAGCGCATTGATGTCTGGCCCAGAGCTGTGGACACCGCCATCTTCAATCCTGCATTCCGATCACAGGCGATGCGAGAGAGGTTGACAGACGGCAAACCGGAGGCCACCATTCTGGTCTATGTGGGCAGACTGGGCGCAGGTACACATGCTTCACATGTCTTGATTGGGGCAAGTCAGTGTGCTGTCTGATTTGCAGCATTATACCCCTCAGGAAGCTTCCTAGACCTGAATGGTATTTTCAGTCAGGCTGCAAATTAATGCACTCGACTTTGTAAATGCAGATGCCTCTGCAATGCCAAGTCCAGCATCGCTCGCTCACTCGCTCGCTCGCTCACTCGCTCACTCCTTCACTCACCCATTCACCAACAGCCCTTGCTGAAGACTATGTGCATGATGCAGAAAAGAACTTGGAGGTGCTGAAGGACTTCCTTCCTCGCTTGCCAGCCAACACCCACCTCTCCTTTGTTGGGGGGGGTCCCCACATGCACCACCTCCAGACCCACTTCAAGGGCTGCCCTGTCACTTTCACGGTATGCGGCTGACATCAGTCAACACTCTACCTCATTAAGAAAAAGAAAAAAGAAAAGAAAAGAAAAGACTATGCCTTTTGGCGTCAAGGCGTTTAATGAGAAGCCAAGTACTATACCCGGCTGCCCACGTCTGCCTCATTAATCAGCATTGCCAAGAGGTTTAGCAGCTGACTTGTTTTCCACCCCAGCCAGGCTGTTGAAGATGGCATGACCAGCAACCATTGCTCACTGCGCGCAGCATGCAACATGTTGTCAAATGTATTGAGGCTTGTTTGGTATGCTCCAAAGTACAAAGCTGAAACCTGGCTGGTGTGAGAGCAAAGCTGGCACAGGTTCAAATGAATCAACCAATCAACCAAAGCTGAAAGCTAAAGGTATATCACTACATGTGTGGACCTGCAGGGCCTGTCACTGAACTGCTAAGTGTTGCCATGCATACAAGAAGATGCCACTTGCAGCAACACCTGCATGCTAATGCAGAGTCAATATACGCAATTATCAGACATTCACAGCTTTGAGCAATGTTGCTCAACATGGAAAGTGATGCTGAGCAACTTGCTGAAAGAGTTGAGACCCTGATGCGTTCTGTTTTTCTTTATTAAGGGATACGTGAAGCAAAACAGTATGAGACATGTCTTTATCATGAAATCACAAAATAAATTGGTAAATATAGTTATTATATCATTACGTTATTGTTTTTAGTTCTGTGCTGTTGCTTTGCAGGGCATGTTGAAGGGAGCATACCTGTCACCAAATATCCAAGCGCTGCCCACACACACAAGAACATGCCACTTCACACTCAAAGCATTTGTCATCAGACATCCCTAACAGTTTCGAGAACAATGTTTCAGGATTGAGACCCTGTTTCGTTGAATGTTGGTTTGCAGGGCATGCTGAAGGGGGCAGACCTGTCAGCAGCATATGCCAGTGCTGACATCTTCATGATGCCTAGTGAGACAGAAACCCTAGGGTTTGTGGCCCTAGAAGCCATGGCCTCCGGCCTGCCGGTGGTGGCGGTGGCTGCTGGGGGCCTCACTGACATCATCACCCACCCTGGTGTCACAAGTCAGTCTTCCTCTTCTCCTCTCACCTTCCCCCTTTCCCCTTCCCGTCCCCCTGCCCCTCCCCTTGCCCCTCTCCCAGCCCCTCTCTCTCTCCTCCCCTCACCTCCCCCCTGCCCCCTCCTCCTCTCACCTCCCCCCCCCCTCCTCTTACCTTCCCCTTCCCCCTCCTCTCACCTCCCCCCCCCCCCTCCTATTACCTTCCCCCTCCCCCTCCCACCTTTCCCCTCCCCCCTCCTCCCCATCCCCCTGC
>JAABUP010004400.1_pt1 | contig 23046 bp, 30 predicted proteins | sample 5559201 | NCBI WGS metagenome assembly JAABUP01 (sample SAMN10711887, study PRJNA513373) | rock metagenome | isolation source: Antarctica rocks | place: Antarctica | reverse complement strand
CGTTTGAACTGTTGCGTTAGTCATGTGAGTGACATCTCAACTCAGCACTCAGCCCCCCTTGCCGAGGCCAACTTCGCATGAGGCGCGGTGGAGGAATCTGAGAACCGATGAGAAATAACGCTGGGGCTGTCGTAGTCGTAGTCGTAGTCGTACTTGCAGGCTATGTTGGAATATGAATCTGCATGCTGTCATCTGCAAAAAGCGCATGGCTGTAAACCGACACCAGAGATCTTTCTCGTAGCCGTCCAAGTGTTTGTCTAGATAGGATGTAAAGCATCCCGCACACAAAGCAGCCTCCATACCCAAGTGGATGCCCGTTTCTGCCAGGGCCTGTTGGACTTCAACACAAAGGCTGCTCCAGTAGATGCTGACATAAGGTTGTGGGAAGTAGAACCCATCAGTCGACAGGTAAACATCCTGTGTGGGACAAAAGCGAGCTTCTCAATCTTTTTGTTTGCGCACAGTGACAGGTGTCCACGTCGATAGCGTGCCTGCACGGGAGCAAGTGCTGTTACAATTGTTTTGACCTTTTCTGGCAGAGCATTGTTAATTGATCTTTTCCCAGTGGTGTCTAACCAATTTCCATATCTGTCAAAGTAGTAATGGACTTTGGGTCGTCTCTCATCAGTGACGTGAAAGCCGTACCCTCCGTTACGGTTCCTGGGTGCGTCCTAAAACATGCCAACATGATATATGCTTTTCCGCCGAGGATTTGTACATTTCCACAACAGCACAGCTCCCTCCTTGTTGAAGAAGGAAGCACCACATACTCCACTGTCACATGTCTGAGATGCTCACATCACTTGATGCATGCTGGTCTGAATCCTCTTGAACTGTCAACTTAAGTTGCGAGCTTGCACGCTTGCATCTAGCATTGTCCAGCCTGCCCGGCGTCTGGCTCTGCAAGCAGCAAACCAATGACACAGACTGCGCAAGCAAGCAGTGAAAAGGCATGCATGTTCCCCTACAAGCAACAATAATGCTTGACTGCCGCTTTCCGTTCAGATGCAGCATGCAGAAGACACGTACTTATGGACAAATGAGCACCATGCATCTGCTCATAGCATGAGGGACACATTACCTTGCTTCGTGTCTTACTACTGACTAGAGCAGCAGAGGCCATGTTGCTTGACATGCTGGCAGTCAGCTATCAAGCCCTGCAGAAAGGATGATTGAGGCCTGGGGGCGCGTGCTGTGTAGCCGGAACCTATGTGACTTTGCTGCAGACCAAACAAAGCCTTTTGAGATATTGTCCAGGAGACCCTCATGGAAGGCAGCTCTGGCCTGAATGGTGAGGGCGACTTTCTGATGTGATTCAACAAACATGATGTTCCACGTAAGGTGACACGTACAACATGTGCAGGTTAGCAAAGAAGCCCACACAAGTCTACATGCTGCAATAGCAATGCTATGCCAAGTAGGTTGGTGTTGTATGCGTCATATACCTGAGGGGTTACAGGAGCTGTGGGATTGTGACCAAAGCCAGCAGCTGTTGGCTCTTCATAGACTGTTGAAGCGCAAAATGGCACAGTGGATGCTGATAGGCAGCCCTCTGCCTTGTCCCATGGCTCTTGTTGAAGGCCTGCTGCGGGAGGCAGAAGGGAGCAGCTTGAAGGGCAGCAACATTTCTGGCTGGACTGCCCGAAGTGCCCATCATTGGAACAGGGCATGAGGCAAGGCCCTTGCTGGATTGCTTGGTGTCTGTGTTGACTGAGCAGGAGTTCAGAGCCATCAAGAAGCCCTGATTAGAGGCGCTATGGGGCTTTTCCCTGATGGCACTCAGCAGCCCAAGACAAGGGCCACCTGGCAGCTGTGTAGCAGGGGCAGGGGAGTGTGGTTGAGCAGGGATGCAGGGTGCTGCTTGGCTGAAAGTACTTGCACACAACAGGTCACCAAGAGGAAGCATCTGACCAGGCTGAGTATATGCATCTGCCCTCAAGACTGAAACTGAAGATCTGACAGGGTTATGAATAGCTGTGTCTGAGAGGCTGCTTGCCTAACAACCATGGCAGGTTTACCAGTTTGCTTGGCTAATTGGATAATGTTTTGGGCAAAGAAAGCGTCCAAGGCTGCTGGTAAGTCGTTAGACAAATATGGGTGTGTGCTGCTTGTTGGCGCTTGTATAGGGCAGCTCAGCTGCAGCGGTGGCAGTCTTAGTGCTGGCTGAACGCAGGTAGCTGCCGCATCTGAGGCGCCAGCTGTCACCATCACTGCTGATCTTGACTGTGGCTGGAGACAATCAATCAGATTGATGGCCTGTGACTGATGGACATTGAGTGTCGGCTCCAAGGCCATGTCATTGATCAGCATTGGCTCAGCTGTGACTACCCCACAAATGTGTTTACCTTCAACGGTCTGCTCTGGAGCTGTCAAGTCACCATCTAACAGTGCAGCTCTTTGGTCTCTTGCTTCAGGGCATTGGTGTAGTCCACTGCTGGCGCTTGCTGTGTGTGGTGACTTTGAGCCTGCTAGCAGTGCGGCTGCCCCAAGCCGTCGCAAACAACCCACAGACTTCTGTGGCTTATCTGCGGCACTTGTACCGACGCTATTTGCTGGCTTGGGTGCCGCATTGTGACAGTCACTGTCTGTGGTCTGTTCAGAGTCCTGTTGCCACTCAGGAGCTGGTGGATTGATGCCAGAGGCCAGCTCAGATGCATTTGCCGGGTTGCGGGCACACTGTGTGCCACAGTTGTCCAGAATACTCCTGAAAGTTGGCCCAGATGGAGTTGCAGGGCCCAAGACTGCAGCAGCATCAGCGCAAAGCATGCCTGCCCTTGGTTGGGCTGCCACGCCAGTGACTACTGCCATACTGGTCACTGTGACCATGTTGGTAATTGCTACCTGGCTGGTCAATGTAACCTGGCTGGTGCTGACCTGTGCCATAGGTGGTCCTGAAGCATCTAGAGCAACTGCATGCTGTTTGATGCAAAGGGACACAGACTGACTGGCTGCCTTGACTGGTACAGACAGTCCTGAAGCAGCTTGAGGAAGGTTCTGGGCCCTGACAGCTTTGGCATCATCATCAGAAGCCTCTGATGTGGCCATAAGCTGCAGCGCCCAATCTTTGGCCTCTCAGAATGCAGCTGATGATGATCCCTGCAGCATCAGCTTGTTCAGCAAGCAAAAAACACGCTCCTGCTGCTAACTCTTGCAGGTGTTGCCTCTGCAACCAATGATCAGTGTGAGAGACCTTTTGACAAAAGCTGTATACAGAAATGCATCCGTACTAGAAGACATTGCATGCAAACATACTACTGTACAGGTCTGAATAATGCTGCAGTCATGTACGCTCCAATGCAACACTGCACCCACCTTGTGTTAAGTGGAACAGCACAAGCCTTCCCCAAGGTATAGATACTGGCTGTGCAGGAGGTTACTCCTACCTTGGTTCCATACATGCTGAATGGCCTCAAGGAATGCTTTTCATTGCTGTTTGCAGCAACATCAGGCACACCCAGCAGGCTTTCTGTGTTCACAGCTGGCAGAGGCTCATGATGTGCAAGTCCGCTTCTGCTTGGCTGAGTAACAACATCATTCGCCTGGACCACCAGCAATTCAATGAGACGCTCATGCCTCACAGGAAGGGGACAGTTGCAGTTGTTTCGACTCCATCATCTGTTTCAGATTGCATGTGCAAGCTGATATGTATAGACAATTATCGCGGAGCCTGCTCTAGGTTTGCATGCAATCAGCAGCACAAATGCAAGAGTAAGAATGGGTTCAACATGCATGCATGCCTATGCCTGACTTAAGAGCAGGAGATGCGCACGTCACCATGCATGCTGGCTGCAAATACATACAGTTACTGGTCATCACACCTGCAGCCTACAGCAAGATACTGCAAAAGACATAAAGACTGCACCATGTTGTCAGGGTTTGTGAGTGTGGTGCCTTGACCAAGGGGGGATTCCGTTGTTGAAGCAGAGCCATGCATTGCCCTGCTGGCACAGTTACATGCTGTTGCTACCTCCTCAGCTGGGTCGAAAGTTCCCAGCTGTCTGCACCAATGACTGAAAGTCCTCAGAGACAGTAGGGCATGACCTGCCAGCTGGCAGGAAGGTTGTCAAAAGATGCCATACATCTGTGAAAATTCTGGCCTTACTTTTGAAAGTGTGTTATGCATTGTGACCCTAAGATGGATCTAAGTTGAACTGGCATTGGCTGCTGACTTTGAGCTTGGCTATCAAAAAGTAGTGTTGTGGTGCAAGTTTCAGGCAGAGCCCATTTCAGTATGCAGCATGGCAAGCTGTGTGTGAGTCAATCACCGCTGGAGCAGAAGTCTCACCTGTTGCTTTTAATAGGAGAGTCTGTGGGTTCTGTGCGCTGTCTCTTCTGAGGTGTCTGGTAGCCTCCTGAGCCGGTTATGCTCTTGCCATTCGACTGATCCATCTGTGGCTTGTCTGGATTCAAGGCTGAAGCTTCAGCTTGTCGGTGAAAGCTTCTTCTTCTAGTGCGTCCATGTTGTGTCTGTGCCAATCTCTGCCTTCCAAGCAATGCAGCTGAACGAATGCTGTTGTCAGTGTCATCATGCTCAGTTATTGGAAGTTGATAGTACGCCGTCTTGCAATGAAGCTGCCCATTTGGTTGGAAGTGCTGAGACTGCTTTTGAACTTCAATATCAAGAGCCACGTTGAGAGGCACATTGAAAGGCTCTTCTGTTGGCTGCAGTGGAGTTTGATGAGAAGTGGTACCATGCTGTGCTAGCTGGGATCTTGGCCATGTAACAGCTGTGTCTTCAGCTCGTGTCTGTTGCTGCTTGGACAAGTTTATGGCTGCTCTTTTAAGGCTTGCTCTCTGTTGCTGTCTGATGACTGATTTGCGAAATGTCCTGGTCTGTGTCCTGCCCCACCTCATGATCTGTGGTGGATCCTGTGGATCATCCTGCAGACGCAATGACCAAGTCACTAGGTGTCACAGCCTTCAAAGAACGCACTGCAGAGTGGACCTACATGATGTGCACCAAAATAAGATTTGGCTTTCTTTGGAGGCATGTCATTGCCGTTGCCAGAAACTAAAAAAGCCACCGTTGCAATGGCATATGAGTTGGCTGTGCCAGTGCTTTCAGCAAGACCCCAAGAGCATGCAATGTACTGCAAATGCGCCTTGACACAGACTTGATCTCACAGTTATGAAGGTGAGCAATGGTAGATCTGCTTCTTTGCCAACCCCTCTTACCTGATGCTCAAGCACATCATGGCAAGCTCTGCAAAGCATCTGGCTGGAGATTGTGTTGGTGCCGGGAGCGTGTTCACATTGTGCTTCAGTACCTGCGCTCCACCACACAGCAAAAATGTCTTGATGGCCCATGTAAGTCCACCCAACAAGCCTGCACAATTGACTCAGACATTTGTTCATTCATGCATGCAAGCATTCATGAATTCATACATTCATTCACTGGTCTCCATCACTGGTCGCTGACTTCAGATCATCCAGGAGAATGTGCACGATTGCTACATACTGACTCTGTGTCGTCAGGAGCAGGCTGACAAAGCATGCTGTGTCATGCTGGACAAGCACACCCCTGATCATCATAGCAAGGATGAACATGCCTCACCACCCAAGAACAGCATGCTATGGGGCAGCTCAATTTCAGCTTGAGCAGAGCAGATGTGATGTGTCATGTATTGTTTGATGACTGCACAGCGTACCTGTTGCACCACACGCTATGCAAGCCCATTCCTGATACCGCTTTTTGTATCGGCAGCCTGTACACAGACTTGACACATGCTGCTGACCGCCAAACGGCCCAGGTGCTGAGGGGCGACCTGAAGTGCCATAGCATTTAGGCGTGCTGCTTACATTCAGAACAATACATGAAGGCTGCGTTGATTGAAAGCAAACAGGGATTGCTCTGCAGTTGCAGCTTGGATCAAGGCTGTTGCAAGCAAACTTGGTTCATGCAATTCTGGCTCCCTGTCTGTAATTACGCCCTTTGTATATATGCAGATATGTCCTTGGAGTGGAACACTAGATATGAGTGCTTCATCCTTGTTGGCTGGGGGTTCTTACCTGCCATGCCACAAGCTGCACAGGGCCCTGTAGCTATGACCGCTAAGGTGCTACAGGGCTTGCACATGTAGGGTCTGCCATGGTTGTGGCGCAGCCAGCCTTGCACCTGACTTGCCATTTCTGCAGTCATACAGTCCCTGTGAAGGTGAACAGGCAGAACTGATGATGATGTAATCTCATAGGCAATTGCGGCAGGCGGGTAAATGCAAGGCAGGTACTGTCTGATATAGGCCAGTGGAAAAGTACATATGGGCCACAATGATTGCCCACTGGCTCAGGACTGCAGCAAACTCTTTGTGCTATGTGAAGCTCAGACCAATAATTGCATGAAGAATTCTCAGATTTTTACAACATGTCTGACCTGTAGCACCACATACTGCACAGGATTGTCGAGCCTCACAATCCTGGGCTTTCTCTGCTGCGGCCAGAAGAGACCAAAGCATACTGAGCTTGCTAGAAGGCTCTATGTGACCTGCAGATTGTGAGCAGGAGACAATTTCTGCTGTGTCAACGCATCTAGTCGAAAGCTAAGCCTGATGTATCAGCGTAACATGCAAGTGCAGCTGACCTGGGAGATATATCCGAGAGTTGTTGATCAGATCCCACAGATCACGCCGCCGTAATGCCGGAATGCCGCGGGACAACCATGACCTTGCTGACAAGGAACATGCAAGTCCTGCGCTTCACAGTATTGCCGAGTACGATGCCTGTGTTCCCGCCACAGCGCCCATGGCAGATCACGTTCAAGGTCTGATCTGATGGGCTACCACATCGAAAACGCCAGGAGATTGGGCACACAGCAGCAGCTTCACACAAGTCATGCGCAGCGAATCAGTTGCTTTCTGTCACACAACATGTAACGCAGCCGGACTCGGGACAGGTACATAATGCATAGCTTTCACACATAAGACCACGAGTGCATATGGCCACAATAGAGTCAATGCATCACTGGATCCATTCAGCAACCTTGACTATCATAGTGACAGCTCGTTGTGATATCGCTTCTATCCACTGACAACTGCTTTAGCAGGGTAAAGATCTGTGCGGAAGTATAGCATGATTTGATGCATGATATGAGGGTCACACTTGCCACTGATAGCTAAAACCGTACATTCAACTCATGGGCCAATAGTCAGCCAATGATCTAGCCTACGGACCTGACGACAATATTTCTTAGCCAACAAGCATCAGGTGTGTGCAATGCAAGTTCTATCAACCTGCAGGTGTTAAAGCAACCAAATGTTATGCCACTACGACCATGACTGCCACCACCATGACTTAATGGCCCAGAACAACCCTGAATGACTTGTTTCATCCAAACTCAGACTTCTCAGAATTTTTGCTTTGATAAAACCTAAAGACAGAAAATGTAAACTGAAAGGAAGGCAGAAGTATCTGTGAATGCTGTGAGAAGCAAACAACAGACTATAGGTTGCTTCTCAAAAAACATCTGGAGACAGATGCATCACCCACTGAAGGCAGCAAACAGAATCACTCAAGCCCGCATGACACATCAAGCTCCTCACAGTCTGCTGTAGAAGAAGACAAATGCTGCACAAACTGCTGCAAATGTGCAAACACCTTGCACAGTCCACCACACAATTTTCCACCTGCAACAGGAGACATTGCTGGAGTTTGAATCAGTTTGCAATTTGCAGATCATAGATAGAAAAGGCAGCCCCAGCATTGCACAGCAGCAACTGACCCAATGCATGCTCAATCAACACAAAGTCATGATGATGATGATGATAATGACGCAGTGCAGCATCCATGCATTGAGTGTTGCACACGGCATGCTGACTGCTTACCGACGTTTGCGCCTTGCTTGCTGCTGATCAAGCAGGTCCTGCTCGTGTTGCAGTGCAGCTCTCTCAGCTCGGTTCCGCCTGCGAGGTCCTTTCTGAGTCTCAGCAATTGCCATGGCTGCAGACGCTGAGCTGCTTTCTCTCTGCTCAGCATGCGCTGCTGCTGAGGTTTCAGAAGACTCAGCCCTCTCTGAAAGCTCTGCTTCCTGCTTGCTAACCTGCACAGCAGGCTACAATTGATGAACTGTGTGCAGACCTGGAGAGCTGCAGGCAAATCCGTAGCAGCTGCATGACACCAGCCCAAGATACATTGCTTCTTGCACGAATTGCTTGCAGCCTCAAATGGCGCACAGCAGTTGAATTCGTCAGACTCACTGCCAATCTGAGTAGAGACCCATCAGCTGGCAATACATGGCAGCTACGGGACATGCCTGCACAAGTGATACGCTGCGCATTTTGCATCCTGCAGAAGCCACCCTCAGCTGGTACATGGCTAGACAGGACCAAGACAAGGTAGCCAGCACAGGCAGGTACACTGGTTGCATGAAAAAATACCCCACAATGATCAAAGCGAGCAGCAACAACTGCATGTGAAGAAAGACGCAGGGACCAGCATGACAAGGGCAACAAGTGGTAGAACCAAAGACGGTGGTAAAACTACCTTGGCACTCTTACACCCTTGGTCGCAAGGCAGAAGGCGCAATGGAGTTGCATCAGTATATGCTTCAGAGCTTGCAACCGCCTTCAGCTTGTGCTGGACCTGCAGCCACAATGCAGACTTGCACATGTCTGAGTTGTATTGTACTTGGCATGCACACACTGGGACTGAGGAAGCTGATGTATTCCTGTTGATTGTCTACATTTCAAGACATTGACGTCTAAGAAAGCATGGCAGTGTCTGCTGCATTCCATCAGTGTCAAAGCAGTGTAGAGTGACTGCACAAGCAAGCATCAAGCCCACAAAGAGGATACATCGGGACCTAGGTGTCAGCTGACAGGGCAACAATCTCAATGCCCAAGATCAATATAATTGCCACCCAGCATAGCGTGGACGAAAGCAACATCACAGGGCAATGTGTCGCTTCCCGTGCCAGCAAGGCAGATGATGACTATGCCAGCTGTATGCACTCTCGTACAAGCTTCTTGCTCAGGAAGCTTTCTGCAGTCTTTGTAGTACTGTGATTTTCAGGAGATTTTGCAGGTCCTGTTTTTACTGGGTACTAAGACCAAATACTCAGGCACTGAGGCACCGAAGGAAATGGGACATGCAACAGAAGGCAAGGCACCGGCAACAGAAGGCAAGGGACAGGCAACAGAAGGCAAGGGACAGGCAACAGAAGGCAAGGGACCAGCAACAGAAGGCAAGGGACCAGCAACAGAAGGCAAGGGACAGGCAACAGACGGCACTAACCTGGTGGCAAGACATCTTGGTCTTGCGCCGCCGGCAAGAGCAACGTACTGTCACTTCTTCCTGACAGCCCTCTGCACTGGCTGCAGGGCAGGGCCCTTGGTGGCAAGTTGCCTGACACACATGAGGGCACTTGGGCAAAGCCTTATGGCAGGGCTTGCCACAGCAAAGCAGTTCGCCCTTGTCTGCTTCAGATGCCTGCACCCATGACACACTTACAGCAACCTTGTGCACATCCTTTGGCCTGAGCAACAAGAGCAAGAATAACACAAACAGGAATCTTGTTGGGGGGACTTTGACTTCAGTTATCTTGTCCAAGTTGGTCCAAATTGTCCAAATGGACTGTGCATGAATGCAGAAGGCAGACTGTTTCAAGCTGACAGCATGCAGTGAGCATGACCCAAATATGCATGTCACTGGCTTTCATTCACATGCATGCATGCATCAGCAATCTGAGCATATGCATCAAAAGCTGACAGGCGTACTTGCAATGTGCCAGCCTTTCCAAGTGAATGCAAATACCACGTCACATTCATGCAATCAAACTTGCCTCGATCAATCTTGCATTGGTGCACATGTCAAATACAGGTCATGGAAGATTCTCAGCCCTTGCGTCCAGGCTGCGTGACACGTTCAGGTTTGCACATTCACACCAAAAGGGTCTTGTTCATTGCCTCACCTCTGGCAGTTGATGGCAGATGACAGGCACAAGAGATCTGCCACAGTGGCATGCCTGCTGCAGCTCCAGCTGGCATGGGGGGCAGGGGCCTGGGTGACAGGGCAAAGGGCAGGCGTGCCCACAAGACCTCTCCCTTTGGCAAGCCCTTGTGCACTGCTCACATGCCTCTGCCAATATGTCAGCGTCAGAGCCTGCTGCAACAGCTCATGTTTGTGGTGATACATACCCATGTGATACACACAGAGCGTCTGCAAACAAGAGTGCCTGGCGCAACTTGACATGGTTGCACTGAAGACTGCAGCACCACACATTATACAAGGGAACATAGTGCAGACTAGCACAATGTGCCACAGTTTGAGCCGACTTTCAGCCGACAGTGCATTTGACCATGATCTGTATCTTAAATAAAGCAAGCTGGGAATATTGCACCCTTGACCACATTGTACAAACATGGATCAGAACACGCTTTGATGTGCAACTGATGAGATGCCAAGACAAGGGTGCAAGTCTGCAGATGGACACCAAGTCATGGGTACAGGGTCCGAAGATGCAAACCTTGCTGGCTGCCTGGGCCAGATAAGACCGCATGACAAGCTTTGCTGCACATGTGATTTCCACAGCTCAAGGGTTGATCACAGGTGGCACCACATGAAAAAGGGGCTGCTGTACAGCAAGGAAGGGGCCGCTTGGTGTGGCCCCCCAGACACGCTGTGGGCACAGGGGCCTGACAGGGAGGGCACTCTGTCAAGAAGCCCTCCTGACCCTCCTTCACTGCCTCTGCAGCCTGCATGCGCAATTTCTTGCTACTCTAGCCCACACACGCTACAGTGATGCAGCCGCTGCAGTTTACCTGTATCGCTGTAACAGAATTACCCCCCAGCAAATACACAAAAACAGCTGATTGAGCGGTGTACCTTGGCTCCCTGACTCACGTGAGCTCAGCAGCGTCACTGCCCAGAACAGAGTGTGCAGTACACAGCTGAGATGTGGACGAAACACAGAAATCGGGTGCAGCTCGACCAAACCAAAAAGACACAGCTGAGACTTGTGTACTCAGACGCTCACCTGATAAGCAGGAGCTAGGGTGTCAGCATCACTGCTGTCCTGCTGCACAGGCTTGGTGGCTGTGAAGGTAGCAGAGGCAGGAGGCAAGGGCTGGGCAAAGGCGGGGATGGCAGGAGGGGGCCTGTCATGGCAGCTGGGGCTGGCACAGGCATGACCACATGGGTGGGGGGTGCCACAGAAGTGGCTGCAGGGTGGGCATGCACCCCAATGACACCTGCAAGTTGCATTTCATGGGTCAGGTTTGTTACTGGTCTCTCATGTTGAACATCTGCACCAAGGCAATCCTCAAACCACAGAGCACCAAGGGGATCCTCAAACCAGAGAAGATGCACGTTAGCGGAGACAAGCTGGCAGCGTAATGGATTTTGTGAAAGGGACAGAAGCGGTTGTGCACACACGCTGACAGATGCAACATGCGGGGCGAGTAACTCCTGAGTCGTAAACAGCTAAAGGCTCAAGCACAGCTGCAATTGCTTTGTGGAGTGGTTTCAAGAGATGGAACCACTCCACAAAACAATTGCAGCTGTGCTTGAGCCTTTAGCTGTTTTCGACTCAGGAGTTACTCGTTCTGCATGTTGCATCCATGAGTTGCTGAGCTTGATGCAACCTCCCTGACTGGTTTGGCACAAGTCAACCAACACAGCAAAATGCTGGCCTTGGCCACCTGAAGAAGAGTCGCTTGATGTCACCTAAACTCTGTCCCTGAACAGCCTTCAGTGCACAGAGTCAGAAGCAGACTGACCTGTGGGTGGGTCTTGCATCTGCATGCCTGCAGGTCCCAGGTACAGGGCACGGCTCCCGGCACTGTGGAGGCACAGCCTTGCCCTCTGAGCCACATGGCAGAGTGTAGCGCGTCTTGCCACAGGCACACGCCACAGCAGATGTCAAGGGGCAGGGCAGGCAGGGGCCACTGTGGCAAGGGGCAGGGCACTTGTGGTTGCCACAGCGCAGCCGCCGGCCACATGGGAGGTCACATGGTGGGCAATCGCCGTCACAGCAGCGATGGCGACACTGGTGCCGACCACATGCCTTCATGTTGCTGCACTTCTTCTCGCACCTGTGAGACAATGCAATGCCAATGTCAGGTAAGCGTACTGCGAGCGTGACCATACGGTTGACACCTGGGGGTATAACTTGGTTTCTCTTGCAGTTACGGAAGTAAGGTTACAGCTATAATTTGCTAAATAATGGTTCCTAGACAGATATAGTTTCTTTTCTGGCGCAAATTTGCATTGGCCCCATTACATTCCCCGCTGGTGTACAGGAATTATGGCATAATATACAGTACTGCAAAGCAACAATCAGGTAGAAAAGTACAGGCAAATGCAAATTGCCCCACCCTATCTGCTTGCAACTAGACGCTGACTTCACAACATAACCAGTCAGAACCTTGACAAAAGTGAACTTGTCCTGAAAGCAGGTAAATTCAATCTGAAGGTGGTGTATATTTGAGAGCAGGATTTGACAGGGCCTTTGGGGTCAAGGGGATGGCCTACTCAGATCCTGCATCACGGGGGTTAGGGGGTGATCACGGGGGTTTGGGCTATAAAGCGCGCTCCCCCCGGACACAAGGGGGGCTTTAGTTTTCAAAACCCAAACGGTGAGTAATGGGCACCTTTGCGCAACACATTTCGTTATGGGCAGGAGAGATCGTTGACTTACATCTGTACTTACACAACAATGCCTAAGAGCGCAAGCAGTTATCGCAATAAAACTTTGCGATTACATCTGCTGAAGCGACGGTGGTGCCGTGCACCGCCATGACAGTCAGCTCTTCGCAGTTGATTGCTGTCCTGGGCGCTGGTGGTCCGACCGGCAAGTTGTGCGTGCAACAGCTCCTGGATGTTGGTGCACGGGTCCGGGCGGTCGTACGCTCTCCTGCTAATTACAAGGGCGCGTTCGCCGCCGACCCAGCTTTGGAAATAGTCACGGGAGATGTCACAGACCCAGAGTCTCTGAGCGCTGCGCTGGACGGAGTTACCGGTATCATATTTGCAGCCTCATCTTCAACATATTTTGGTGCAAAATCGGTTGAGAATGAAGTATGTCCACCTAGCAAGTGTCAGCTCTTGAAGCTACATCAAAGCAGCAAGTGCTTGTGGGACCGACTGCAAGTCATTATATTGTCCTTTTGGTTACAAAGCAGTTACTGAACTGTGCCATTCCTACAGGGGGTGATGAACGTTGCAAGTACAGCATCTAGGACAGGAGCACATGTGCTACTCATAAGCACTGCCTTGGTGACACCGAAGAACCGCTGGAGCCCATACAGAATACTGCTGAACACTGTCATTCGCTACAACAGAGCAAATGAAAAAGTGAGCCATGTTCTGTACATGAGGCTGTCATTCAGCCAGCCACATGACCAGCAAAATTTCGACTGCATCTCCTCCTTCTGATCACAAAGACATACAGCTGCTGCTGCAGCTGCAGCAAACCCTTTACTGTGTTTGTGCAAAATAGAATTTTACGCTCAGCATGCACAAGGCTTTCAACTGCAGTTTGCTGGAGAGACTGTACTGAGGCGAAGCGGAGTGTCCTACACAATTGTCCGCCCTAGTGGACTCTTTGATAGGCCTCCTGGCGAAGCCAAGCTCATAGTTGGTACGTTGTGCGTCCCTCCTTTCAACGCTATCGTGTACGCATTTAATGCAAGTCTGCAGATGCAACAGCTCCTATCCTACAACAGCTTGATGTGCTTGCTAGAGACATAGCAATATGACCTTGCTGGCATACCAGTGGTGGTATCTGCATTTGCTGCAGAATGCGGTCATGCATGTCACCTGACTGCAGTCACACACTACTACTGACACACATACAAACTGGCTGCAGAGCAAGGGGATAGGGTGGGCCTGTTCCCCATGATCTCCAGAGCAGATGTTGCTGCTGTGTGTGTTGCAGCTCTGTTCAACCCAAAGGCAAAGAACATCACATTTGAGGTGAGGTCTAACAGTAAAGCGGCTGCTGGAGAAGCGGATCTTGACACACTGTTTGATGGCCTCAAGACCGGGGTGTTTGACTGATGCCGCCCCCCGCCCGAAATAAAAGCATGTCCCTGGAGGTTGTTTTTGAGCTGCTAAACTTAGCCAAGGCTATTTGTGTACTATCACCAAAGTATGTGTAGACAAACAGTAGTCATTGTTTTAGACTTGCAGTCTATGTGTGCAGCAACACATAGACTGCACTGAGAACTGATGTCATGACTGATCAGGGGAATCTCCAGTTGAAAGCCTTGTGTATGCCTGTCTCAAGAGTTGTTTCCAGGGCTAACATTTGACATGGGAAAGCAAGTGATTCTTAACATAGTAACCATTACTCTGTTCACCAAACAACAATACCAGAGTGTTGAATAGCAGTGCTGAGATCAAGCTTACTCTGGCTGAGTTCCCTGCTGAGAACAAAGACTGTATTGTAGTGGCCAGTTTAATGCAAGTAACACTATTTGATCTTCTGGCTGTACTTGCTCTTCTTCACTTTCGAAAAACAGCACTTGCTTGGATAAGTTGAATTGGTGCTCTGGTGCAGCTAGAACAGCATCATCTAATCTCGCTTTTATATTGGGTAGATTTCATTTCTGATATCAGAAACTCCAGACAACGGCTCTGCACTCAAGCTTGCCAGAAGTCACAGCATACTTGAGCGTTTCATGGCATGGCACCATCTTGATTGGTTTTCATTTCTGCTGCATTCAAGTTTGCCAGGAATCATATCATACCTGAGGTTCTCATGGCATGGTATTATCTTGTGAGTCTTGCCACAGACACAGGCCATGTACCAGGAACTCCAAAAGTCTGCTCTGCGTACTAGCTTGCCAGGAGTCAGAACATACCTGAGGGTCTCATGACATGGCACAATCTTGTGGGTCTTGCCACAGACACAGGCCTTGTCCACCATTGCTCGGCAGTGCGTGGTGCAGGTCCCATGATGGCACCTCTCAGCACATCTGTGTCGCCCACAAGGCAACAGCTTGTCACACGTGGCACCACAGACGGGAGTCTCCTCATCACATGCCAGGTCGCTGTACTCAACCTGTAGCAACATAATGGTATTGCATGACTGATCAATTCATGAGAGGTGGCATCACTGGTGTTGGTTCATGCAGCAAGAGCTAAAACATCTCCACAATGTAGAAACGCGTTTTTACTGTCCCCAGGCGTTTCTGAGTTTAGATTTCTAGTGTGAGAATGACGTTTCTGAATCAAAATGGACGTTTCGGGATTGAGAAGAGCTTGTAGGAAGATCAGTGTAGCAGCGCCGCGGCTTGACACCTCACAGTAGTACTGGTTTCTGGTGTTTTGAGCTTGAAAAGCTTCCTTTTTGCAATCTGTTGCTGACGCACGGTCATCATTGCACACATTGCTGGTGAAGTTCTGGTCAAGAGTACACTGGTTTTGAGGCCTAAGCACTTGAACGTTGTAGTGCAGGAGGAAGAGACACATGTGAAAGATGCTGGAAATGCAAAAGACGTCGGAAATGTAAATGATGGCAACGTTGTTTTTCAACGCTTCCCAGCTCATGATGAGCTAGGCATATGCAGGACAAGTCTTGCCTCTTCAGAGCAGCCTAAATGGTAGTGAACTTTGAAAAATGTAACAAGTAGAAGGAGGAGTATCATTGACATGTGCATTGACTCACTGACCTTTCCACAGGGGCAGAGCCTGGGACCCTCCATGGGGCACCCTCCGCAGCTGCCATCATGGCACACATTCTCACACTTGTGCCTGCCACATGCTAGCACCTTCCCGCACACGCGGTCACACTGGAAGTCACGCTGACTGCAAGGCAGCTTCTGAGTCTCTGCCCCGCAGTGACAACTGACTGTAGCTGTGAGCATGCACTCTGGGCAAGTGCCTGGGTGACACTTGTGAGGACATCTGTGACCGCATGCCAGGCGCTTGCCGCATAGCTTGCCGCATGAGAAGTTGGCCTGGCTACAGCGCACGGGCTTGCTGACCTTCTCGCAATGGCAGGGCGATACAATCTGCATGCAGAGCTTCAGTTGACTCTGTGGGGACAGACCTTGGTGCTGCATCAGGAGACTTGACAGACAGATTATGCTGCAAGAGGAATAGCAGTGCTGGGTGGCTCATCGCCATGTTGCTGCTACACAAGCCAGTAATTCTGATGTGTGCACAGAGTAGGCCCTGATTGATCACCATGCAGTGACCTGCAAATTTGTCAATGCTATATAAGCAGTTGATCGTGGCTGTGCAAAGCCTGCACTAGCTGTGGACACCTGACATTCATCAAGTAAGGCAACACCCCTACACGACTGCACAGAAGTATCTCCTGCAAGAGCACAAACATCTCCCCAACGTAACAATGCGCTTTTGCTGTCCTCAAGCGTTTCTGAGTGTAGATGTCCAGAATGGAAGTTTCTATATTGAAACATATGCTTTGGGAGTGAGAACAAGCACTACAATCCCAGCCAGGCTAGTTGCTTGCAGCTGCCATTGAATTGAAACAAGAACATGCGTCCTGGAGGCCATTGGCTGCCCCTTGCCTGAGCCTAATTAGGGGTATGACTGCAGGGGACAGGGCAGATGCTGACCTGGCGTGGGCAGGGGGGGCAGGGTCCAGGATGACACAGCAGCACACAGGTGTGGCCACAGCCAGACGCCAGCTCCCTGCCACAGATGTCCCCACAGGTGTGGGGGGCCAGCCAGGGGTCTAGGGGAGGGTCCCTCTGCTTCCCACAAAAGCAGCGGTACTCTGAAGGCACCTCTGATGGTTGGTAGGCAGTGCGACACTTGGGGCAGCCCCATGAGGCCTGTGCCTTGTCAATGGACTCTTCCCTGTATGAGTAGTCAGCTGCTCTGTAGCAAGTACTGGCACGAGGCACATGTGAGTGACTGGGCAATCCGGAGTTGAGCTCAGTCTTGGAATGCAAAGTTTGCAAATGCAATGATGGCAGATGCAAGAGTGCAGGGTGTGTTGAGTTGCAAACAGCAGATGTGCAGCAGATGAGTGCATCTCAGCTTGATGCTCTTATGCATGGTGCTACAACAGTACACAACAAGATGGCCATGCATGCATGGCCAGCGGTTCACGCCTTGCTTCTTGTGATTAATGCAGGATGAAGATCAATTGCAAAATGCTGCTATCACACAAAGCGACAATTGGTCCGGACACAGCACTCAACACCTGGAGGAAGCCCTTGCATGCTTTCTTGCCTCTTGCATTCATTTGCACAACAAGTCAGAAGCTCATGCCAGTCGTGATTGTTACAGTACCTGGCAGAATCCTGGGAAGCACTGTAAGCAGCTGCTGCCACTTGCTGACGGCTCCAAGCTTGTATGCACAGCAAGTGAAGTACGCAGCAACAGCCTCTAGAGCAGTGCCAGACTGCATCATCGTTGTGCATAGTCTCCAAGCATATGAGGCAGACAGCAGCACTGCTTTGTGTGCTGTGCAGCTGCTCTCGCACTCGCTGTAAAGCATCTGCAAGCTCTCTATCATCTCCAGCAGAACTGCTATCTGCAGCGCAACTGCAGCCAAGATTCAATGCACATAGACCTTTGTGCCTGTATGGTACAGGCTTTTGCATATGAGCTGCCAAGGCCTCTGCATGTGACGTCGCTACAGTGCTGTGTACATGTACTGTGAAAGGCAGAACACGCACCTGCAAACTCAGCAGTGTACTTCCCCAAAATGCCTTCAGCATACGTGTTCAAAATGCCCTCCTCAGAGCCTGGTGGCATTGCTGGCATACCTCTCCAAGACTATACTGAAGTATGCGTTTGCAACTAGAATCCGTCTCACTTGGGATCTGGGAACTGGGCGGGAGACGTGGCAGGTAGAGTGATAGGCTCTGATGGATCTGGCTTGGACATTGGGATGCGCTGCAAACAAGCTGATGCTTATGTACTGGACATGTGACATGCTTTGCTGGGCAGGTGATCACTGGAGTTGACCAACACCAACAATTCAGTGTTACAGAGGAAGCGAATGCTGCGACTTTCCAGGCACATGATGCTTAGGCCGACAGAGCCTCAACGCGAAATGCACTGAGGCACTGCGGAGTTAAGTGGCTCACCAGGTCTGGCTTGTATATGTTGTGCACAACTGCCGCTCCCGTCAACAGGGAGGCGATTGCCACTGCATACGCCTTGTAGAATTGGTTCATGTTGCCAAGTTGCCTAGAACTATCCACGAAAGTCGTGGAAGCTGGTTGCAATGCAACATGTAGAACTTCAAGTCTAGAAGTTCTAGACTTCTTGCAAGGTAAACAGGAGATGAAGCGGCGCGTCCTTGAAGTCAACGTAGGTGAGCAGGTGCTGCTGCGATCGTCGCAAACTTGTTGAGTGCCGTGCTCAGTCTGCAGTCGTCACTCTGGTTGCTGTTTGTGTTGTCGGTGTGTACCTGCCCGGGCGTCCGGATGTTGGGGACTTTTGCCTTGCATGCAAGCATACCGTGCACTGCTAGGCATGGCGCTCACAAACTCAGCTGTAAAAGTGACATGCCCTTCAGGTAAGCTAAATGGTGATTCGTGATTGCAAGGATCAACGTCGATGTCGAGAACATCCTGCAAGATGGTAGTTGTCAAAGGTGCAGGCACTCACCCTGTCGACAGAGTCTTGCAATGACCCAGTTGCGACGATGTCGACTGAGGCCGAAAAGGACTCATGGACGTGCACATGCTGTTTGCGATGCTAGCGCTGCTATCAAAGACCCATACAAAGTTCTTGGTGTGGAGACCTCTGCAACTGATAAGCTGATCAAGAGCGCCTTCAAAAAGAAAGCAAAGCAGCTGCACCCAGATGTGAACAAAGCAGTGAGTGCATGTTAGGTTGCAGCTCGCCAGTGACGATCACTGATACCATGTGCAATAACTGTGGTTATTATGCAGCCAGATGCAGCAGAGTGCTTTATGGAATGCAAAATGGCGTATCAACTGCTTATAGACCCAAGCAAGCGACAGCAGTATGACAGGCAACATCAGGTACTCAGCACTTTGCTTAGCATCAGCTTGCAGCAGCAGAGTCACTGGTCACCTTTATGGGAACAGACTCATGGAACGCAATGACGCTTCAGGCTGGTTTTGATTGGGGAGATTTTGTAGATGGCATAGCAAACGGTGGGGCTAAGCAGCGAAAGCAAGAGACTGGCGAGCCATTCTATGGCTTTACAGACTTTCTTCGAGACTTGGATGTCGACCTGAAAAGATGGTCAGACCAGGTCAATAAGAAAGGTTTGTAACATGTCCAATGTCAATGCACCGCCTCCCTGCAAGTCAGACAGCATACTGGCAGCACACTGTGTGTGCATCTGAAGGCGCAGCTACATAAGCAAAATACCATGCTCTACAGGTTTCAACAGCCTGATTGATGAGCTATATGATGCTGGCCTGCTTGCTGTTGGGGCCTTGGAAAAAGGGCTTGGCTTGTCCACAGAGGACCAGCGCAAAGCATCAGGCAGCAGCACAAGCTCAAGCAACACAGCCTCTTCACCCGGTACAAGTTCCCAGCGCCAGCAATCGTCTCGCTCTGACAGGTAAGATAATGCTGTTTTGCACGACAGACAATGTAAAATGTGATTAATCAAACAAGAATTTTTGCTATCCTGGGTTACTAATGCTGTTGGTTTCAATGAATGTACCTACAGAAAACTCTGATGACTAGGAGGCCATCTGCAATATGTCTGTGTTGCCTGATTGCTTGTCTTGTTGCATAAGCAAGGACTCTGGTTTGCATGACGCAGCAGCTCGAGACCAGCTGCCAGTCTCCAAGACGAGGCCGAGGTTGTCAGGCAAAGAGTACAGGCCTTTGAGCAAGAAGCAGATCAGAAGAAGAAAGAAGCTGAAAAGGAGGTTGATGACATGCTAGCTGATCTCAAAAAGCGCTTGGGGAAACGATGACAACAATGTGGAATAAGCAACGACTCATTGTTAATTGTTGCTTGTTTATCCGGGATTGTCAATTGCAATCATGATGTAGAGACTGTGTGGGCATGTCATAATGTGCAACTTGAATGGACTACAAGAAGTGTAGCAACATTTTTGCATTATTGGCACCGCAATTGTATCTAGCAGGAGCTGTGACAATTAGCCAAGTTGCTGTTGGACTGTCTTCAAACAAATGAGATCTCCCTGATTCGAGCAAGGAATTCCAGAGGAAAGCCTGTGCTAGATTCTACTGGCAGTGTCGCAAACCATCAAGACAGCATAATAAGCTCACGAGTGCCTATTTGCAAGCTTTTGTATAATGCCTAATCAGGTGGGGAAAAGGTTCATACTGAAAAGGCACTTACACTGCAATAATACTCAGCAAGCTGCATGTTATACATGCACACTCAGCAAGACTCACCAGTAGTACAGGCCCAATTTGATTTGCAGACAACAGCCTTGTATACTTGGTATACATTTCAGGTACAGCAAATCACCAAAAATGGTATCTTATCTAAGCAAGTAGGCCCTGCAGAAGTTCTGCTGACTTCTGCGCTAGTGAAGCTGAGAGCTCTCTTGAAACGCAGAAATCATGTCTTTGGGATTCTTCCATATAAGCCTACATGGCACAATTCAGGTAAGCCAGATGTATCAAGCAACATTGCAAATGAGATGTGAACAACTTTGGGGTGTATGTTGCAAGGCGGTTATTACATAAATACAAAGTATATTTCGTGCTCTCAATTACTGTATGTTTCCATCTTTCCTTGTGATTCATATGCCCTGGAAGCTTCAGGGCATTAGCTACACCTTGATCGCTTTGAGATGCATGCTGTGCAACACACACTGCAGATCTGCTGTGCATCACAGCCACAAAGCTTCATGCTGCTGCATTGGCGCCTGTGTTTGGCTAGCATTCTCAATCAAAGTCACATATACCAAGTAAGACCACCAACCTTGACTTGTGGAAGCTTTAACCACATCTGCTCCCAGCTGCGTTTGGAAAACCAGGTGTCATGCGGGTTGCATATCACTGCCACTTTGTCACCTGTGCATCAACATGCACAAATATTTGCCTCCTTCCTGATGTGGACGCTGGAAGGCTCAAATACAGTTGCATGGTCCAAGACAGCATTGATGTGACAGATGGAAAAAATCCACCACAGAACACTGCGCCCTTGTGACATCTTTCTCTGGGTACATACAGATTTTCAGAAAAGCAGGTGTCACACCTAAGTCTGCCAGCTGTTGCCAATCGACTGGGCCTGCCAAGTCACGGAACTCAGTGTGACCCAGATAAAAGCCGTTCTTGATGGTGTGATAGTTGAGCAAACCAACTGTTGCATGTTCTGCATAGTCCTCCAAACCACCTGCAGCAGAAACCACAAGCTGATCTGCCTTGGAACAACAGCGCTCAAACTCATCGTGCCTCTACTGCTTCCAAAACTGACTTTCTCTAGTCAGGAACCATTCCAATCTATGCATGGGAATTTGCTTATTTGGCATCAGCTTATGTGCCTACATCAAGCAGCACAGGATGGCTGTTGGCTCACATGACTAGGGTTTAGGCACACCTGGTAGGTACCCTGGCATAAACGATTAGCTGGAACCCCTGTAAATTATTATTCTTATCATTAAGCAGGACAGGATGACAGTTTGTACCTCCCCACCAGTTGACAAGCCATCTCTGAAATGCCAGTGGCAGAGCTCCCAGAATGGCGCCAATCACACCCATCACACGTGGTACCCTCGTCAGTGTGTGCATCATTTTCTGCTGTCTGTTGCTGAGATCAACTTGGAAGAATGGAAACACAGCAAGCACCTGCTGGATATCATACGCTCTCGCTGCTATGTGCAGTGGTTATTTTTACTTATGTCTGGCTTATACTGGCATGCAACTTACCTTGGCAACTTGGGGAGTGGCAGATGATGCAGACAAGGCCTGCATTTGTTTGGTCACTTTGAGCGCCATGTATGCACCTGTATAAAGTAAGGGAAACGTCACAACCCCCAGCAACAGAGCAACCATGCAACTGTACAGCTCTCACCAATAGAGTGACCAATGATTGCAATGGGTGCGCTCTGCACTCCTGATAAGTGCTGCTGTATGTATGCTACCTTGTGGTCAATTTGCTCTCCAAGGCTGAATGCCTGTTCAGCACACACAGATACATCACACTGCATTTGTGGCAGCATGGGTCTGCTGCAACTGTCTACAGCTGCTGTAACAAGAAAGGGGCACCTGCTTGCGGTACTGCCGGGCCTGCTTGTTTGAGGCATGACCAAGGTGACTGACAGCATGTATGTCTGCCCTCCCTTGCAGAGCTGCATGCAGGAATGCGATGTATGCTTCGTAATAGCCAGCGCTGCCAGGGTTCCCAGGCAATATCAACACCTGCAGTGCGCTGTGCCCTGCGTCAGTGCAGGTACAAGTTTTGAAAAGTGCAGCCTGTGCAGCAAATGTGCTACAAAGGATCAGCTCAAGCTGGCTCCAGGCTGTATTGCAAGAGCTACACTGAGCCACACAAAGGTAAGTGACACGAGCATCATCACCTGCTGAGCTCTTCATCGAAAACACCTCTGTCGACCTCCCGTCCACTTTGACCACTCTGTGACAAGGCCATAGCTTGCCCTGAGATGCAGACTCACCCATGACTGTTGATCCTGCTTGTTGAGCTGCCGAAAGGCGTTCTGCCTCGAGACCGGCACCCACGCTGGAAGAGATAGACTGGCCGCCAAATTGTGAAAAGCTTATGGGCGTAGCCAGCGTCAGATGGAATCCCCTACGCGCGGCGCAAAATCTAGCTTGAAAGCGCTGATCACGCGCACTAGGTATTGAGCGCAGCACTTTACACAGCAAGGCTGTTCCAGCTGTCATCAGCTGCATCTGTTAGCTGCATCTGTTGGTGGCAGCGGATGCATCACTGTGACCGGCAGGCAAGCGTCTGCAAGCCCACATGCCCTTGCAAGTCAATTGACCAAGGCAATAGGGAATCTTGTCCAAAAAGAGGATTTGAGGGAGATTGCAATCTTGGTCACCCTGATAGGACAACCGTCCATTGCAGCACATGCACCAAGGCATCTGCCGCTGCGTCAGGTTGTCAGATCAGCAAATAAGTATGGCTACTGAGTCTTGCCTATCAGAGCATTTGCGGTGGTACACGGAGACTTTCTGGTCACTTGCCCAGGAGACCAG
>JAABUP010004398.1_pt1 | contig 23059 bp, 32 predicted proteins | sample 5559201 | NCBI WGS metagenome assembly JAABUP01 (sample SAMN10711887, study PRJNA513373) | rock metagenome | isolation source: Antarctica rocks | place: Antarctica | reverse complement strand
TTGGCTTGCTGCTGTGCAGCAAACTTGCCCTCTGCTGACAACAGGTTTCCTAGGTCAACGCACAGTCAGGGTCAAAGCTCTGCAGCTAGCGCTACGGATGATATCTGCTGCACTGGTCCCACCTACACACGCGTTCGATGGTTTACTAGGCCTACAGCCAGTCAGATTGAGCTGTCATCGCACACGAACTGTTCTGCTAAGCAAGGAGTGGTTTTGGATGCAGACTTTTGACGACCACTGTATGTCATGTCAAGGAATTGGCATATGGTTTGGGACAGAAGAGCATATTGTCCACAAGACTGCTGAATGAAAGTGTAAGAGCTGCTTGTCGGCACATCTTCGGTCGAACATCCAATGATGGCTGCGCGTGTTGGGGGTGTATCTGCTGTTTTGATGGTACAGCATTTTGTTCAATCCTGACAGGCTTTTGTCATGTGTATACACGGCTGACATGTTATGTACGGGCACATGTGTATAGGCACTAGTTGTAGCATTTGTGTCCTGCTGGGTTTATGCCTTCATGCCATGTTGGTCAAAGCAAGAAAATGCTGATGTGTAATTGTCCAGCAAGATTGCATTTGGACTACTGGCACTTCCATAACACAAGTATGTCAAGCTTATGCAGACCTCCCTCATTTGGTGTGCAGTACTCAAGAGGCCAGCAAACACTGCTTGTGCATATTAGCTACATTAACTACATTAGCCTGCATTGCATGCAGGAAACAACAAACATGTAGATGTTGTGCTGCACTGCATGTGCACATGTACATTCTGATAACATACCAAAAGCTGTGCAATGTCCAGTTGTAAATCTCACCTGCACACTGCTGTCACTTGATTACATTATTGATCAAATGAGAACGAAGTTGACTACCCACAGCACCTGCTGTACATCCGCTGATCAACACTCCAGCTGGTCAAGCGCAGCACACACCCCAGAAAACTCACAGAAAACCCAACACTTGAGGCTGGGCCAAACTCTACTCACCAATGAGCACAAAATTCAGGCAACAATTCAGCCACGTAGTCTGCTGCTTCAGTTGGCAAGTTCTTGATACTTACATTCCCACAGTTGACCACAGTTGTCAAAACTGTGCCATACACAGACAAAGCTGACGTAAAAGGTATCTTATTGCATGTTTACCTCGCCTGAGAAGCGCTCAGTGATCTTCTGATTCATCTCATTGACATCACGGTTGTGACAGGACAGGATGACCTTGCCCACAGGCGAGTCCATACTCAGTTCCCCCAACACAGTGTTTAATTGTGTCATGCAGGTCCTGGGTTGGTGCAACCATGTATTCTGGCAGCCTGAGTGTGTCAACAGGGACGGTTGCTGCTGCCGGCTACTTGTCCTCGCCAAAGGCCAACATACAATCACAGAACTTCTGCTGTTTCTCTGCTGGTATGCCTGAGTGCAAATGTCTGACGTGTTACCATGACAATGGTGACTTGACTGCAACAAATCATGACATGCTGTTTTGCAAATGCTGTAGGAGTTGGCTTACTCCATGTGATACCACCCTCCAAAGCACTCATTGAAGCAGGCAGTTCAGTATTCTACCATGGAGTAGCTCAACCATATGATACACGACACACAGTAACAAGCAGCATCAGTCACAAAGGTGAGCACAGACACCCAAGCATTCCTGGGCAGCAACTAGCAAAAGGAATCCGTATCTTGCAGTCTGTGCACACGCATGCTTTTCGCCAGCTTCATGTGCCTCATCATTGGCAACAGATGGGAGCAGTTGAGGGAGGACACTATGATTGTTGCTCTGCTGCCCTTTGGCACAATGATCAGTACCTGCTTGAAGTTCCTCCCCAAAACCATGACCTTACCCCCAAAGGGCAGGTTCTTGATGTGCTGATTAATCGTCTCCATGATGCCAGACACTCTGTGAAGCTCCTGTCCACGCACTAACAGCAGGTCTTGTCCATTATGGTTGCTTCATCTCAGATGATCAGCTCTGCCTTCTTCTGGAGCAGCTTGGCTGTGGCTGACGTCAGGGGCACGCTGCATGCAAGCAGTAGATTTAGCTGTAAGCGCTTTTTTTGGGGAATTTATGTCATGGTGCACGTGCATGACATAAAATAATATACTGTATTATACACTTCGTACTGTGTTGTGTCTTTCAAGTCATATTACCGTATACTGCACCAAATGACATAGTACACTATATTACACCATACTATATTACAATGGTAGTCAAAGTTGTAAGCAGGACATGACACTGCAAAGCATGCCAATGGCTTACTCGCAGTGGCTAGTGGCAGGAATCTCAATCTTGAAGCGTGAGTGAGCTGTTTGCCTTCCCTTGAGGACCAACCACAGGATGCTGAAGCCAGTGCAATGCCTTCCTTGACTATTTTGCTTCGCATAGCCCACTTTTGCTTCGAAAACACTAGCTGTGACTTGCAACTTTATATAGGCAGCGAAAAAGCCCTTTCAGCAACAGGTAGGGCGGGCCGTTTCATGGCTGCGGCCAACGAGCCCCATACACAGCATGCACAGCACAATGCAGGCAGGCACAGCTGTATCGACACAATCGCAAGCTCAGCAAGGGACGCTGCGTTGTACGGCGCCTCGAGCAGCTGAGAATCAGTCCTCGGAATGCGCTCCCTTTGCATTGCACACGGGTATCTTGGTGATAGTAGCTGTGACTGAGCCATCACAACTGCTACGTATCTTGTACACGCGTACTCTGTTCATTGCGGCCTCACCGAGTCTGTTGAGCAGCTGTTGAAAGCATGGTGCGACCTTCTCAGCTGAGGTTCAGCACGTTGTGTGACTTCTACGCGGTAAGCTCTGATCGCTAGGTGGTTAGGTCAACCACGCACTTCGGCATCAGCCATAGTACACCAAAACGTAAACATCTAGCATGTGCAGGCTTGTCAAGATGCCAGGGGTCATACTCGAAAGGCGGCTCGGCTCAAGCTGTTTCGAGAAAGGTGCCTGGAGCGCAATAATGATGAGCTTTATGAGGTGTACAGGCTCCTCCTTCCTCAGGTATTTTGCTTGCAACAAGGGACCAGCGGTGACACACGCTGCACATCTTGTGCTGTAGTTGACTTTGACGTTGGACTTCAGTGTGACAACAGAAGAGGCAACTATGCCTTGAAAGAGTCCAAGCTTGCTAGTGTGTGGAGTAACGCTTGTGGGTTCAACCCCAAAACTACAGCGCGTGGCAAAAGTGCTGTTGCCTGGAAGTCCAGCGGCACTGAAGGGGCTGGCAACTTCTCAGCTGTCATGTATGGGGTAAGTCGCCATTAATATGGCATCCTGCAATGGTGAGCAACGGCGAGCATTGCAGCTCAGCTGAGTAGACCTGTCGCAGTGTCTGTTCCACAAGCTAGTTTGTGCTGACAGGTTTGGTGATGGTTTTCAGACCTGTTACTGACCAGCAAATGCCTCACAGCTTGTTCTGCAGTACCTGTTCCGGTTGACGGCCGGCAAGCAGGAGCATGAACGTGGGGAGAAAGATCTTAAGGTGGAGGATATTAACAACAAGCTGAATGAGCTGGCTGCTGCTGCCTCAGCAGAGGAGAAGACTGCAGTGCTGCAGTGGCTGGTGCAGCGTAGCAGTGCCAGGATGCTGAAGTGGATCACACAGATCATCCTGAAAGACCTTAAGGTGGGATTCATGCAATGCAGCAGGATGTGTCACCTTACATTCTGTGGTTGTGCAGCTTAATTGATTTGGTCTGACAAGATTCTGCTGAAACACAGGGGATGATTCCCAGCAGCAGTGTCTGCCATGTGTAGAAGTCAAGTGAAAGCATCACATGCTTGAGCCATTCTGACATCTTGACAGTGATATGCTCCGCCATCCACTGATGCTGCATGTCGACTGTTGATGAGCACAATGGATGGTGCAGTGCAGCATGAGGTGGCATGTTATGCAATAGCCAACCCAGCGCTACCACAGCAAGCCGTTCTGTGAGATGAGCTCATCTTGAAACGCAGATTGGCATGAGCGACAAGAGCATACTGAGGGACTTCCATCCTGATGCTGAGGACCTATACAATGTCACCATGGACCTGTCAACTGTCTGCAAGGAGCTAAAGGACCGCAACAAGCGCATGCCACGCCGCGTATGTATACTGTTATTGCATGCAAGCTCAAATGTCTTTTCTGTCTTTCTCAAGACTCATTTCACCAGGCACAGAAACGCATTTGCTAAGCTAGCTGCAACGCCTTAGCTTCAAATGTTGGCAGAACATGCTACATGCAGACTGGTGCAATCGTGATATGCGTGTTGCTCAATCATGTCAACAAGAGACGAATGAACTGCCAAAGTCATGGCGACACAGCACTGCATGCTGGGCATTTGTGTTCTCGATCACTGCTGCCTTGAGTGCATTGTTGAAGATGACTGACCCTTGATGTCTCTGGCAAGTGTCTGCTGTTTGGCAACGTCATTGCAGGTCAACGTTGCCTGCTTGAAGATGAAGGTCAGCACATTTTGTTTGGTCAGTCAACTCTTGTATAACTGCTTGCTGACTACACCGTCGTGCGTAGGATGTGGAGCCAGGCAGGCCGGTAAGGTCCCAGCTGGCCAGCGCAGCCAAGAGCCCTGAAGAAGCCTTCCGCAGAATGAAGAACAAAACATTTGTTGTGGAGACCAAGTTTGATGGTCAGCATTGCCTTTGCCTCTGCCTTTGCCTGACCCTATCACTCTGCCTCTGCCTCTGCCTCTGCCTCTGCCTCTGCCTCTGCCTCTGCCTCTGCCTCTGCCTCTGCCTCTGCCTCTGCCTCTGCCTCTGCCTCTGCCTCTGCCTCTGCCTCTGCCTCTGCCCTTACCTATTGTCTTGCGCCTGCATCAGATTCATTGCTGCTTGTGCCTCTGGCAGGAGCTCACCTGGGCATTGTGCTGTGTGCCATTGCATTCTGTGTGACTGTACAACAGTCAGATAGGCAGGCATGTGTGGTGCAAGTGAGATTTATGCAAAAGCATTTCAGCCCAATTTGCCTATGCTGCCGGCAATGAGAGGATACTTAGCTGCATGATTGACATGTGCAGGGGACAGGATACAGTTACATAGGAATGGCAATGACATCCAGTACTACAGCCGGAGGGGAGTGGAGCACGGTGAATACTCTGGCTTCACAGTCATGGACACTGTCGTCAAGAAGCAATTGAAGCATGAGAAGTGCATTCTTGATGGGGAGATGATAGTCTGGAACAAGACAAGGTAGGTCTGCTCTGGCACAGAGTCAAATCCAATCAGCACCTGTACAGCCTGGTTGGTTGAGTGAAGCTGTAAATCCTCCTCCTTTTCCTTTTGGCTGATGGGATTTGTCAAATGTAGGCAGTCCTGTTCTTTCCAATCCTGCAGAAAGGAGTTGCGGCACAGGAATCTGCTGACGTGTGCTTCTTGTTTGTCTCTTGATTGCATTTGGAATGCTCCCACTGTCTGCCATGCAGCACAGGGTCATGCTATGCAGTTCAGACAATGGGTGTGTCATAAGTACAATCAAACAATGGCCCAGAGTGATGCCAAAAGCATATGCCTGATGCTGCAGGAAGGTGTTTGAGCCCTTTGGCGGCATCAGGTCAGCATTCTCAGCAGCAAGGGACGGCAAGCCTGTGGACTCCCAGATTGAGATGGCTTCCAGTGAGGGGCTGTACACCAGTGACCCTGACTACACCCCGCCCTGTGTGGGAGACATTGAGCTTGTCTTCATAGCCTTTGACATCCTGTTTGTTGATGAAGAGGTATGATGCTTGGACCAGCTGCAGTCATGATTTCTGCCGTGAATGAAGTGACGTTGTGACGATTGCCTCAGACATCCTGCCCTGCCCTGCCCTGCCCTGCCCTGCCCTGCCCTGCCCTGCTCTGAATTTCGCAGCTTGAACGGCAGCAGCAGTGGCAATGCAATGATGCAGGCAGTGCATGCTTCCTCCATATCACTGTGTGCCTGCGTGTTCAACAATTGACTGCTGGCAAAGTCCACTAAGCCAACTATGATACTATCTGGGGTCAGCCATGTGTGTGTGATGCAGAGTGTGATCGATAGGCCACTGCTGGAAAGGCTGGACCTCCTGAAGGCTGCCATACAGCCGCCGCCTGAGGAGGGAATCCCAGTTGGAAGGGGCACAGTGAAGGGGCGCCTTACCAAACTTGTCCCCGATGAGTTTGTGCTGGATCACACCATGTGCTCAAAGATCTGCCACACCATGGAGGACATCCAGGCAGCTTTTGATGAGGCAATCAGAGTCCAGGTGATCATGGCTGAAGCTGCTATGCATCTGCATGTATCTGCCTGCCAGCCTATCTGTCTACTTTGCTGTGGACAAGTTGATTATACCCCAACGCTGACAAGGCTCTTCTTTCCATCTTTACCCTATTATTTTGGCTTCCATGTCTACTTGTGCATCTGTCTGAACAGGACATCAATTGGATTGCTGCTCCTGCTCTCACCTGCCCCGGAGAAATATGTACATCTGCACATGTTTCTGTTTGCTTCCACACACTTGTGCATTTGGCTATCTGTTTATCTGTCTGTTTGTCTGTAACTTTGTCCACCAGTCACTTTGTGCATCATATCTTTTGAGGCCTGCCTGACTCTTGGTACACTGTATGTTGGCATGCTGAACTCACTGCGTCCACTGCTCCACAGGAAGAGGGAATCATCATCAAAGCACTGGACTCTGCATGGCAGATGAATGATCGTAGCAATTCATGGCTCAAGATCAAGCCCGACTATGTACACAGCAATGACATTGATGCTGTCATCATCGGAGCTTTCTATGGCACTGGACGGCATGGAGGCCTGGTCACTCAATGGCTATTGGCTCTGGCTGAAGCACCCCCCGGGGGGTCCAAGGGGACCCCAACCAACTTCATGTCCTTCTGCAAGTAAGACACCCACCATGTCAGCTTGCATGATGCTATTTATGACTGTCTGTACATCAATGACAAAGGCTTGATTTGGTCCATGCTCAACCGTGGCTGGCTTGGGCTGAAGCACCCTTGTAGGTTCCGAGAGTGCACAAACCGGTTCCACATCCCTCTGCAAACAGGTCGCTTGTCATCTGAGCTTGCATAAATTACAGACACAGCATCGTCTGGACTGTGGGTGACATCAAGATTGAGTTGGTCGTGCATGCCTGCTTGCTTTGGTTGGCTCATATGAGTCATGGCTCTGTTCAGATGCCCAGGTGCATGTCATTCATTCACTCATGCATTCATCACTTGTCCATTCAACACGTGTGTTCTCATGGGGTCAGGTATATACAGTCCTGAGTCGTTACCTTGTAAATGGACCTTGTAGGAGGTCCTGTTTTGGTGCGTGTGCTGCTATGAAGTACGCCTTCTGCAGGCACAGGCTCTATTGACCCCTCCTCATCTTAGCCCAAGAACAAACCAAACATCTAAAGACAATCAGTCTAAGCATATTGATGATATACAACAGGACTATAGAGCCATGGCAAACACACACATGAAACTTGCTACAACATAGGCAGACAAGAGCATCTTACCCCCTCATCATAGGATGGTATACAAGATATGATCATCAACAATACCAAGATGAGACCATACATTTATGGATGTTACTCTTATTGTGGCTTGCTAGCAGCCGTGCTGGCTTGCATCAGTTAGGTGTTGTGGTACAGGGTGGGCAACGGTATGACAGATGCAGAGCTCCAGACGGTGAGGGAGAAGCTGAACCCCTACTTTGTACCCTTTGCTCAGAAGCCCAAGAACTACAAGGTCACCAACAGCCGGAAAACCCAGCCAGACATGTGGGTCAAGGATGTCTCCAAATCCATTGTGCTTCAGGTACGCTAACAACACACTTAATGCTTTGGGTACCTTGAGAATACAGATAATACAGCATCTATTGGTCTATATATCTTGCACACATTGCAGTGCGTTGACCGGCTGGATTGTGAGCACCAGGTCATCAGGACTGAAGGGCTGGTTCCGTCCTAATGTCAACATGGAGATTGAAATCAAGCAAGTCAGTGGGCACGTCCCCTGCTCCACAGCTGGAGTGCTGGCTGCGCCCGGTTGTGGCCCCTCCTACCTGCAAAACATCCTGCGCCATGCACAGCTGCAACATATGTGCGCACAATACAGCTTTGAGGCAGACCATTTGCATCAGGTTGCACCAATCAGTATCGACCACATGTGCAGGTGCAAGCAGATGTGCGCACAATCATCAGCAAGGACTTTGCGACGCGTCACAGTCTCAGGTTCCCACGGGTGGAGAGGATCCGGTATGACAAGAGCCCCTTTGACGTGCAGACTGATCAGGAGCTGTGGGACCTGGTCAACCAGAACAAGGGAGTTGTCACAGGTGTGCACCAGTGCATGACCTACTACCTGTTTGGCATCTGCCTGCAGCATTACAGGACCGCAACTTGTGTCATGTAGCACAATTTCATGGACGCTGGATGCTGTAGCTTCCCTCTGCATCATGGTTGGCTGCCTTTTGATTTCCTCACAGTATTTTCTCTTTGCATCACCAGCCACATGCTAGCTACTCAACAGTCAGTGAAACCCATGAGCACCTGCGCTGTCTGCAAATGCAACTTCAACACACACATTGCTGCTGTTTGAATCTGACCTTGCCGTATTTGTTGTGCTCACAAGACTCCTGACTAGCACAGACAAAAGAGGCTTGAAGATGGGGCATACAGTTGCAGATGTGCTCTGCGCCTGAGCAGGTGAGGCTGTATGTGCAGGAGGTGAGAGCCTAGGCCTGGCTGGTAGTCAGCCACAGCCAAGATTCAAGAAGAAGGCCAAACAGGTATGCCATGAACAGCTTTGTTTGCGGCATGTGTGTTGCTAGCGGTGCCCTGTTAGCTCCTGCCTGCCACAGATGCATTACACCAGTAGTCACAGCAAAGTCCCATTGCGCGTTGTCACGCTATCAATGTTTGTTTAGGTTGCGATTGTTACCTATTGTGCTGGCTTGATCTCTGGCGCAGATTTCCTTTTAAGGCTTGCACAAAGAAGCGGTGGCAGAGCACATTAAGTCCTTACCACTGCCTTTGAAATCCCGTTTAAGTGCCACCTTATGCCCTGTAAGTCCCTGCCACTGCCTTTCAAGTCACTGACAAGTCCCTGTTCGTTTTCCCTTTCACAAAACGGCCTGCCCTTCTGCAGGCTTCTCCGCAAGGCGTGCGCACGGCAACAGTGGTGGAGCACCTCATGCCGGCAGATGTGTCCAGCATCAAGCAGGAGAGCAGCATTCTGAAGGCGTGCTGCATCCATTTCATCAACTATGGCGAACACAGCAAGCAGGGAATGGAGGCTGCGGTCAGAAAGCTTGGAGGCACAGTGAGTCTCTTGTCTGTAGGCCCCTGAGCCAGTTGTGTGGCATCTTTTGCCTGTGCAGCACTGCTGTCGCAAGTGTCCATGACGACTGCTGCTGCTAGTGCTTTCATGTCATTTCGTCTGCTGGCAAAGCTGTGGCGTGTTTTGCAACATGTGCTTTATGTTGCGCTGCAGCTGCGTTGTGATAAGGGTGCTGTTGCAATGCTGTTTTGTACACGTCAACGCTGAGCGAGGGGCAACATGGTTAGCTGAACTGTTTCAATGATGTGACATGCCACATATCCACCTGGAGAGCAGCGCATCTATACTCAAACAGACAGGCAACAAAGGTTGTTGGAAGTGTCTGGCTCGCATCCCAGATTACTGTAAGTTGTTGCATAGTTCTACCTCCCGGCTGCCGCCTCAGGAGGCTGCCAATATGATTGCCAAAAGGTGTATAGAGTTATCAACTCTTTTCTTTACTAGTGCACCAGGACCAGCGCAAGAATGCTGTACACCTCACGGGTTGTGCACAATAGCTACAATTTGGCATATAGCAGCCATATACATCTAGGCAGAGTGCGTCATATGTGTGACCTTCAAAATGGCAACGTGTCAATGTCTGCCTATGGGTTGCTGCCTCAGGAGGCTCCCGACATGATCACCCATCATGGAAAGGTTTCACATGGACTACACGTTGGATGCATGTGTGAAGGAGCGTGACAGGGTCTGCCATGAAACACTTTGTGTAGCAAAACAATAACGATTTATGAAATTGAGCAACATGCCAATTTCTGCTCAGGTGTATCAGAATTGGACCAAGGACGTGACACACCTCATAGCCTCGCACAAAGACTTCAAATTCGGTGCGCATGTGAAGCAGCAGCGGGATGTGGTCTGCCTGGACTGGCTGATGGAGTGTCAGCAGAAGCAAGAACGCATTCCCATCAAGCCTCACCACTACCTGCACCTCTCCAAGAAGACTCTGCTGGAAGTGCCTGATGTGTGTCGCTTTGGGGACATGTATGCTCTCAGCCTTGCAAGTCACCATGGCCATGCAATCCGTCAATTTCCAGATTTCTTGCTGCTTGTGTAAAGCGCTGTATGCCTATGATGCCACAGCACACTGACCATTAGAACACTTGAGCGTACTGCTCTTCTGCATGTGCATATGTGTGGGCTCAAGATGACAAACACCCTGCTGTCCTTGTCTAGCTGTTAGTTAAGCTTGGCCTGTCATCTTAGTGTTGCTTTGAATTGGTGCCAACTAAGCGCAGCATTGATGTTGTGCATGCACAACGCTTACTCTGGCTTGGCTGTACGCAGATTCTGCAGCTGTGTTACATACTCTCATGCTAAACACCAGGCCACAACCATCATTGTGTGGAACAGGTACTATGTAGACGTAGCCGCCTGTGATGTTCAAGCTGTGCTGGAGAACCACACCCACATGGAGGACATTGACATCACGCGCCTCCCGTTGCTGGCATCAAGCCATGGTGATGATAGCCTTGAGCTGCCTGCCACTCCGCAACCAGCTGACCGGGGGTAAGCCTTTGGGAGTGGGTGGGTGGGTGAGTGAGTGAGTGTGAGTGTGTGAGTGAGTGAGTGTGAGTGGGTGAGTGGGCTGAGGGTTTGGGTGAATAGGTGAGATAGCGAGGGTTTGAGTGAGTGAGTGAATGAGTGGGTGAAGGTTTGAGTGGGTGGGTAAGCGAGTGAGGGTTTCAGTGGGTGGGTGTGTGGGTGAGGAAGGGAGGGGATCAGTGAGGAAGTGAGTGACTGAATGGTCAAGGGACCTGTAGCAGCAAGTGGAAAGCTGCCAAGGTGGTTCAAGGAAAGACAAGTTGGCTTTAGTGACACAGTCAGCAATTGCATGACTGGACTAGTGACTGGACATGTCTTATCCTGGGTACATGACCAATGCTGGATGTGTCTCAGCAAGGGAGCCGGGCACAGGAGTCTTCCCACTTCTCAATGAGGTTGTTTTTGACATGCGTACATGTATTGGGCCTGTGCAGGCAAGGAGTGATGCGTACAGCGTTGGAGGTGATCATGGACGTAGAATCAGAGCTTGCCCTGCACGGCTACGCAGACCCCTGCACCTCCCTCTTCAGGGGCTGCCATCTCTGCTTCTTGCCCCTGCATGACCCCCAGCATCAGCCCCAGCCTGCTGTTGCCTCTGATGCACCCAATGCCGACGGTCAGCCTGCAGCTGTCAGCGCAGCTGCTGAGTCACGGCTGTTACAAAGCACTGTGGATGCGGTGAAGACATGTGCTGCAACTCAGGCAGCCTTGCTGGACTGTCAAGCCAGGAGGGTTGCGTTGCAGGTGAGTCCTGATGTATGTCTTGCTCGCCGGATGCCAACAAGCAGCACACATGATGAGTCAGTCCTTCACAAAGAGTTTGCCAAATGATGGCAACACCTGGCCACTGCTGTATGGTCTTCCAATGTCGATATCAGCTCTTCCACTGTCTGTATCAACAGTGCTGCATCAGCTGCTGATCATCTGCCTTGACAGGTGGTGTGTTCATGGAACAAATCGACACGCATTCGCACATGCCATGCACGCCACAGCTGCACAACAACTAGCGCTCAGGCCCATTGGGCATTCAAGATAGGACTTGCATCTATTTGTCGGTGTTGAGCCACCTTGCTCGTAAGCTATAGCATGGATCAGCCTCTCATTTTGCAGCACCCACAGATGACAGATTCTGCTGCTTCACTGGTCTGGCCAACCCATTGCTGGTGTTCATGTTGCAGTTGTGATGTCACAGGTACAGATTCATGGTGGCAAGGTGACAGACACCTTTGTGCCAGAAACCACCCATGTCATCATTGACAGAGGGCCAGCCTCAAAGCAGGCCAGCCTGATGCCCATTGAGGTGATGCAAGCAGTGTCTAGCAAGCTAGGAGGGCTGAGTGGCCTGCGCCTGTTCAGGCGCAACCTGGTCTCTGGACAGCTCAAGCTTGTGGCTCCAAGGTGAGCTTTCCAGTCCAATCAATGCTGAAATTGAGTTTATGATGCTTGAAAGCAATGGGCAGCTTGCTTGTCTGCGACTTCTGCGGCATGGCTACAGGTTGCTGCCTCAATATGTGCTCTCACGCAGTGCTGCTTCAAGTGTCATGATTCCCACCTGTTGATGAGCTGCAAGATCTAAAACATCTCCCCAATGTAGAAACATGTATTTATTGTCCCCATGCGTTCTTACTGTCCCCAGGCGTTTCTGAGCTTAGATTTCCACTGTAGTATGGGCATTTCTGTAAAAATACAGACTTTTTGCAATTCAGAAGAGCTCCTTACTCTGCACAGTCCTATTGCAAACCATGACTTAGGTAAAGCACAAGCCTGCAGGTCTCATGTGCTCCCCATCTGCTGCTTTTGCTGGCGACACAAAAGAAAGTAAGCAAGAACAAGTGCCAACTGCAGGGACATTTGCGTCCCATCATGCCCTTCATGCATGCAACATCAGAGTGTGATTGCAGTTGGGTGGAGGCTGGCCTGTTGGCACTGCAACACCGTCCAGCAGGTGCACGCAGAGCTGATGAGTCAGATGACGCTGTGGACATAGCAGGCGCAATGCAGAGCAAAGGCACTGAGGAAGACAAGCATCGTATTGTAGACTACAGGTAAACTCCTGTACTATAGATATCACAACCCACTGCTGCCAGATCATGTAGCTGCTGTGTGCTCTTGGCTGTGTCTCTGAGTGTCGCATGTATGTGCGCCGGTGTGCTGTATGTCTGCCCTTGGCAGCTAGGGTCCCTTTGCTAGGGATGCCTGAGCATGTGCACAATAGTCAGTGAATGTGGCTGCAGTGAACATAGCATCGCAGCATTCAAAGGGCATGAGCATGTGCCTGCATGCACCAACGTCAGGGCTTGATCAGCTGTTGAAGGTGTGCCAATGGAGTGGGTGCCTTATGAAAACACTCCTGATCATTGGAATTACTGATGATGTCAAACCTGGTGCATGTGCGCAGACCTGAGGGGTGGCCTTGGGGTGAGGCTGGGCTGGTAGATGCCCCAACTCCTGACAAGCAGAAGAAGAAAAGCCGTCGTAAACGCAGTACTAGTCCACTCAGTCAACCATCAAATGCAGAGCCAGATGCCCCTGTACTCACTCCACCACCTGCAAAGCGTGCAAAGCGCGCTGCTGCTGTTGGAGCTGCCAGGGTTGTCAAAAGACCAAACAAAAAAGGTAAAATTTTGATTGTCGTGTGGTGTTTTGTTAAGCTAGCACATGCTTACTTGTGCTTACCAGCTTTTCGAGCATCTTGGGTCTGGACAAACGCCAGCAACAAAGGATGCTGACACTCTGTTCTTCTTGTACTACAGCAATGGAAAGCAGGAACCATTTCGTGCACACTGCTCGTTGGGCTGCTCTCTTGGTGCAATCAAACCCAGCAGCTTCTTGTTGCTGCAGAGTCTCATACTATGTTATAGTCCTCGGCAGCAAAATTGCTTTTTTGTTTTGCAGGTCAGGCAACAGCGTTAGGAAGGGCTGATCCTCGGCCTGTCACACGTGACAACGCTACCAAAGATGCTGCAGCTGCAAGCAAGGGCAGCAGTGACTTGCCAAATCAGGAAACAGCTGACAGGCGTGAGGCAGAAGAGCAACAGGACGATGAATGGGAGCCCAGTCCAGCCGCACCCAAGAGGAAAGCAGTAACCAGGGGCAATAAGAAGGCAGAACCTGCCAGGAAGCCCAGGAGGGGGCGCAAGCAGCAGCAGCCTGTTGTGGAATCTGACAGCCAAGACAGCGAGAGCTTTGCAGAAGAGGAAGAGCTGGCAAGCAGCAGCCAGCTTGCAGAGGTTCCTGCTGTCAGAAAGAGTCGGCGCAGGAAGCACCAGGTGAGAGCTGCAGCTCAGTAGAGCAATCAGCTGAAACACTACATGAGGCCAATCAGCTCTGTCAGGCTTGCATTCTTCAGCAAAGGACTAGTCATGCTCTGCCGGGAGCATCTAAATCACAAGTGTGTCTCCTTGGGTTGCAAGTTGCCGTCTGGCAAAGCCCTGCCAAGCCAAACCCTTGGCTGCAATTTGCTTTGCTGTCTGCAGGTCATTGAGGATGACAGTCTTGAAGACGTCAGGGACTCACAGCCAAGCAGCAGCAAGGCAGCTGATCAGATTCAACTCATGTCAAGTGGGGCTGAATTAGCAGCTGCAGATGCAGGTGGTGCCTCCTTAGACATGCAGGCTAGCAGACCAAGTGACAGGGCAGCAAAGGCTGGCAGTGTCCTGGACAGGATTGCTGGACTGAGGAGCGTGCTGGGACGCCTGCCAAACAAGAGTTTGGATAGTATCAATGCCGCCAAGCAAAACACTGCAGCAGGAGATACTGCTGATATGGCGAAGTCTGTTGGTCCCAAAAGCAGTGGGAAACCCTCTTCAGTGTCGTTGTTGGATGCAATCATGAACGCTGATGAGGATGACTGCTATGCAGCACCAGTATCAACACTGGCAGCAAATCCAGAACAATCCCGAGCTGCACAGATGCAAGGCACTGGCACAGATGCAGGTGATGAGGCAGCTGAACAAAGGTTGCACAACAGTGATGTCAAACAGCTTGGGGCGGGTCAAAGTCAGCATCAGCAGCTGGCACAGGCTGAGCTGACATCGCCACCAAATGTTGTGGCAAAAGCTGGTGGCCCAAACCCCAAGGCCAGCCTGCGAGAACGCATGAAAGCCTTAGGTGTGATCAAGAGTTGACCACGTAGCCTGACCTAGAATGAGAGCATGCAATTCGTAACAATCAGTGAGTAGTAAGTAGTGAGCGACCGGTACTTTACCATGGTCCAAGTAGCACATGTTACAAGTTGCACTCTTTTGGTAACAATACATGCCTGCGCCATGGGACTCACGCGTTTTTGCGTAATGTGTGTGAGCTGTACTGCAAGGGCATGTTCATGTCGAGACAGCCTGTAGAATGTTGCTTCTGATGATTCTCAGCCGACCTGCGCATGTTTTACATAATGATCATGACGGCCTGAGGGTAATCATCATTATAGTCACCCTGATTAGCTGGCTTTCTTTTTCTCAAGGGCTTCTTTCTCAAGGTGCAAGTCTGACGGCAAGACCAGACCTTGCCCTGAAATTTCTGCTACAACGACATGCACTGCAGCCTGGAGGCACTCAGACAGAACTCAACAGGCTGAACAAGCTACGAAAGCTGAGAACAATGCTGTGTGGTTCCGGAGCAAAGACAAAGTTGCAACGCTGCGACACTGGCACGACTGGGGCTTGAAGCCGACGACATTTGCTTCGCAGAGTCCGGTGTGCGTGGATGTCATCGTACAGGCAGCAGAAGAGAATTGAACGCGACATCAAGCGCTTGCAGGCTGACTTGCTAGAGGTCAAGCAACACCGACGGCAGAACCGCAAAGCGAGGAAGGCCTTACGACAGACCCCATGGCTGGAAGATGCCAGGGCACTACAAGATCAGTTGGACGATGACGAACAGGCTGGCGCTTCTGAATCTTGCCTTGAAGAGGCAGAGGCTTGTCCTGTTGCGTGGGAGCTGACAGAGCAACCTGGCTGGATAGTTCTTGCGACATACTCTGCGGGTTCTAGAGGGTCACGACGGGGAGGCCACTTCCTTGCTGTCAATCCAGCTTGCCAGCAAGTTGCTCTTGATAGATATGAGTCCCACTGGGGCTATTGCGAGACATGTGACGCTGGGGCAGTGTATTCCAACCAAGATATCGAGGAAGCGCTTGGAGGTGGAAGGCCTCTGATGCAGGTCTCTTGTTACACAATGGCATACAGGGCACGCCACCACATTGACCCCAGCATGACTATTAGGCAGCTCAGGCCAGATGATCATGACTACAAGCCTTTAGCACTGCCTACAGCTGGTATGACAAGATGACAAGATCAATCAGCTCGACACAGATCGACATTCCAGCACATTGGCATTGCAAGTACTATGACCCTGCAACGTACAGGTGCATTGTCAAGGTGCAGGCCATGATCAGGGGGTGGCTGTTTCGCCACAGAGTGTTGTACAATCCGCACACAAAGATTGGGCAAAGGTTTCTCATGCAAGGCTGGCGGCATTTCAAACTCTAGGGCTTCACCAAACCAGTTGTGCTCAGCTCACTATTGAGATGATGGCTTGTGCTGCTTTTTGTGTTGACAACATGGTACATTAGCATTGTACCCATCGAACAGCATATCTTCATGCTTCCGCTCAGGAGCCACTCAGCACATGTACATACTAAGGGACGTGCAATGCAGTTTGTGATTGTCTGTACTGCTTGTCTCTGGCGTATCTACTTGGGTGATACTGCTTTATGTACACATCTGTGCAGACACATCTGTGGCATGTGTGACACATCTGTGGCACATCTGGCATCTATGTAGACACATCTGTAGATCTCCAACGTGTGGCTCAAACACCTGATGCTGCAGTTCTCATCTGACCATAGACTGATGTCGGTCAATGGTTTGCAGGCTTTGCACAGTGTCGTGATGATTTGCATGATAAATGCTTATCTTGTGACAATACCTGAGAGATTACTCACTGAGCATGCATGCCTGTTTGATATTTGCTCTGTCTTGTATGCCTGGGTATATGGCCCAGGTGTGTGGGGTCTGGATGCTGCATTGCTTTGTTTGTTTCATGGTGAAGCACGTGGTGCTCTGTGCACTGTCTGTGTGTTTGCAGGCCTTCTTCTGTTTGCATAAGGTTCTGTACTGCCAGTGTGCCATGCTGAGCTGTTGAGGGCACAACATGCACCATACATGCGGACAAACACGATTGGCAGATTCATGGGCCTGTCATGGTTCGCATAACCCTTTGGCTAGCTAAGAGAGAAAGAGAGAGAGCTCTCCGAGTTCCGAAGAACCGGGAATTGAACTGCCGACCGACTGCTTGAGAGGCAGTCGCTTAAACCACAGGCTAGGTGGTCCGCATTGACTAGATTCCTCCCACTCTGGCCCCGAATTCCCCTGGCACGTGACCGCTGCTTGGCGAATTCGCAAAGCGGTGGCACGCGAGCTCGTGAAGCTTCTCGACAGTTTGCTGATACTAGGGCAAAATAGAGAACGGCACATCGCATCAAGGTCTCCGGCTGTTAGGTCTCCGGCTGTTCGACTTGCGCTTCCAAGGGTGCGTCCGGCACGAAAAGTTTGTCTGGGGATGCTCCAAGTGTAAGGAAACTCAGGTCGGACCTTCGACTCCTTCAACTGCGTCGTCTCGTACAGCGTGGCCTGCTGCTGATTATCCTCATTAGGCTAGTCCTAGTCAAACATGACTTCGAGCTCGTATATACACTAAAATAAGGTGTTCAGGTGTACCCTTCTGACCATAGACTGGGGAGCACGCTTAGCTTGCCAACCCCGCACTGGTCTGTATCAGCTGCTTGGGCAGGCTGCAGTGAAAAATCTGTCGAACACGTACGTTCACTCGTTCAGGCAGCAGTGAACAGCTTTTGACTTGTGCTCTTCCATTGCAGCTGAAACCCCCTTTAGAAACATGGATTTAACAGTCATCCGGCAGCAAGTTCTTTCCGGCAACGCATCTGCGAGAGAAAAGGCTGAGGCATTGCTGCTAGAAAGAACGGTTTATGACTTGAGCAAGAAGGAGTGGCGCGAGCTCATAGCTGGAGTCCCGGCAGATGTCAAGAAGCAGATTGGCATGCTGAAGTCAGCAGGTACACAAGGCTACTTGTCTGTGTCACTCTGATCATCAAGGCATGACTCTTCAAGGTTTTGGCAAGACATTGTCAGCCTGGTCTGTGGCTTGAGAATTGCTGTGGATTCCTGCGTACACTGACCCTGGATGCATTACTGAATAGTGTCCAAGCAACCTCAACGCAGACTCTCAAACTTTTCTGTGGCTGGAGGGTTTGCTTTTAATGGTGTTTGGACATACTGAGCTTGGATGCACAGTGTTTGAGCATATTCAATGCATCCTCTCAGCCTCTTCTGTGACTTGAGGGGTTGATGTTGATCTCATAGCATATCTGGGAGGCATTGGCACATAGCAGTAGAGCAGGACCAACACAGCCTCTCGGCTTTGTCTGTGGCTTGGGGCAGACCCAGCTTGCTTGCATCCTCACAAAGCTTTGGAAGATATTCAATGAACCTTCTCAGATTTTCTGTGGCTTGAGGGTGTGTTGGGCTGTATCTTTTGCAGAGACGGTGATGCCCATAGCAGCAATAGCCATGGCTGTAATCAAGCATGGTGTTGTTAGTTGTATAAGTTTGCATGGTTTGTACAATCAACTTTGTCTGTCTCAGGGCAATTTTGTACCTATAATGAGTCTGCCTAGGCATTTCTTCTAGCTAAAGCTTGCCTCATCATGTTTGTTTTTGAGTCACACCTTTTCAATGTGGCAGAGCTTACATCCACAAAATAAGCATGTACAATTTCAGGCTTGGCTGCTGAGTTGTGACTCATCTAGCTTACCTGTTTTCTGCCTTTGTTGCTTCTGTTGATTACCAAGTCTGGTTGGGGTCTTATAGTGTACTGATGCCTTGCATATACTATTATTGACATGCCTACCGAGCAAGAGGTCACTGTCAAGATTGAAGATGGAGGGGAGTATCCAGCTATGCTGTTTGGTGGAAGGTTGGATGTGGATGCTCTTGAGAAGCAACTGGCTCGAGATGGCCTGATGTTGACCCAACTGGATGGCAAACCCCCCAATTGTGATCGCAATGGACTGAGTCGTACAATGTTCACAGCAGCCATTATCAAGGCCCAGACTACTAGACACCCAGGTGAAGCTAGTTCACCTCCTCTTTCTGTACATGCACGTTCACATGCCTTGCAATGCTGTCCAATCTCAGTTTGGCAGCATTGTTGTATTGTGGTGTCACTGCCTGTGTGCACAACTTATCTTGCCACATGAGCATTAGTCTATTCCTAGCATGCAGGGTGGAAGTCTATACAAGCATACCCCTCAGCTAAGGATCGTTGGTGGCTTCCCAGCCTTGTACACTAAAATGCAGATTTGGGGTTGGCAGAGACAGAACAAAGCTTTCCCAATGGGGAAAAATCATAATGGGCATCAAAAATGGTGCAGTTATCATTGTAAGCACCTTGTCCACCATTGGAGTCATCGTAGGCATACCTGTATTTGTGTTCATGGTCATTTGGCATTATGCCAAGAAGTCATAGTTTCACCAAGGTCAGCTAGTCGGTCTGCAGCAATATTCAACAAATAGCATGCTGCCTTTATTGAAGTCAATGGATCATTCAACTTGATGCATTTGAAAAGATGTCAGTTTTAACCAGGCTGACTCGGGATATCCCTACATGCAGCGATAGATTTGAACTGCGCGAAAGCTATTCCGACTTTCTTTTCTGGGGTTTTCTGCCCATTTTTGACATGACGAGCTCGCTCTGCTTGGAGAAACTGTGCCCCACTCTCCACAGTGGTTTCCTTCCTGTCATACTTGTCACTTTCGCAGAAGTCAGTTCAGCTTTTGCCGAAGAAGTCAAATGTCTTTTTCGTGTTTGGCTTCCATTTCCCATTCTGTTGGTGAACGGTGCTTGCGTGGACTTCTTGTGGCGAAGTGTTTGAGAAAGAGGCAAACCTGTCAGCATCCGCTTCCTTGTACCTGTTTTCGAAAGCCAACAGATCGCATTCATGTTGCTGTGATGCTTCTTGATCCATATCGGAAAGAGAGTGAGAACGCCGGCTGCACCGCCTCTTACTCGATGATTGACGATGATATCACCACAAGATATCTCAAGCAAAAATTCAAACTGTAAAGATAGTCAGGAGTCATGCACTTATATGCCTTGGTGAAGCTGTTGGGAAGCTACAGCTTTTCAGACACGAATCACGGCCTCCAGAACGCATCTTTTGACAACTTCTCACAAAAACGAGTCAAGTTCATCATGAATGCTGATAAGACACCTCAGCTGGACTTGATCATGGGTGAAACAGCCAAGTTATCAATTGCATATGCAATTGATAACTTTCAAAAAGCTGAGAGATCCATCGGCAAAACTTTTCAGAATCATCATACCGTTTTGGATCATTTCAACGAAAGTTGAGTGTTATCATTTGGGGCTACCAAATGATCAGGGCAGCAGACTTCCCAGCAGTGGGCTATCGAACACGCAATATCAGGTTTGCAGGTATGATTGGCTCTTTGCAGGAGCTTCAAATGACACGCGGCAGCAACCGCAACTATGGTGACTGAAACCACAGCATGTTGGGTGAAGACGCGCCCGCGGCGTCGAAACAGCACAAGGTGAGTTCTGTTGCTGAACCAGTCCATCTGCCTCGTATGGGGAGCCTGGCCGACTCGGCCGACATTTGCTCAGAGTTCATCAAGAACTGCACTTCACTTAGCATGCTGAACATATGTTAACGAAGCTTCACCTTACAACGCTGACATACGCTGAAACTGCTGAAATCTGAGTGAGCAACGTCTCACAATACGTTTAATGTCGAAAACCAATCTCGATGCGCTTGTTGTTGCGTTTTGGAAAGGGCCCCTGGGGGGAGTCAGGGGCCCCGTTGGGGGTCTCAAAATTCAAATGAGCAAAACCTTCGTGCAGTACGTGCAGTCTTGAGAGCTTCACAAGTCGAAGCCCCGAGACCTCCACATGCACCCCAGTGGAGAGCCCCACGCCATTGAAATGAGATATCTCATTTCAATCGATAGCGTCTTCAAAACACTTAGCAAGTACGGTTTTGTTGTCATCATTATAATTACTAATTAGTAACGATCATTTCACTACCGTAGAGGCGTTCAAAACGCTGCCCAAAAAGTTATCATTTTGATAAGCTGATGAAATTTCCAAAAAATCCGATTGAGAAAATGTCAAAGCTTATCATCCAAATTTTCTGCCACAAGATTTTTTTTTGTACAAATGGTAACATAACTTCACTGTTGTGAGCCCTTCAGAAGCGCCTCCTATGCGCGATTGCGCTGGATCAAATGGTAACAGTGAATTCGCTGGTGATACATCGGTTTTGAAAAGTTGCAACAGTTACTGACCTACTGTAAGATCTGAATCAGATCTTACAATGATTCATTCCCTTTTGTGCGATGATGATCGTTTTCACACCAAGCGCCTGAAAACACAAAGCCGATGTCTGCGTCAACTCTGAACTCTCTCATCGCTTTCGGCCCAAGAAGCTGACAGCGATGTAAGGAGGACGAATTTCCAGGACTACAATGTAAAATTGCCCTTCCAAGCCGCCCCAAGCAGAATCGTTCTGAAGCGCCACTTGGTTTGATGTGTACTCCCTCATCACAACATAAAAGCATATCTCCTGAGCTGTCGACGTCCTGGTACTTTTCATCATGCTTCAAACTTCACCGCACCACCGTCTGCAAACACAAGCTTCTCAACTGAGGACGCTGTACCCGTTTGCCGGGGTTCGATCCACTGGTACTGTGCTTGTGTCGCAGGTGAGTGACACATTTCGGCGGCCAGCTGCTCACGGTCCCTGATAGACAGCTGACCATAGGCCAGCATGTGACTGATATAGCTGTGTCGCAGCAGAGTGATGAACAAGGCTTTCCGAACAGTTTGTGCAAGGTACGCCTTGCATACATGGCAAATCCACTATGTGTGTACGGCTTTGCACTGTTGCTTTCAGTGAAAAGGTAAGGTCTGGGATTCTTTTCAAGACTAGCTCTCAGCTCCTTTGTCAGCTCATGCTCCAAAGATCTGGTGAACAGTACTGGGTGCATACGATCCTGGGTTTTGAACTCTCTCAAGATCAAGACACCTGCTGCATTGCCGTCAATTGGAAGCAAAATCTCATTTGGTGTCACCTGCTGCAGCACTGCCTGCTTGGAACCCTCATCATCTTCACATTTCAGCAGTTGTATAGCACAAGCATGCAGATCATTTCTGAGGGGGGAAATGCATCCACCATAGAATGACAGGAGAAGCCTCTCTTTGCTGCCAAACTCAAGCTTCTTCCTCACCCTCTGAAGCTCCACATAGCTCACAAAACCTGCTCTCTGCCTCTTAGTTGGCACATTGTCTTTTGCCCTGTCCTTCAACTCTGCATCCAGTCTTTCATACTGCTCCAGATACATGGCATAGCTAGCCTTTTCTCTGGTCTTCAGGTCCAGCAACTTGTATGCTGCAAGGATGGCTACAATCATGGTTCTCTGGGTGCCAATTTCTGTGTAGCTCCTGAAGATCCAGTTCAGCACTTTCTGTGCATGCAGAGTCAACACCAGGTGAAGTCCTTTGTTTCTTGCTGCTGTTGCAATGAGAGCCAGCCTTTTGGAGTAGCCTATGCGTGTTTCCTCACTCAAATGATCAGCTTTCAGGATGGCTTGTATCATGGGATCCACATGAGCCATGTTTGCCATGCAGTGCTCTGATTGTATGTGTGATATTTGTCAGCTGTTGGGATCCCACCTGGATCCTAACACCTCAAATTTTACATACAGCTTTGTGAAGCTGAAATGCCTTCAACTTCACAAACAAAACAGGCTAACTGCACATTTGGATTCCAAATCATCACCACCAAAATTCATCTGAATTCAAATTGCAGCAAGTTTACCAAATTTGTTGAGAACTCTGCTGCAAATTTTGCCTGCCCATCAATCAAATTTGCAATTCTCTCAAATAGGCAATTCGCCTGACATGATTTGACTGACAGCCTCCTTCAGGGAGCTCCCTGCAACAGCTGCTGCTCAGAACCCACTTCTTCAGCTGAACCTTCCTCTGAGACAGCTTGCTTGAGAGCACACAGCCAATCCTGGTGGTACTTGTTGTCAGCATACTTGGTCTCAAATTCTTTGCAGCACTCCATCACACTGTCCAGCCCTTGACCTATAGCATGTGCTACAG
>JAABUP010004397.1_pt1 | contig 23059 bp, 18 predicted proteins | sample 5559201 | NCBI WGS metagenome assembly JAABUP01 (sample SAMN10711887, study PRJNA513373) | rock metagenome | isolation source: Antarctica rocks | place: Antarctica | reverse complement strand
GCGCGGAAGTACTGACGCTGCTCCTCGAAACCGGTGCAGAAGCGCGCGGCCGCAGCGAACGATCCGAAGCCACGCATCGGGTAGTAGCGCTGCTTCAGGCCCCGGTGATCTTGCTCGATCCGATTGTTCTTGTAGCGACTGCAACGATGCGTGACGCCGTCGCCGAGCGTCTCGCGGATGGCGCGCGGGTACGCGTCGTGCCCGTCTGTGGTGACCTGCTCGGGCGTGGCACCGGCGAGCGCGAGTGCCCGGCGGAAGAAGCGCTGCGCCGCGTCCATGTCGCGGGTCGCGCTCAGCCGCGCGTCGACCAGATTCCCTTCCCGGTCGATCGCGCGATAGAGGTAGCACCACCGGCCATTGACCTTGACGTAGGTCTCGTCCGCATGCCACTTGGGCCCCGCCGTGCCGCGTCGTTTGGCGCGCAATTGCGCGGCCAGGAGCGGGGCGAAGCGCGCCTCCCAGTCCCGCACCGTCTCATGCGTGAAGACGAACCCCCGTTCCAGGAACATCTCGGCCAGGTCGCGCAGGCTCAGCTTGTAGCGCAAGCGCCACAGCACGACGAGCAGCACGAGGTCGGTCGGGTACTGCAAATGGTTGTAGGGTGTACCTGTCCGCTCGTTGCAGACCCGCCGGCAGACGCGGCAGCGGAAGGTGCGATAGCCGAGTGCGGTGCGCCGGGACTGCTCGGTGGTCGCGGTCGCGGCACAGTGGGGGCAAGGCACGAGCAACTCCTTCACGCAGCGGTCAAGGCCGCTACGCTACCAGAATCCGGTCGTTCCCACCAGGCGTTGTCTGACTTCTGACGCATCCCCTGTGCGGTGGTAGATGACGGTGTTCTCACCCTGGGCCATGTGGGCGACACGCGCGCCTACCTGCTCCGCGATGGCACGCTCGTCCAACTCACCCACGATCACTCCTTGGTGGCCGCGATGGTCGCCAGCGGGGTGCTCACGGCGGAGGAGTCGCGCGGCCACCCCGATAGCAATAAGGTGCTCCGGTCACTCGGCGGACAGCGGGCATTGGGCGACGCCTACATCGACACGCTCGCGACCACGCGCGGCGTGGGGATGCTCCAACTCCGGGAGGATGACGTCTTGCTCCTTTGTAGCGACGGGGTGTGGGGCATCCTCGACGATAGCACGCTACGTGCGCTCATGCTCGGTGCGGGATCGTGCACGGCGAGCGTGAGGACCATCCTCGAGCGCGTACTCACCGGCGGTGCGCCCGATAACGCGACAGTCCTCATCGCTCGCTGTATCGCGATGCCGTCACACTGAACCCGCCGACATGGTACGACGCATCAGCGATCAGGTTGCTGTACGTACCGTGCGCCGCGTTGTCCCGGGAAGCATAGCTGGTTGGAAGCAGAGGGTCGGATGGTCAGCGGATGCGTCAGAACTGGGACGACGATCGTGTCCCTGGGGTAGCGAGGGCGGCCCACGAAGCTGGTCCCGTTTCCACGACGCTGCCGCCCATCCCGTGCAGCAGGATCCGGAAATAGCGAATTCCGGTCGCTGCTCGGCCCTCCCGACTTTTTGCACGGATCTGACAGGCTGCACGGGATGAGTGGCAGCGCTGGTTCCTTGTCGCGTTGACAGCGGGGCCGCACGGCGCGATCCTGGGTGGGCACGGCCTGTGGCGACGGATACGCGCCACATTGGCGGATACGGGGGAGGGGAGCGGACATGCTCAGGCGGATCGGCAGGCCGGGTTCGGCGGCGCGGGGGTTCGTCATCCTCGCGCTGATGCAGATCGCCTTCGGCTTCGCGCTGAACGGGCAGCAGAATATCGTCACGAACTACTTCGAGGGGCCGCTCGGCCTCGCGGGGCCGCAATTCGGCTACATCACCGCGATCCGCGAAATCCCCGGCTTCCTCTTGATCTTCCTCAGCGCCCTGTTCTACCGGATCTCCCTCCAGCGCGTCACCGCCGGGGCGTTGCTGCTCCTCGCGGTCAGCTATGCCCTCTTCGGTGCCTCCAACAGCTTCTGGACCGTCGCACCTTGGGTCGTCCTGTCGAGCATGGGCTACCACACTGTGTTGCAGACACAGTACGCGCTCGGGATGAGCCTGACCGCGCAGGAACGGAGCGGGGCGACCCTCGGGCGGCTCTCCGCCCTCAATCAAGGTGGCTCGTTGCTCGCCCTAATCGTCATCCTGGTCACCTTCCACTTCAACTGGCTGACGTTCCGCCCGGCCTTCGTCGTCCTCGGCGTGGTCGCGCTGCTCGGGGCGCTGGCGATCACCCGGTTCCCGCACCTGCATGACGGCGAGGAACGCGCCCAGGCGGTCGAACGACCGCGGCTCGTCTTCCGCCGCGAGTACCGCTATTACTACTGGCTGAGCGTCCTCGATGGCGGCCGCCAGCAAGTCTTCTTCTCGTTCGGGCTCTACGTCCTCGTCCATGCCTTCAAACTCTCGGTGGCGGGGGTCTCGGCGCTCTTGATCGCGGTCACCTTCGCCTCGATGCTCTCGGGGTCTTCGATCGGCAAGCTGCTCGACCAGTACGGCGAACGGCGACTCCTGGCCGGGGTCAACGTCGCGTATGTGCTAGCGCTGGCAGGCTATGCCTTCACCAGCAATGTCATCGTCGCCTGCGGCTGCTATATCCTCTACACCTTCATCACCCCCCTGTCGCCGATCGCCAGCGCGACCTACTTGCGCAAGATCGCCGTCCCTGCGGACCTCGCGCCGAGCTTCGCGATGGGCACGACGATGCAGCACGCGGCGGCGATCGTCGTGCCCGTCACGGCGGGCTTCATCCTGAACTTCGTCGGCTACCAGATCCCGTTCATGATCGCCTGCGGCTTCGCGTGCCTCACCTTCTTCGTCACGCGGAAGCTCGATCCCGACCACCAACGCGTCGATGACGCCCCACCCCCCGTCGACGCGGAACGCGCGGCAGCGGCGACCGCCGAGGCCGAGACCGCCCTGGCGACACCGGCGGGCGCGCCGCCGCGTCCCCTCCCGGTGACGGGCGAGCGGGCCGAGTAGCCACGCTCGGGTCGTCTATGCGTCGTATGCCGTCACTGGCCCCTCGCAATTCGCCCGCTCGGGCGGCGTGAAGGGCGGGCGTCCAACCGGTTGGTCCCGCTGCGGCCACGGCCCTGACGCGTGATCAGCGCCAGGTGGGCGCGTCGCCTCGCGTCCGGACCGACGCCTCAGCGCCTGTTCGCGGTGCGGCTGTGTCAGGAATGGGCCGACAGGTGCCCTACGCGCCCGAGTTTGCTGGACAGGACTCTCGTGAACGGTGGCGGACCCGCGAGCGAAAACGCCGCGCGATGACCCGGTATCGGGCCACAGCACGTCACCGCGCTTGAGCGCGTTTGGGGTGACGACCTTAGGAGTCCTGATGTGTGTGTCGACGTGCGGACTGGTCAACGGCCTGGTGCCGCCTCACTGGGACGAGCGTCTGCCTGCTCGTGCTGCCGAAGACCTCGATCACCCCGGCGCGCCCGACTACTTTGGCTACAGTGCCAGCATTGGTCCATCACCCGAGCGCAGGCGATTCACCGGTTTTCGTTGCTATCACTGATAAAATAGCGATGGCCCTGGTGGGACTCGAACCCACACGCCCGGGAGCAAAGGATTTCAAGTCCGGCGCGCGGCGTTCCACCGCGATCCACCGATTGCCACTTCCCCCGTCACACCGGGGAAAAGCGCCGGTGTTCGCTCCACCGACTTCCACCGATCTCCCGACGTTAGGCTACACGTTGGCTACATTGCTATGGGCCCCTCGCGTCCTCGGAGGCGAGACGCGTCGACGGAGGGCGAAACGCGCCCGTGTCTGCCTCAACGATCAGCACCCGCGCACTGCCGCTACCGCCCGCTACTCACCCTCCTGGCCGCCAGCAGGCCACAGCACGCCTTGCCCCGGTGAATCTCGACGCTACCGTTGGCGGTGCCATCCAACTGGGCAAAAGGTGCCGACAGTGGTGTGATGTTGCCTAGCGAGCGTGCGATTGTGCTCGTTAAACGAGCGACCACAATCGCAATGCACACAGCGTCGGCTGTTCCTGACAGTGACGACACGGCGAAAGTTGAATAGGTCGCGCGATGCCTTGTCGCTCGTGCGTCAGTGGCGCGTCGCTGACGATGACCGGGCCGACGGGGGTGCGCGATCGTGGTGGCACGAAATGTGATCAGGCGGGCGGGACGGCGCAGAGGCGAAGCGAGGAGGGCGCACAGATGATGACGATCATCACCGAGTCGACCATCGAGACGGGCAACGAGGCCCAGTGGGACGCGGCGTTCCAGGAGCGACTCCAGGCGGCACGGGCACAGCCCGGCTGGCTGGCGACGCAGGTATTGATCCCCGAGGGCGAGCCGCAGAAACGGGTGATCGTCGGCACCTGGGAGAGTCGGGCGGCCTGGGAGCGCTGGCATCAAGCCGATCCGTTCCGCGAGACCCGCCAGCAACTCGACGCCGCCGATCGCGAGGATGGCCGCGAGCGTTGGTTCGCCGTCCACAGCATAGCCAATGCCGAGGACTGAGCGGTGATCCTGCCCGCCATCACACGCCGGGTGCGCGCCGACTGCGGCCCTACAAGGCGACACTGGGGCGGTATAGGGGCTTGGTTACAGGGGAACGGGTGACGCTCGTGTCTGCGCCGACCTGCCCGCCGCCGGCTGCTCCGCCTGGACAGCCGATGATGCGACTCGGCATCGTGATCGTGACCCGGAATCGGGTCGCCACCTTGCTGGGTACGCTCGCTCGCCTGACGACGCTGCCCGAGGCACCCGCGATCGTGGTGGTCGACAATGCCTCGACCGACGGCACGACGTCGGCTGTCCGGCGGTCGTTCCCTGCGGTGGCAGTGATCGCCCTGACGCGGAACCACGGTGGCGTGGCCCGCAATTATGGCGTGCGGTACCTCGAACGGGACTATCTCGCCTTCGCCGATGACGACTCGTGGTGGGCACCGGGCAGTCTGGCGCAGGCTACGGCGCTCTTCGATCGCCACCCGCGCCTGGGGCTGCTCATGTCCCGCGTCCTCGTCGGCCCCGAGGAGCGGCTGGATCCCGCGTGCGCCGCGATGGCTCGTAGCCCACTGCCGCACCCGCCCGATATGCCGGGCGTCCCACTCCTCGGCTTCGTCGCCTGTGGGGCCATCGTGCGCCGCACCGCGTTCCTGGAAATCGGCGGTTTTCACCCGCACTTTGGCACCGGCGGTGAGGAGGCGTGGGTGGCGATGAACCTCGCCGCGCGCGACTGGCACCTCGCCTATGTCGAAGCGGTCGTGTCGCACCATCACCCCAGCGCCAGTCGGCCCAACATGCGCGAGCGCTACATCGAGGGGATCAGCGACCGGCTCTGGGAAGCCTGGTTGCGCCGCCCGCTGTGGATGGCGCTGTGCATCACCGGGCGGCACCTGCGCCTGGCGCTGACCGATCCGATCAGCTGGGCGGGACTGCGCCGCGCGCTACCCTCTCTGCCCCGCATCTGGCATGAGCGCGACGTCCTGCCTCCCCATGTTGAGGCGCAGATCCGGATACTGGAGCGGCACGATGCCGCACGATAGGGGGGACGCCATGGCGGCGATGTCGCCCGGGGGAGAGGACGGGCGAGGGCTGAGCGGCACGGGAGCGCTCGTGCCCGATGTCACGAAGATCGCCGTCCTGCGGGCCAACCGCCTCGGCGACTTCGTGGTCACGCTGCCTGCCCTCGCCGCTCTGCGCGCAGCCTATCCAGCGGCGGAGATCGTCCTGCTGGGGCTCGGGTGGCACGCCGCGTTCCTGGCTGGGCGTCCGCAGCCGATCGATCGCGTCGTGGTCATCCCGCCCTGTCCCGGGGTCGGTGAGCCGGAGGATTTCGTCGCCGACCCCGCTGCGCTCGACGACTTCTTCGCCGTGCAGATCGCGGAGGGCTTTGATCTGGCGCTGCAACTCCACGGCGGCGGGCGTTTCTCGAATCCGTTCATCCGGCGTCTCGGTGCTCGATTCACCGTCGGTCTGCGGACCCCGGAGGCCGCGCCGCTGGATCGCTGGATCCCCTACCTGCCGTATCAGCACGAGATCCTCCGCTTCCTGGAGCTCGTCGGTTTGGTCGGGGGCGGGCCAGTGCCGCTATCGCCGCAGCTGGCGGCCACGACGGACGACCTGGCGGCGGCGGAACGGGCCTTACCGGATGATGGCTGCCCACTCGTCGCTATCCACCCCGGGGCGACCGATCCCCGCCGCCGCTGGCCGCCCGCGTATTTCGCCGCCGTTGGCGACGCCCTGGCCGCGGTCGGGGCGCACGTGGCGTTGATCGGGGCGGCGGCGGAGCGTCCCCTTACCGCCGCCGTGGGCGGTGCGATGGCCGCACCGGTCACGGACCTCGCGGGCAAGCTCACGCTCGGCGGGTTAGCCGGGGTGCTGGCGCGCTGCCGGGTCGTGATCGGCAACGACTCGGGGCCGCTCCATCTGGCGGCGGCGGTCGGCGCGCCAACGGTGGGCGTCTACTGGGGGCCGAACCTGATCCACTACGGCCCGCTGACGCGCGCCACCCACCGCCCCTTCGTCTCCTGGAGGGGTGCCTTCCCGACCGAAGGAGACCTTGCAGTCTCGGCGACGTGCAGCACATCGGTTTCCCTCGTCGCCGAGGTAGCCCCGGCGGCGGTCGCCGCCGCCGCCCTGGAGTTGTACACGTCGCTCGCCGCCCATGACTAACCTTCGCGCACCCGCGCCACGGCCTCGCGGCTCCAGCGACAATCAACCAACGGCATACCAAGGAGCAGCGATGGCCCAACACGCGAAGCCGATCCGGGTCGGCCGCACCGGCTGGGCGCTCCCGGCGACGAGCGATGCAGACTTCCCCCAAAGCGGTCGCCACCTGGAACGCTACGCGCGGCGCTTTCGAACGGTCGAGATCAGTTCATCGTTCTATCGCCACTACCTGCCGCGTACCTACGCGCGCTGGGCTGCGACAGTGCCCGCAGACTTCCACTTCGCGGTCAAGTTGCCGCGCGCCGTCACGCACGACGCGCGCCTGGGCGAGAGGCTCGGCCCGCTTCTCGTCCAGCTGCTGCCGAGTCTTGCCTTCGACGCCGCTCGCGCGGCCGCGATCGCCTGCGAGCCGCGCCACCCGTCGTGGTTCACCGATGCGGCCGACGCGCTCCTGGCAGAGGCCCGGATCGCCCGCGTCGCCGCCGATCCGGCACTCATGCCCGCCGCGGCGTGCCCGGGCGGGTGGACAGGGCTGGCCTACCACCGGCTCCACGGGAGTCCCATCATCTATCGCTCACCGTATCCGGCGCTGGCGCTCGACGCCGACGCCGCGACGCTACTGGACGAGGCCGTCGCAGCACCGGTCTGGTGCTTCTTCGACAACTGGGATTACCCCGATGCGACGGACACCTGCAGGACCCAAGGGGGTGTCTCGATGTCGCGTACTCATCGACCCTCACCGCCGGAGTGCCGAGGCGGTGCGCCTCGCGCTGAGCAGTAGTTGGGCCCGGTCCCGCGTCGCCCGGCGAACGTTTCATCGACGCGTCGGCTGAATCCTGCGAAGGTATAACCACACAACCCAACAGCACCCTCGGTCTCGTCGCGAAGCACACGCTTCGGCACCAGCGAGTCTCAGCCGAGCGATGTACCCCCAGCTGCTGCGCCATGGAGTCATTCGTCGAGCGGGAGCAGTTCCCCGAGGGCGACGCCGAAGGTCCCCCAGCGGGCCATTTCGATCAGCACGAGGTAGCCCCCGCCGCCCGTCGCCAGAGGCAGGACACCCCGCGCCGCCAGAAGGGCCAGCAGGAGGGTCACCGCCAGCGGGAGGAGCGCCAGGGTCGCGCTCCGCTGCACCCAGTGCAGGCGTGTGGTGCCGAGATGCTCATCGATGAACCCGAGGAGGCTGGCGCTGAGCAGGAAGACCGGTCCGCCGAGCAAGAAGCGTAGTCCGGTGCCGACCTCGTCCGCGCCGAGGGGGGCATCGAGACCGAGCGGGCGAGCGACGAAGGCCGCGACGCCCACGAGGCCGTTCGTCGCCAGCAGGGCGATCAGGCCCGCCAGCAGACCGTCCAGCCGCGCGGCGACCGCGGCGCCCGACATTCCCACGGCGAGGGTCGGGAGCTCGCGCTTCGCATTGCGGATCATGAAGACGATCACGGCGACCGCCGCGAGCGCGAACAGTGCCCCCGTCGGCAGCCCGATCCGCTCGTAGGCGTCGAGCACGACCGTGCCGACGAAATAGCCGAGGGCGTTGAACGCGAGGATATACAGGAGGCCGCCGACCGCCACGGCGGGGAGGAACTGGGCGAACGGGACGCCGAGGACGCCGGCCGCGATCGGGGTCACGATCCGCAGCCGGGGGACCAGGCGACCGAGCAAGACACCGCGCCAGCCGGAGCGGAGCAGGGCCGCCTCGGCGCGCGCGAGGGTCGCCGGGCCGAGGTGCAGGAGCCAGCCGTAGCGCTCGAACGCCCCGCGCCCGACCCGGCGCGTGAAGGCGTAGAGGCCGCACGTGCCGAGCAGGGTCGCGAGCTCCTGGACGAGCAGGATCAACTAGAACGGGTATTGTCCCTGCCGCGCGCCGATCCCCGCCAGCAGCATCAGCAGATCGCTCGGCAGCGGGCTCGGGATGCCCAGTTCCTCGATGAAGATCACCCCGCCGATCGCCAGCAGGGGATGGTTCGCGAGCAACTCGCGCATCCCGCCCGCCAGCACGGCCCCGAATCCGTCCATCACGCCTCCTTCGTCCCCTCCCGGGCGCTCGCGTTTTTCTCAGCGGCGCGAATTGTCGCGTAATGGCCAGTGCTGAGCCGGTGCGCCGTGCTCGCGCCGGGGCCGATCGCGCATAGGCGATGCCGCATCCGCCCTCTCGTGGCACCGCCGTTAGCGCCGGCCCGGACCCTCGACGATGCGCCCCGGCATGGCCCCGGTATGGGCGCCGTCCTGCAGGACACGCTGGCCGTTGATCCAGACGTCGCGCACGCCGGTCGAGAGTTGGTGCGAGTCGGCGTAGGTGGCCCGATCGCCAATCGTGGCCGGATCGAAGAGGACCACATCGGCGGCGAGGCCGGGCCGGAGCAGGCCGCGATCGTGGAGGCCGAGGCGCCCCGCGACCGCGCCGCTCATCTTCCGCACGGCGTCCTCCAATGCGAGCACCCCCTCGTCGCGGACGTACCGGCCGAGCACGCGCGGATAGGTGCCGTAGCTGCGCGGGTGGGTGGGGCCGTCGGCGGCGGCCCATTCAGGATCGACACCACCCGCGTCGGTCGCGATCTTCATCCAGGGCTGCCGGAGGTTGAGGCGCACGTTCTCCTCGCTCATCATCGAATAGACGGTGAAGATCCGCTGCTCCTCGGCGATCAGGAGATCGATGGCGGCGTCGAGCCAGTCCTGCCCGCGCAGCCGCGCGATCTCCGCCAGCGAGCGTCCGGCGTACTGGCGGTGCTCCGGCAGGCGGAAACCGAGCGGCAGCACCCCGTCCGGCCCGGCCTGATTCCCCATGTCCTCCCACGTCCCGTCGGGGTGCAACACCGCCTCACGCGCCCGGGCGCGGATCGCCGGGTCGCGCAGGCGCTCGTAGAACCTGCCGCCCTCGGCCAGCCAGGGCGGCAGGACCGAGGAGAGCCCGGTGCCGCCCGCGGTGTAGGGATACATGTCGGCGGTCACGTCCAGGCCCGCCGCACGGGCCGTCGCGATCCGCGCGATCGCCTCCGGTCCCTTCGGCCAGTTGCGCCGCCCCGCCGCCTTCAGGTGGTAGATCTCGACCGCCACCCCGGTGCGCCGCCCGATCGCGATCGCCTCGTCGATCCCCTCCAGCAGCCCGTCCGCCTCGGAGCGGACATGGGTGATGTAGACGCCACCGGCGCGCGCCACGACCTCGCCGATCGCGACGAGTTCGTCCGTGTCGGCGTAGGTATCCGGCGGATAGATCAGGGCGTAGGCGACGCCAAACGCCCCATCGGCCAGCGCGTCCGCGGTCACGCGGCGCATCGTCGCCAGCTCATCGGCGTTCGCCGGACCGAGGTCCATCCCCTTGGCGTACTGCCGGAGCGTGCCGCCGCCGAGGAATGAGCCGATATTCGGGGAGACGCCGCGCGCGACCATCGCCTCGAGCCAGTCACGGAACCGCCCCCAGCCGCGCGCCCGTTCCTCCCACGCGGTCAGGCGCTCGCCGAAGAGATTATTGGCGAAAGGGGCGGCGAGCCGTCCCCCGAATGGTGCCGGAGTCCAGGCTTCGCCCATGATCTCGGTCGTCACCCCCTGGGTGATCTTCGAGAGGCAGCGCCCGTCCAGCATCAGCGGCACGATCGAGTGGCTCTGGATGTCGATGAAGCCCGGACAAGCGACCAGCCCGGTCGCGTCCACCACCTCCCGCGCCGCCTCGACAGGCACCAAGCCCGGTGGCGTGAGCGCCGCGATCCGGTCGGCCGTGAGCGCGACATCGCCATAGCGCCACGGCTCCCCGGTCCCATCGATGATCCGTGCCCCGCGGATCAGGACATCGAACGCCTCGCCCATCGGCTCCCTCCTCCGCTGCGCCCTCCCTGCCGCCAAGCCGCGACGTGTTGCCAACGGCGACCAGAGGGCTTGTCGCGACGCCGCACCCATGCGTTGGGCCAAGCACGATCATGATACGCCTTCGCGTGGCGACGAGCATCGCGGCTCTTCCACGGTTGACGATCGGGAAGGGCGCAATCCGCGCACCACGAGCAGGGTCTACGCTCGCAATTGTCTCCCGGAGCCGAGCGATACCGGCCTGGCGAACGCCGGACCACGTTCCGGCTGACGCGATGTCCTGTACGGCGGGTCGGTGTCGCCACCGGGGGGCAACTCGCTGGGCGTGCAGAAGCCATGACGTTCGGATCGGCGGATACCAGCCGGATCGGCCCAAGCGCAAGCGCGCGTGGCTACCGGCACTCCGGCGGCGGCCTGACCAACAGCGTCGCCCCATAACCCGCGCCCTCATCGCCCAATTGCCCTTCTCGCCCGAGTTCACTGGAGAGGACCCTCGCGGACGGTGGCGGACCCGCGAGCGAGAACGCCGTGTGATGACCCGGCACCGTGGCTACAGCACGTCGCCGCGCTCAAGCGCGCTTGGGGTGACGACTCAGGAGCCCTGACGTGCGTGCCGATGTGCGGACTGGTCACGCATCTACGGCAGCTTCACCGAGGGGAGCGCCAGGCCGCTCGTGCCGCCGCAGGCCTCGACCGCCCCGGCGCGCCCGGCTACTTTGGCTACAGTGTCGGCGGCGAGCCATCGCCCGCGCGAGCATGACTCGCCGATTTTCGTTGCTATTGCTGATAAAACGGGATGGCCCTGGTGGGACTCGAACCCACACGCCCGTGAGCAAAGGATTTTAAGTCCCCGGGCCACGCGCAACGCTTCCTCGCCGCCTACGGCCCGATCGCCACGCACTTCCGTCCACGTCGCCACCGCCTGACCGCCGCTGCCTACCGCCAAATACGTGACGAACGCTTCGCCACCTGGCGGGCGGCCACCGGCGCCCCCGCCGTAGCCTAACCAGCACGCCCGCCCGGCCTCTGCACGCCTTCCTGCTCCTGTTCCCTCACCAGTCCCACTTAAGTTGACAATGCCCGCGCCGCCACCTGCTGACCGCCGCCGCCTATCGCGAAACCCGCGCCGCGCGCTTCGCCACCTGGCGGGCGGTCACCGGCACCCCGGCCATGGCCTGAGGCGCGTCGGCGCGTACCCGCAGTGCGCCTCCAGTCCTCCGCCCTCTGCATCGCGCGACTTATCTTGACAGTGCCCCGCGCACCACGGCGGGCTCGACCGACGGGATGCGGCGACGGTCGCGGAGGGGGCGGCGTTCGTCGTGCTCCACCACCACGGCCTCGGCACCGGCGGCTACACCTTCCCCTATGTCGCGGGGTGGGCCGAGGATCGAGTAGTGCTGAGGCGGAATCCGGAGGCCATCGGCAGGATCGCATGTTCCCTGCTGGATGCATTCCCGGCGCGAAAGATACTTCCTGTTGCGGCGTAATGTTGCCACGCACACGCGGGCAGGGGGAGCGTTCCCCTGCCCGCTTATCGCCGAGATGCGCCGTACCATGCTGGTGCTCCCAGAAGAGACCTGTTCGGTTATCAGAAACCAGGACCTTAGTTGGGTATTGCTCTATTTTGTCCATCTGTTATGCTGAGTATCAGTCGCACGATAGGGGAGAGGAAAGTGACGCGCAAGTAATGTACGGTGATCATTGGCGCACGATCACCGCCGATGAGGAGGAAGAATGGCGGACCTGCCCGATACACAGGGGTGCCCTGTACCGGCGCCAGCGCAAGATACCTCCTGTGGCAAACTGTTCATCGGCCAGACTGAGGAGTTACTCAATGGCCCCCTGCGCGAACAAATGCGTGGTCGCGTGCAGCTACTCTTCACCTCGCCTCCTTTCCCCTTGAATGAGAAGAAGCGATATGGCAACTTGCAGGGGGAGGCATACGTCGAGTGGCTTGCGTCATTCGCGCCGCTCTTCGCCGATCTCCTCACGCCGGATGGCTCGATTGTCATGGAACTAGGGAATGCCTGGGAGCCGAAGCGCCCGGTGCAGTCGTTGCTACCGCTCGAGTCATTCCTTCGCTTCGCGCAGCATAAGGACGCGGGACTGCGTCTCTGCCAAACTTTCGTCTGTCATAACCCGTCCCGTCTACCTTCCCCGGCAGAGTGGGTCAATGTCCAACGGGCTCGGGTGACGGATAGCTACACCAACATCTGGTGGATGTCGAAGTCCGATACGCCGAAGGCCGATAACCGGCGTATCCTGCGGCCCTATAGCCGTTCCACGCGCCGGATGCACCAGCGCGGCTCCTTCAACGCTGGTCGGCGACCATCCGGGCACGTCATCGGGAGCAAGGCATTCCTGACCGACAACGGCGGGAGCATCATGCCGAGCTTCATCGAGATGGAGCCGGTCGATGCGGGCAAGGAGACGCGGTTGCCCTCGAACGTGTTCAGCATCGCCCACACCAACTCGAACGACTTCTATCTCCGCGAGTGCAAGACTCATGGGATCACGCCGCATCCGGCGCGGATGCCGCTCCAACTTGTCGATTTCTTCATCCAGTTCCTGACGGAACCGGGTGATCTCGTCCTTGATCCCTTCGCGGGGTCGAATGCGACCGGCTACTGTGCCGAGCGCGGGGGGCGACGCTGGGTGAGTTTTGAGGCACGGGAGGAGTATGCCGAGCACTCATCGATCCGCTTCTCGGAATCGATAGCGCTTGAGGGAACGCAGGAAGTTGGCCGCTCGGCTCCGCAATAGGAGGGTCGGATGAGCATATCGCATCAGCTTAAGCAGATCGCCGCCGCCGATATATTCAGCCTGGCCGAGGAAAAGGCCGCTTTCGTCGGCCACCCCTTCTATTTCGACTACGACCTTGTGCAAGTGCTGGTGGCGGACGCTCGAAAGAAAGGCGTCGGTGGCATACCGCAGGGAACGTTTCTCCTCGCCTTCTATGACAACGAGCAGGATCAACCTGAAGCGGTCCTCCTACGCGCGTTGCGCCCCACCAAGCTGCCCACCGATCAGGATGTCATCCAGTCGATGATCGAGTACTACAAGGATAATTTGCGCGTGAGTGGGGCTTCCTCCCAACTGGATGAGTACACCCGCTACGAGTTCAGTTTCTCGGGTTTGGAATGCCGGGTGCTCGGAACGTTCTACGAGGACTCGCGCGGCGCGCTCGTCTTCGGGGCCGATCTGGAGAATTTCTACAGCGCGCATAACTACAGCGTCTACAAACCGCACGGCGCGATCCTCGAGCGCATCGTCAACTTCCGCGACGGCGATACGATCCCCGGCCAGGTTTCTGACGTGCGTATCGGGGAGATACGCTATAGCTCGAGTCGCCGCTTTCAGGAGCAAGAAACGGAGCACGTCCCGTTCTACGTGTCCCCCGCCGATTTCCTCGGGAAGAGAACCGCCCTTTTCGGTATGACACGTACTGGAAAGTCAAATACCGTCAAGAAAGTGATCCAGGCCACAGTCGAGATCAGCGCCACAGCGCCGCTCGCGCTCGCGCAGAACGGTGCTAATGCCGACCTCTTCAATCGCAATCCGTCTGACCCGTACACGGAGAATAGCCGCCCGAAGTTCCCCGTCGGGCAAATGATCTTCGACATCAACGGCGAGTACGCCAACGCGAATTTGCAAGACGAGGGGACGGCGATTTTCGAGCTCTTTCGTGATCAGGTCACCCGTTTCAGCATCCTCGAGAAGCCCGGTTTCAAGGTGATGAAAACGAACTTCTACGAGGATGTCGAGGAGGGCTTTGAGCTCGTCAAGTCACTCTTGCAGGACGACTCCACTCGTTTCGTCGCGAACTTCCGCGCGCTCGAGTTGACGCTTCCCGATGACAAGAAAGATGATCGCTCGTTCAGCACACGACACGAGCGACATGTTGCCGCCTATAAATGCTGCCTCTACGCCGCCGGGTTCAAGGCAAAAGTCAATAGCATCCGATTCCCCGGAACGGCTGAACTCAATAGCCTCTCTGGCGTTGATCCCGGCAAGGGGGTGACGTATGACCAAGCGATCAATTGGTTCACTGTGGTATGGGATGCCATCGGTGATAATGAGCCATTCTTCGACAAGTACAAGAAGAGCCATGATGGGCGGGACTGGGCGGACGAGGACTTGAAGGCGCTCCTCGTTATGCTGACCCGCAAGCGCGCAACGGGTTCCGATAAGCAGGCCGACTGCTCCGGTTTCCGCGTCCTGAAGCCCGCTCTCGATCTGCACACGCCGTCTGTGGATAAGCCGTATGCCGAGGCGATCGTGGAGCAACTCCGCGCGGGGCGGATCGTGATCGCCGACCTCTCCCAGGGGGACCCGACCATCATCCGGCTCTACTCCGAAAAGATTTGTGGCCGCGTCTTCGCCGATGCGATGGAGAACTTCATCCAGAATCGCAGCAATAATTTCATCCAGATGTATTTTGAGGAGGCCCATAACCTCTTCCCGAAGAAGGAGGACAAGGACCTGAGTCAGGTCTATAACCGGCTGGCAAAGGAGGGGGCCAAGCTCAATATCGGCATCATCTATGCGACGCAGGAGGTAAGCTCGATCAGCTCGAATATTCTGAAGAACACGCAAAATTGGTTCATCGCACACCTCAACAACGCGGATGAACTGAAGGAGATCGAGAAGTTCTACGACTACGACGACTTCTCCGTCTCCCTGTCGCGCTTCAGCGCCAGCACGGACAAGGGGTTCATTCGGGTCAAGACGTACTCGAATCCTTACACCGTGCCGGTCCAGGTCGATCGGTTCTCCGCGTCACCGACGCTTGCGCGAATGGGGTAAGCCGCTATGGCGTACAGCAGCACGAAAGGACGCAAGCCGATGGAATCGGCGAGCAAGACCAACCACTCGCTGATCATTCGCAACCCTGTGGTGCAGGACTTCCTCGCCGCTTGTGCCATACCACGCCCGCCTGATAGCGACGCTGTCGCCACGGAAGCCGTTCCCGTCCCGATACCGGAGCGCAACCCCATCCGGGTCATCATCGCGATCGACGGTGGGATGACTGAGGTACCAGTACAGGTGAAGTACCCCACAAGTTCGTATACCTTCTTCAATTTTGGGGGATTGCTCTTCCAATCATCCGATCTCGAGGCGCTGCACGCTAAGCCATTCATCGAGCCCGAGGATATGGCGAAGCTTCGGAATATCCAGCGCTTCCAGTTCGTGCTGCCGACCGTGAATCTTGTGCTGGAAGGATGCGGCTCTCTGATCGACTCGGTGCGATGGTCGATTTTTGACTTTTTCTGCCGGGCACACGACGGTGAGAAGCCGCTCATCAATGCGCTCAGATGGTTCCTATTCCGGGAGTATGATCTGACCCGAGATGGCAAGCCGTGGACCCTGGCGAGCTGTCCGAGTTGCCACGAACCGCATATCCCTATCCCTGTCAACACGCAGCGGCAGATTGCCTGCCCGCACTGTGCCAAACCGATCTATCTCACCGACGTTTTTCGACTGCATGAGGTGGTAGACAACGAGCAAGGGGCCGGTGGCGTCCTCGGCTACCTCCTCTCCGTTCTAGAGCAGATGCTTTTCGTGCATCTCGTGAAGACGATTAGCGAGCTCAAGCGCAGCATGCTCAGCGAGGTGCTCTTCATCCTTGACCGCCCCCTCGCGTTCTTCGGGCAGACCGCAAACATGCACCAGCCGATGCGACGCATGCTGAATCACTTCGCCGACGACCCAGGCCTGTGCGAATCAGGGTCGGCGCGGGGGATCAGGATGGTCGGGGTCGAGAAGAGCGGGGCATTTGTCGAGCACAGCGATGCTATTCGCGAGCATATCCCGGCGGGCCATGCTCTTGTGCTCGGGAACGAGTATATCTATCGTTTCATCACCCCTGGCGCTGGCGATCCCCATGCAGCTTTCGGTAGGACTTCGTACTACGGTAGTAAGACGATATTCAAGGCTCCGGACGGAAACCTGTATGTAATGACATTGCCAACACAAGAACCACTCCTCTCGCCAACACTCGATGACTTGGCAAATTTCCCGGTGGTCGCTCACAATATTGCGCTTCTCAGGTGTCATATCTACGAAAATGCCCTGGTCCCAATCGCACTTGTCAATCAACTTGTCTCTTTATCCGATCATCCAAGCAAGAAAATCTTGTCGGCATTCGCAAAGGGACGGTTAGCCCACCGGTAGAACAGATTCGACGGTGTTGCGGTGTTGCACGCGGAATCGAGGGGCAACAAGGATATATCTATACCGTATGGTGTCAATAATCAATGAGTGAGCACTTGACCGCGTACATCGGCCTGACCAACGGCGAGCGAACAACACCGGGGAACCTGGCACGAGCCGATCAGCGACACGGAGCGCGTGGTGATCCGGCCTGCGGACACTGCCGCCCTTGACCCGCCGCGCGGATCCGCGTGGGCAAGACGGCCATTGGCCGGCCGTTGCACCGCTTTGTCTGCTTCAGGCGGCGACGTCGTAGTCGTTGATCAGACCGCCGAGGACCGGGCGGCACCGGATCTGCGCGGGGGCGGCGGGCCGCGTCGGGGCCGCGGCGCGGGGCACTGGCGGCGGCATTGTCAAGTGAGCGTGCTACTCGGGGAAAGAGGCTGAACGAGGGTGAGGTGCGGCCGTGCGGGTGCGCGCTCAGGCGACGGCCAGCGTCCCGGTCACTTCGTGCCAGGTCTGGAAGCGTTCGGCGCGGGTCGCGCGGTAGGCGGCGGCGGTGCGGCGGTGGCGGCGCGGGCGGCAGTGGCCGGCGCTGGGGCCGGAGGCGGCGCGGCAGCGCTGCGCGTGGCCGGGCGACGTGCACCGGCGCATGCGCCGCGCACGCGCGCGGGTCGGCTGGTGCGCATGCTCGGCCCGGTTATTCCGCCGTTGGTGTTGGCGGCGCTCGACGCTCGGGAGCATCTCGCGCTCGGCGACGCCGTAGCTGGCGTGCGTGTCCGTGATCAGCACCCGCGGGACGTACTGCAAGCCGCTGAGCAGCTTGCGCAGGAACTGCACCGCCGCCCGCTTGTCGCGCCGTGACGGCACCAGGATACCGCGCACCGCGCCGTCCTGGTCGACGGCCCGCCAGAGGGAGTGCTGTCGCCCAGTGATCTGGATGAACACCGCATCACGATGCCACTGGTCGCCCGGACGCGGGCGGCGGCGGCGCAGGGCCTTCGCGTATCGTTGCCCGCGCTTCCGACACCATTGCCGGCTTGACGCATACGCGACGACGCTCCCGCGCGCGGCGAGGAGGTCCTCCACGTCGCGGTAGCCGAGCGCGAAGCGGCAGTACCGCCACACCGCGTGGCTGATCACTTCCGGTGGGAAACGGTAGCCTTCATCGCTTGGCGGACGCAGTTCTTGCATACGCCGAGTAGCGCAGAAGTCGCCCTCACCACGATCCCCAACTCAAGTTGATAATACCCTTGACACCGTGGGGTGGCCGCTAGACTCGGGACAGCGGGAAGACGCGACCCGCGCGCGGCCCGCAGGCCGCACCGCGAGGGGAACCGGTCGGGAGCACCGCGGACGACGCCCATAGCCGACTTCCTATCGGTGGTCGGGGCACACCCGGCGCTTGACTTTCCCTGCTTGCGGCGCAATAACCTAGCGGGGGTTCACTTACGAGCGCGAGCGGACCGGCCCGCCCCCGGTGCTGCTCTGCGGCACGACCCCTGTTCTTTGCACCTGAACCACGCCACACTGCTTGGCAGCACCCCTCGCTTCGGCGGGGTAACAAGAGGGAGGAATGATGCCGATCACGCTCATCACCGGCGGGAACAAAGGACTCGGACGTGAGTCTGCCCGTCGCCTGATCGCCCTCGGGCACACGGTGTACATCGGTGCCCGCGATCCGGAACGGGGCCAGCTCGCGGCCGACGAACTCGGCGCACAGTTCCTGCCGCTCGACGTCACGGACGACGCCGCCGTCGAGGCCGCCGCCGCCGCGCTTACCCAGCGGGAGGGCCGCCTCGACGTGCTCATCAATAACGCCGGGATCGCCGGCCTCGGCCTGACGATCGAGGGCACGTCGGCGGACGACATGCGGCGTATCTACGAGACGAACGTCTTCGGCATCGTGCGCATGACGCGCGGGTTCCTGCCGCTGTTGCGCGCCGCGGCGGCGGGCGTCGTCGTCAACGTCAGCAGCGGGCTCGGCTCGTTCGGGATGGTGACCGATCCCGGGCGCATCGAGTCGCGGTTCCCGACGCTGGCCTACGGCTCGTCGAAGGCCGCCGTGTCCATGCTGACGCTGCAATACGCGAAGGGGCTCCCCGACCTGCGCATCAACGCCGTGGACCCCGGCCCCACTTCGACCGACCTTAACAATCACATGGGGCGACAGACGGTCGAGGAAGGGACGGACGCCATCGTGCGGCTGGCCACCATCGGCCGGGACGGGCCGACCGGCACTTTCAGCGATCGCGCCGGGACCGTGCCCTGGTAGGTGGCGGCGGTCCTTCTCTTTACCAAGGCCAGAGCGCGGGAGCCTACAATCGGGAGACCACAAACCACAAACGGGTGATCGCGGGTTGCAAAATCGCGCGAGGGCGTTGAGGCAGAGTGGGGCACGGCCGCGATCGAGGAACGCGGGGCACCCCAGCTACGTGCAGCGCCCGCTGGTGCCCCGCCGAACCGCAGACGAGAACGCAGCGACGGTCCGGATCGTCGGCGTGGCCTGACCCGATCGCAACCCGCCACCAGCGCGACGAAAGGCAAGGAAACGCTATGAGCCATGCAGAGAAACTCTTCGAGCCATCGCACTACGAGGCGGGCGCTGCACACGGGCTGCTGAGCGCGTTCGAGCCGGGCACCCGCACCCTGCCGGCGGGCTTCCAGATCGACCCCCGCTTCCGAGCGCTGCCGACCGACGTCGTGTTCGAGAAGGACGTCGCCGTCATCTTGCGTGACGGCGTGACGATCTACGTCGATGTGCTCCGCCCCGCCGACGCCGAGCAGGTGCCCGTCATCGTCGCCTGGAGCCCCTACGGCAAGAGCCAGGGCACCGCCCCGAGCGTCACCGCCCTGTTCGCCATGCTCGGTATGGACAACGGAGCCCTCTCGGGACTGGAGAAGTTCGAGGGGCCCGACCCGGCGTACTGGTGCGCGCGGGGCTACGCGATCTGCAACCCCGACCCGCGGGGCATCGCTCGGTCGGAGGGGGACAGCGCGATGATCGGGCGCCAGGAGGGCCAGGACTGCCACGACCTGATCGAGTGGCTGGCGGTCCGGGACTGGTGCACCGGCAAGGTCGCGATGAGCGGCACCTCCTACCTCGCGTGGTCGCAGTGGTTCACCGCCGCCGAACAGCCGCCGCATCTGGTGGCGATCAACCCCTGCGAGGGCTTGAGCGACGCCTATCGCGATCTCGTCATGCGCGGCGGCATGCCCGACACCGGCTTCGCCGAACGGCTCCAGAAGCACAGTTACGCCGGCCAGGGTCGACGCGAGGACATCCTCGCGGAGGCCGAACGCTACCCGCTGATGAACGACCTGTGGGCAGACAAGATCGCGCGGTTCGACAAGGTCACCGTGCCGGCATACGTCGTCGCCAGCTACTCCAACACGCTGCACACGGCGGGCACGTTCCGCGCCTGGCGGCGGATCGCCTCGGCGGATAAGTGGCTCCGCATCCACAACACGCAGGAATGGCCCGACTACTACGACGAGGCGCATGTCGAAGATCTGCGCCGGTTCTTCGATCGCTACCTGAAGGGCGAGGACAACGGCTGGGAACAGACGCCGCGCGTCCGGTACAGCCTGCTCGACCTCGAAGGCGGCGACCGCGTCGATCAGCCTGCGGGCGCGTTCCCGCCGGAGGATGTCACCGACACGAAGTATTATCTCGACGGCCGCGCGCGCACCTTGCGCCCCGAGGCGCCCGCAGAAGAGGCGACGGCGGCATACGATGCCGAATCGAATCCGGGTCTGGTCTCCTTCACCCTCCGCTTCGAGCAAGAAACCGTGATGGTCGGCTACCCCAAGGCACGGCTGTGGATCGAGGCACAGAGCGCGGACGACATGGACCTGTTCGTCCTCGTCCAGAAGCTGGATGCCCAGGGCACGCAGCTGCAGCAGTTCACCGTGCCCAACCAAGGCGCGATGATGCAGGACCTCACCGAACGGGGAGCCTCGGTGCTGCGGTACAAGGGCTCAAACGGTCGTCTGCGCGTATCCGCACGACATCTGGACGAGACGTTGTCGACCGATGCCGTTCCCGCCCACAGCTTCGATCGGGTCGAGAAGCTGCAGCCCGGCGAGATCGCGGCGATCGAGATCGATCTGTTCCCGATCGGTCTGGTGTTCTACCCTGGCGAGCAGCTCCGGCTGGTCATCAGCGCGCGAAACGCGCTGGGGCCTATCATGCCCGCAGTGCGCGAGTACACGCCCCGGAATAGCGGACAACACGTCATCCACACCGGCAGATCTCACGCATCGTATCTTCAGCTCCCCATCAAAGCCGTGTAGCGCGCCGCTCATAACCGGGGATGGCCGAGGCACATCAGCAGATTGCCCGTCCCGATCGGCGGTTCTGTCTGGGAGCGACATGGCGGTGCGGTCGAGCCGCTCGATTGCGATGAAAAATCAAACCTCGCCGCATGATGTCGGACACATAGCGATCCTTCGCGTGGCAAGAAATCTCGCTGCGCAGTTACGGTCTATGGCGCTCCCACGGGCACTGTCAAGTTAGCGTGCCACGTGGAGAGGGAAGCTGAACGAGGGCGAGTTGCGGCCGTGCGGGCGCGCGCTCAGGCGGCGAGCTGCGTCCCGGTCACCGCCTGCCAGGTCCGGAAGCGTTCGGCGCGGGTCTCACGGTAGGCGGCGGCGGTGAGGCGGTGGCGGCGCGGACGGAAGTGGCTGGCGATCGGGCCGTAGGTGGCCAGGAAGCGCTGGGCGTGGCCCGGGCCCTTGCACCGCCGCATGCGCCGCTCGTGCTCACGCGTGGGCTGGTGCGCGTTCTCCGCGCGGTTGTTGCGTCGTTTGGGGTGCCGCTGCTCGACGCGCGGCAGCACCTCCCGCCTGGCCGCCCCGTAACTCGCGCGCGTGTCGGTGACGATCACGCGCGGCACATACGCGCGATCCTTGAGCAGCCGCCGGAAGAACTTCCTGGCCGCCGCCTTGTCCCGGCGGCTTTGCACCAGGATAGCGAGGACGGTGCCGTCCTGGTCGACCGCCCGCCAGAGGGAGTGCTGCACGCCGTTGATGCTGACGAATACCGCGTCAAGGTGCCACGTATCCCCAGGACGCGGCCGGCGGCGGCGCAACCCATTCGCAGGGGTCTGGCCGAACTTGCGGCACCACTGGCGCACCGTCTCATCGGTGAGGAGCACGCCACGTTCCGCCAGCAGCTCCTCCACATCGCGGTAGCGCAAGGCGAACCGGATAGAGCGCCACACGGTGTGGCCGATGATCTCCGGCGGAAAGCGCTAACCGGCGTAGGACGGAGGCGCAGGGTGTTCTTTCATACGGCAGTATCGCACGCTGATGGCCCTTCGCCTCAAGTTGACAGAGCCCCATACCCCGTGGAGTGCGGACCGACGGGCCACTTGGGCACCTGGGGACATGGCGAACCGCTCGGCCTAGCACGTGGCGCGATGACCATGACAGTCATCGCGCCACGTGCTAGGCCGAGCGGTCAGATGCGGTCCCTAGCGGGTGAGGCGGGAGAGGTCGCGGGTGCCCGCGCCGAAGCCGCCGCCGGTGTTCGGCAGGCCCGGCATCGGAGCGGGGGTCGGGGACGGGCTCGGGGACGGGCTCGGCGACGGTGCCGCAGTCAAGAACGGGGTGACGATCTTGATGACCTCGTCCGGGGTACGTGGGGTCTCGAACGGGCTGGGGGCGAAGAGGTTCGTCCCGGGCGCGACCAGGTCGGCCAGCGCGGCGGCGTGCTCGGCCTCGATCGCGTGGATCGAGAGGGCGGCCTCGAGCACGTCGAAGTTCTTGATGCTGCCCGCCGCGCCGAGGTAGGCGCTGACGCCGACCGCCTCGACGGTCTGGAAGAACTTCACGATGTCGGCGGCGTTGGTGGGGACGCCGGAGAAGTTGAAGGCCGGGCTCTGCACCGGGGTGCCGCCGAGCTTGGGGATGGTGGCGAGGAGGGCGTTGACGTGGTCCTGCTCCTGCTGGCCGAACGCCTTGAAGTAGGTGGCGGCGCGGCCGGTGAGGACGCCGGCGTCGTTGATCGCCTTGTAGGCGGCGGCCTCCAGGTACTCCAGCGTCAGCGCGTAGTTCAGGATCGTCAGGTCGCTGTCCAGCGGGGCCGCGCTCGCCTCGGATGCGCCGAAGTTCAGCGCCGGGCCGCCGATCATCGAGAAGAGGGGCGCGCCGAGGAACGAGAGCGCCGCAGCGCTCGCGCCGAGCGCCGCGCTGCCCTTGAGAACGGTCCGCCGCGAGTAGTCACCGCGTAGCCGATCGCGCAACAGTGTCATCAAAGATACTCCCTTCATCATCATATGCGGTCAGGGTGCGGCGGCACGCAGCACCTGCGCGCCGCCGCACCTGCCACGCCCCCTACAGCGTTTCGCAGAGGAGTGTGGTGGGCTAGAATAGCTACGGTGCGAGGTGTGGGTCAGGCGGAGGTGGGTGATGCGGGCCTATTCGCTGGATCTCCGGGCGCGGATTGTGGCGGCGGTGGA
>JAABUP010004396.1_pt1 | contig 23060 bp, 9 predicted proteins | sample 5559201 | NCBI WGS metagenome assembly JAABUP01 (sample SAMN10711887, study PRJNA513373) | rock metagenome | isolation source: Antarctica rocks | place: Antarctica | reverse complement strand
ATTAGAGAGCGCTATCTATAAATTCTTTATCCGAATCGGACTTATATAATCGTCGAGTCGGCCGTTCGATTCTATTATATTCTACTTACTTAATTAATATAGTTTAATAAAACTAAAGTTTAAACCTCAATCTCGGACTACTATAAGCTAATTTTATCGATAATATATTATTATACATTATAGAAGCTTACTATTAGTAGGGCATATAAGCTAAATAGGGTAAAATATAATATCTAGTAAAATGCATTTACTAAGTCTGTAAAAATCGTACTATTAGTAAATGCATTTGCTGTTTACGATAAAATCACGATTTTACCCGTATTTCCGGAGTTAGCAAATCCGGATTTGACATAAACTTTTGAGATTTGCCGATAATCGTAGTCTTTCCTCGACCGGCTATCTACGCTCGATGTTATACTTAAGGTTCCTTCTTATCTCGATATATATTAGCTGCGGCTAGTAGGAGGAGAACTAGACTCGGTACTTTTAGCTAATACTCGAGGGAAGAAGGCTATAGTAGTCGTAGAAAATTATTCCTTAAGATACTAGATATCGCGCTAGTAGAGGGATGTTTCTAGAATAGGCCCGGTAGATTCCTAATTAGTGGGGAAATTCGGTCCGCTACTCTTTAAAGCCCTACGACTTATACTTAGGGGTTACCGGGCTAGGTTAGAAGCTTATAAAATAGAAAATCTCACTATTTTCTAAACCTTTAACGGACTTATAGTGAGCTATATATAGGTGAGAACAGTTGCTGCTTTATAATTAAACTTACTTCGAGTGCCTTATCTTCTCGAGTAGTCTAAACGTTTAATTGGCCGAACGTAGGCGGCTGTACTTACCGGACTAGTAAGTCTTAGCTCGGAAGTCGTGATAGGGCTTTAACCCATTAGGGGTAGGGAAAAGAGGGGTAGTACTTAGAGCCTAGTACAGAAAATAACAATAGGAGGAAACCTAAAATTAACTAGCTAAGCTTTTATACTCGGTTAATTATTTAAGAGCTATCGAGGTGGTCTGTTAATACTATATATCAGAGACTCATTACTTTTAACTTCCTTTAATTTATAATTTCTTCGTCGCACATCTTTCTCCTTATCAGCAGAATGGTAGATCCGATCAGCATTGTTTCTAGACTAGTGGCCCTCACTGCATTTGCTTTTCAATCCAGTAAAACTCTCTATCAGGTGGTCCAAAGCTTCAAAAGCAGCCGAAAGGCCATACGTGAGCTAAAAGAAGAGCTCGAAGCCCTCGATAGGGTCTTGCAATCTCTTCACCAGGCAGCTGGAGATAGTGATACTGATCTGACAGGACTAGAGCTCCCTGTACTCCGGTGCGGCAAGGCTTGCACGGAATTTGAAGCAATGATCGTTAAGTGCACCGCGCATTCTGGCGGATCAAGGACGAGCTTTCGGGATTGGGCGAAGTTAAAGTATATAGGGGACGATATTATTGGATTTAAAAATATGTTAGCGGGATATAAATCTACTATTAGCATTGCGCTTAGTAGTGCGAATCTGTAAGTCTTATATACGAACTCTCACGCATGGAAGTTAACGGGGTTATCGCGTAGTCGCACCGCCATAGTTACTATCGATGTACTTAATTAATATAAAGGGATAATTACTAATACTACCTCGGACCTTAAAGAGTACCTATAAGAAATCGATAATAAATTAAAAAACCTCTCGTCTTAGGGTACTAGAGTGTCCGATAAATACTTACTAAGGCTATACTCCTAACCCGTTTACTATAATATGGAGCGGGTGAGGAGATAGGAAAATAGGAGGATATTTGAATTATAGTGCGGGTAGACGTTAGCCTTACCGAAGCGGAAATGAGCTATAACACCGAGTAATAACCGGTTACTAAAGATAACGAATTTAGAAGGAATAGCTTATAACGGGTTATATTAGCAGACTGTAGCTAATTAACACTTACCGCCTAGCGACCGGTCTTTACTAAGACTAGTTATTCTAGTAGACCTTTACCTCTACGTATCGAACCGCTCGTAATAATTTTTATATTTACTAGCTCTCCGGTAAGTCACCTTATAGACTTAGACGCCTTCTTATTAATAAGCTATTAGAAAGGAGTATAAAAGTTATTTATATACTAATACGCTTAAGTTAAGCTTTTCGCAATCTTCTAGGTGAGATGGCTTTTAGAGAACCCCTCCTAATAACGTTAATTACTAACGCTTCGTCTTATAGATTACCTCGTGTCTAATAAAGCTTTAACTCCGTTTCTTTAGAAACGTATTCTTTAGCTTTCAAATTTGTAATTACTCTAAGCTCTTAAAATATCCTAATCTAACTATATAAAATACGATTACTTTAATAGTATTTCTAATATAATAGTGTCTACAATAACCGCAATTATTAAGGGAGTAGCTTATATAGTCTATTGAAGATTTAAAGCCTTTATCTCCGCTATTAAATATATATCCTTTCCTAGCTCTATAGCCTTATTCTTCGCTATCGTTAGCACTAGGCGCGGGTTTTAAGGCCACGGGTCCAACGCTATATACCTCCCTTATCTATTATAGTCGACCGTCTACGATAAAGATACTCTTACTAGCGTTACTAGGCGTACTTTTTCCGCCTATACTATAGGGACCTTCGCTGAATATATAGACTATAATCTAGGTAAAAAGAGTATATCTTAGACGTAGTATTTCGTAATTTCTTCCGCTATAGGCCGTATATTAAAAACCTCGTAGGAACCGCCTAGCTCGGGGGTAAATAGCTTCCTCCCCTACTCCTTAACTACTTTCTAATTAGATCTCTCGGAATAGGTTATTATTATATCTTTCTTAATATATTTTGCTAACCCATTAACGCATCTCCGATTAAAAGGGCGACTAGCGTTCTCTAATAACTAAATGTCCTAGACGCTAGTAAGGCTAATATTAAAATAGCTATAGAGCGTATCGGAGTCGTTTCGGATATTAAAAAAGGCTTTTAGGATATTAGAAGACTCGAGGATAGCTTTAAGCGTCCGGCTATTAGAGCTTTAGGTAGAGAACGCCTTCTCACCGAGGACGTAGATATCGACTAGGTAGACGTGATTTTAAGGGAGAACGAAAAGTTCGATAATAGAGATACTACCGTAACGTGAAAGGTTCGTTCCCTCGAGATTAAGATAGAGGGAAGGAGGAGAGGTCGGTAGAGTAGCTAAAGTATTAAGGAGACTAGCTATAGTAGTAGGAGAGTTAATAATACTAGAAGCCATAACTATCGGAGTGTAAGGTTAAGTCCTAGAGTATAAGATAAGCCTCGTATAAGGTCGACTACTAATATATAAGCGCCGCAGTGGAAGAAAGCTAGATTAATTAATTAATAAAACGACAGAAATCTATAAGATTATTATAAAGGTCTCTATATGTTTACTAGCGATTCTACCTATTAGGTAGCGGAGAAGGATAATAGTATTATATATAGTAATCTAGGCAATTCGGACTACTAGTATAATTAAAGTACTTATACCTAATAACTACTAGTGTTGAGAAAAAGGACTTCTGCCTTTGATTAGAAAGAGGAGAGCTATCGAACGTGATTAAAGGGTTTAATAGTAGGACAGGCTCTAAGCCAGGGTTAGATCGCGGACTAGGAACATTAGCGTGCTAGTAGTAACACGCATATGGCAACGAGCTTCCGTGCTCCCCGGCTCTCGTAGTCGGTTCTTAATCGCAGGCTTATCGAGTAGCCGCCGTATTTACGCTAGTCTCGAGGATTCTATATAAGCGGCCTAATAACTTATAGTGAGTAACGGCTAGGATAAACTAACCTAGTAATTTAGATAGCTAGTGGGCATTCTATAGTCTACTAACGGGAAAGAAAATAGGTATACGTTTAACCCCGTATAAATAGCTCATTTTTCGCTATATAAACTTTAAGTTAATAAAAGGGATTAGAACTTCTAGAATTAGCGGGTCCAGATTTAAGGAAGAGGGTTCCGTTCACACTTAGAGGGTCCTATTACTCTCTTTTTTAGAGGTCTATTAATAGAGATAGGATTCCTTAACTCTAATAAGAATATATATCTCGGAATGCGATCTACGTCCCGAACCTTTATATAAAGACCGCTCTCTCGAGGGAATAGAAATTTTGCTAACGCCTCTAGAATAGAGCCTTTACTACTTAACAAATTTAATAAAGTATAGCGTTTAAATATATATACTTTCGTAAGGATGTCAGCCGTTCCCCCGAGCCCTAATAAAAGTGTCTTTAATCGACTAATAATCGGTATAATAATCTTCGACAGAAGGGCCTATCTAGGGTAGTTAATAGATAATAACTATACTAAGACGAAACGAGATAATATAAGGATCGGATGCCGGGAGCTATACCGGATAACCCCCGTTTCTTAAATCCGCGACAGTGAACCAATAAACGTTTATACCGACTATATAGCCTATTTTCTTAGGACGAATATTTTACTAAAACACCCCCTCCGCGTAAGACTAGTTTTCGATATTTCTTCGTAATAGAAACTAGGACGCCTAATTTCTAGCACGTTAAATCTTTCGGCCGTATCGGCTAGGGTGCCGCTTACCTTCTTACTCTCGGCTCTCCCTCATCGAGGAGCTAAGGAATATAAATTCGAGGCTAGGATAAGTCCGAAAATCCGATTCTTAGAAAAGCACGATACCTATTATAGCACCCGTTTTAGCCTCGACGAGATCGGCGTTCTTCTAGTAATATAATTTTAATTTAGACCCTCGCGCTACGCTCTACACCGAATTTCGTCGCTTAGTAAAAGGTCGGAAGTGGAAATAAGGGTCGAATAGTAATTTATTCGAGAAGGCTTAGAATTAATGCTTCGGATTAGAGGTTCCTATAGGCTATAATATCGATAGGATAGAAAAACATAGTATTAGAGCTTAATATAGTACGAATAACGAAGATTTTGCCTCTATACTACACGGCCTTTAAAGCCTCGATCTTAAGGGAGGAATAAGTAAGAAAGTAAGAGCCCGAAGAGTTAGCGCGGAATTTATATTATATTACGGGAGCGACGCCTACGTTACGGAGAGGTGGCAAACGCTTTAGTAGGATTACGGAGTTAATCCTATACTACTATTAATCAACTAATGCAAAAAGGTATAACCCCTGCTAGCGATATACTCGACGGGATCCGTTTGGCCGTATCTATACTAATGTGCCCTTCCATTCGTTAGGCACTTAAAGGCGTACATATTAATATATTTTATTTCCTAGATGCGAAAAAACTAGAGGCGTCCCTACCCTTCCAAGTCCGTAAAGTATAAAGGTAGATGACCGTCCTATAATTTACCCGTCTAATAAAGGATGTCTACCGATCCATTTAACTAGTAAAGCCGAACGAATTTAGGACGGACTTAAAACTCTATAAGGTAGCTAGATTTTCTTAGATATATATCCTATAACGTTCCGCATTAGCACTATCTAGATAGCTCTTCCTCGCTAGGATTATCCGTATACGGCGGGCTTTGCGGAGCAGGCCCTCTTACTAGATATAGAGGGATAATAAATCATTAATAATTAGAAGATTCTAAGGTAGAAATGAGGATACTCTCATCTAGTGAAAATTAAGAACTACGATATTCTAGTAAGTCGTAAAGGTATAGCTCACTTTCTACGCCTACTAACGTAAAGCTTTTATAATATATTAAATAACTAGCTTCCTCCGAGCCAAAATCTTTCCCCCCTTAGATTCCCTTAGTAGGAGATTTACTACTATTAACTCTATAAGTTAACTTCTAAATTCTTTAGATAAGATAGATTAGATACCTTAATAGCTATATTATTTAGAAAAGCTATAGCTCGAAACTAGTATCGGGTGCTTCTTCGGTATCCTTTACCTTATTGTCTATCCGTCTATCCGTTCGGAAAGAAAAATAACCGTAAGACCTAGTCGCGTAAGTCTAGAATCTATAACCTAGATAAGAAGAGTACTCTCTAGCCCGGTCTTACCGATATATAACTCTATAGCCACAATTCTAGTTACTTAGATTAACCCCTCGATTATTATCCTAACTAATCTAACCCTTTTAGTAATCGATTTTAGATACCTTATACTTTCGGTCGGTTTTGCACTTAATATAAATATAATAAAGTCGACTAGTATTTCCATTTAGATTATATAGTAAGACCGTGTTTCTATATTTTAGTTTATAGCTATATCGACGGTATAAAGGTGCTTCCTATATTAGGAAAACGGGCTATAAGTTAATAACTAGTTCCACCGGTTCCCCCTAGATGGAGAGGGACTGGAAGTAGTCTAAGAGTTCGGATGATATTTAATTCTACTAACGAAGAAGAACAATATCGAGAAGGCTAGCTTAGCCTTAAACCTAGGCAGAAGTTAGGAAAAGATGAAAAGCTACGAAAATCTAATCGGATACGCCTATATTATAGATTAGAGCTCGCCCGGGGTTAGTCTTACTTAATAGATATCGTGTCGGACGCCTAATTAATCTAGTAATATAAGACATAGTAATCGCTATACCTAGGGTCGTAGAAGCTACTATACTCTACTTTTATATAACTATATATATCCGATCCTTACCTAAAAACCCTTATATATACCTAGTAGATATATACTCCGGAGGCTTTACACTCTATATAATTATAGCTTTCTAACTTCTAGATCGGTAACGCACACTTTAGGTAATCTCTCGTATCGTTATCTTTCTTCTATCGTACGAACGCTTCGTCGCTATATCTAGCGCTCTTATACTAGTTATATATAAGGCCTTTATAGCTTATAGTACTATACTTAGTATAGATTAAGGTAAGGTACGTAGAGTAGGTAAAGATCTTACTATTATTTAACACCTCGTAAACCCGATCGCAGTCGGCGGTTAGATAGTACTAATAGCTACCCGGATACTTACGGACGTAATACGTAAAGGAATTCTCGAGTAATTTTTTAAGTTAATCCCGGGTTAAAGTAACTTCGAGCTCGGTAAAGGAGATAACGGTTTAATAGCCTATATATCTAATTAGAATACTATTATTACCCGCGGAGAGGTACTAATTTTAAAAGTATTCTCTATCGTATACGTGCCCGTATAGAGTTATATATCTATCGGTAGCATCTTCCTAATAGATAGGATACTTAATATCCTCTTCGGCCGCTACTTTAGACCTAGTCGCTTAACTAGACTCTTCTTAGAGGATAGCTTTTACCTAATCGGTATCTTAAAACGATCTATATATAGTAATAGTTTTAGGACTTATCGTAATATTAAGACGAGTAACGGTCTTCCTAAGCTTTCTAATAATCCTACGATACCCGGCCTAAAGTACTACTATAGGCACTTTACTATCTAGATTAATACTAAAAGTCGAGACCGCTAGATCTTTAATAGTCTTTAAAAGAGTAGATTTAATAATAGCCTTATTTTCTTTACTTCCGTATAAGCTTAGGATATATTTTTTAGCGTTACGGTAAATAAAGATATTATATTACTTTCCGAGATTATTTAGGTATACTATTCCCTCCTATTTTAGAAATAGCTCGTTCTAGACGATACCTCTACCTCCTCTTACTATATACCTATTTAGAATCTTCTCTACCGTAGCTTTAGCTCTTCCTACCTACTATACTAAGTCGGAGATAATATATAGGCTAGTAAAGCGCTAGGCTTAATTAGGAGACGCGTAGGATTTAATTTCTAGATAATTCTCTAAGCGTAAGCTTCGCTATACCTTTATAAGTTCCGGTAAGATTATAGTATATATCGAGGATAAAATCGAGAGCTTAGCCTTAACTACGTGCGAAAGCAATATCTTAGAGCCGCCTAGCTAAGGAAGCTTATAGCTATTAAGGTTAATAACGGCTTTCGTCGCCTATTCTATAGTTAAGAACGTAGCGATTACCTTAATTTAAGCGTCTATTATACTTACGGGCTTAGTCTACGCTTTAACGGTTCCGCTAGAGGATAGTAGCCTCTATATAGCTTAACTAATCTCCTCTACGCTAGAGGAGTAGGAATTTTCTCTAAACTTTATAATTCGAGGTTAGCGTACACCGTAAGCTCCTTTTAATATCTTTAAGGTTATTAATATATTTAAATTACCGATTTTAACGTAGTACCGCTACGGCTTAGCTTTCTTATCGACGGCCGTCGTATATTCTAGCGTTCTATCTAGAATTTTAGTATTACGTAACTTCTACGTAGTTTCCTCTATAGACTATAACGAGGTAAATTCGAGAGTTACGATTTTCGAAGGTGCGTACTAAGCGTAAGTAATATTATATATTTATAAACGAGCGGTTAAGGCGGCGGCGGGCTCGATGCTAAGAATATCTCCGCTAGGACCGAATCTAACGAGAGCCCCCCCGAGATCTCTCGTATTTAAAGTAGTAGCCTTCGGAGGTCGTACTCTTAGTATAACCTATAAGTATTAGCTAAACGTTAATATAATATAACCGTTTCTTACCTAAGTTAGGATAGCTTTAGGCGCGACCTCTTCCTTACTAGTAGCGTTATATAGAAAGCGGTAGTCGTTACTATTCTTATATACCCCTAAATTAAAAAAGCGATAGTTAGCTTTAGCTAGAGGACTAGAGTAACTAGATAAGGGTATCTTAGCCGGTTCTATTAGATTATTATTAATAATCTTCCGGGATAGTATAATATTAGGTAGAGGTCTAGTAGAATTAAGGTCCTCCTAGCTTAGTAGCAGAATATATTAATAGTAATATCGATTACCTCGTAGACAGCCGCTCGTGCGAGCGAAGTATTTATAGATAGGTATTATTATAAGAGGATAAGGCTCTCGGTACTAAAGAAGAACGTTAGCTAGGTTAGCTCTATAATCTTAAAAAAAGGTACCCCGTAGTACACGATTTGCCCTATAGTAAGCTCTGAGCGTAGAAGAGTTAACCCCCCAACCGGCTATACCCTCGAGTCGGACACCCTGTAAGGCTGAGTACCCGGGACTTCTAGTTTTCGCCCTCTAAGGTCTAGCTCTAGGGAACTCTTAGTCGTAACTCGAGAACTATATTAGTACGATAAAAGCTTTTAGTACGAGTATTATAGCGATTAGTAATTGCTATAACTTTATACGCGAAGTTATAACATTAAAATAAATAATCGTAAAGTTATAGTAGGTGTCCGACTCGAGAGTATTAAAAAAAAGGGGATAGCTAAGCCTACTTTAGAAGTAGCGCTATCGACCTTAATAATCTTTTAGTATATTTAGCTTACTAATTCGCTTTAGATTAGTCTTAAAACTTATTAGGATCTAATTAAATAGCTCGAGATAGCCTACGATTTTTCCTAGAATTCTTTAAGCTTATCTAATTAGTAGCTTCCCAAGATAGGCTTAGCTATCCCATTTTTTTAAACACCCGCGAGGGGGGTTAACTATTCTACGTGTAAGCGAGAAGTGCCAAGCCAAGGTAGCCCTCCGCCGAAATTCCATTTAACTGCCTTCCCCGTATACTCGATAATTAAACTAGTTAACTATAAAATACGCTTACGAAGTAACTAACTCAACTAGCCTATAAGCTTCGTTATCTTCAACTAGCCGAGGTTTAAGTCACCGAAATAGCCGTTACTGCATATGCCTTAGTATACTTAAAGCCTTTCCCCTAGTGTATAAAGACGAGCGAGGATAATATAGTCTAAATCGCGCTCGATCTACTTATATATAAGCTATTTACTACGATATAAGTACTCTACGAAGTAGCTAAAGAGTCCCGGTTCTTCCTTATAAAGTAGAATTTTACTACTAAATTACTCGTTAAATCCGCCGTTTACGTCCTTCCCTAGACGATTTAACTCGTAAGCTAGTAGTTCCGAGTAGAGTAGAAAAGTCTTAGAGTTCTCCTCGCTAACTATAACGGAGAAGATAGGAGACGTAAGAAAGCTTTCGAACGGTTAGCGATATTAAATAGTAATAAAAGGGGCCTAACTCTAAGAACTTCTTAAATTTATCGACCGCTACGTTAGAGGACTAAGTCTCCTTAGCTATAGGCTTATTCGTAGAGTTAACTATTATTAAAGAAAAGTTTATTAAGTCGCGGCTAGCTAAAGAAGAATCTTCTTTTTTAACTCTAAAAAAATAGCGAGGTTAAATTATAATATTACGAAGACCCCCGTAGTTTACTAAAGGAGCCGTTCGCCCCCGCTATTAAAGTATATACCCCGGTACCGGTAAATATCTAGGCCGCTTTTTAAGTCGTAAGCACTACCGAGAAGCGGCCTCTACTTATACTAGTATTTAGTAACGAAATTCGGCTAAATATTTAGTATTTATTTACTTCCCGACGAACCGGTACGAAAATTTAGGTACTTTTCTCTCTACTTCCGTAGTATAGGATAATATAGGTCTACTAAGGATATAGGACTCGAGTTAATATAGTAGAAGACGAGGCGTTAGTAGTTAACGTAAATTCCGACGGGGATTCTACTAGATATAACTATTAACTATAAAACTAACCTCGTAGAATAAAATCTTTAGAAAGGGGCCGACTAAGCCCTCGCTCGGGTTTAATAGATCTTACTACGAAGTATCTTAGTCCCTTACTATTAACTAGTTTTAGCCTAGAGAGACTTCTTATAGAGTAATACTTAGCTTTACGGTCTTTACTACCTTCCTAGGAACTATATATTCCTAGGCCTAGTACTCTAGGAGCTAGACTCTCCTTATTCTAGTATCTAGGAGCTGAATTCTCCTTAGAGCTAGGTTCTCCTAAGCGTAGTCTCCTATAACTAACGCTATCCCGTAGGAAGAGAAGCGTTTAGTAGTATTAACTATTATAGGCTTACTAGTATAGCGTATGGCCTCTTAGTATATATACTTCTCTTCTATATTCTCGGTATAGCTATAGTAGAGGGGGTTTGCTATAATTATTAATAGTTCGTAGGCTTTAGGGTGGGTAGGCCGTTATTACCCTATCTATAATAGTATATTCTATCCGGCGCTATAGTAACCTTACTCCGCTATCTCGTAGATATAGGTGCGTAGACCGAATAAAAGTAATAAGTAGGTTAACCGCTAACTAGATAGTAGGATCTAATTCCGCTAAGCTTCCGTATTAGCTTTATCGGACCTAGTATCTACAGATTAGTCTACGGGCGGTTAATTAAGACTAAAACTCTAACCTTATAACTATCTATTAGTACCTAAGGCGGATTATCCTTTAGTCTAATATAGCCCTTAATAAAACTAATATACGAAGCTATAATAACGACGATAACTCTCGTTTCGAAGCCTTCGTTAAAGAGATAGAGCTTAAGGATAAGGTTAAACGTAGGAAGACTAAAGAATAATCCGCTTTAAAAAGGTTATAGGGTTTCTCTAGGCAAAAATAGTAGCGTTAGTAGGTTAAGCGTATATAGTAATACCTCGGGCTATATATTACTCGAACCCGAGCCGCGGGATCTATAGAAGCTATCTATTCTGATCTTAAGGGTCTTATAGTCTCCGCCCGAGTAGTTAAGGAAGATTCGGGTCGATTAATATATAGCGACCTCGAATTACCGCCTAAATATTTTAATACTATAGTTATCTTTATATTAGTTAATATCGAGGCTTTCGAGTTCGATTAAAAGCTTATTACGGAAATCGGTATATCTATACTCGATATAGTAGATCTCTTAGGACTATAGCCTAGAGCTAAAGGAAATAACTAGGCGGTAAAAATACGATCTCGTTACTTCCGCATCCGAGAGCACAGCTACCGCCTTAATAAAGTACACGTTAAAGGTTACCTAGATAAGTTTAACTTCGGCTAAAGCGAATGGATTACTAAATAGGATATAGTTTTAGTCTTAAAAGGATACTTTAATCCTTCTCGGTCACCTTACTCGAGTGAGACGTATAAAGTCGTTCTAGTTGGACATGACGTCGCGGCCGATGTGAAATATCTTAAGGAATTGGGTTTTGATGTGGCTCGGATGATTTCCGATTGTCGGGGCAGTACTCGTCGGGGTAGTACTGCCCACCTCCAAAAAGGTGAGGGGTCCACCGGGGCAGTACTCGTCGGGGTAGTACTGCCCACCTCTAAAAGTCAAGGGGTCTACTGGGGCAGCAGTACTCGTCGAGCTCTAGAGGAGCCAAGTCACATGATAGTAGTCTTTTGTGTGCTAACTCAAAAAACTACTGTCACGTGTGAGACGAGGGGCTTAGTAGGAGCAACCTCCGCGAGTACTTCCCCCAGCGAACCCTCAACTTTTGGATGTGGAGAGTACTAGGGGCAGTACTCGTCGGGGCAGGACCCATCACCACCCACGGACCAGCCGCCTTTCAGTGGCCAGTATCTTCTTAGCGACCACGATCACGCGTTCGAAGTTCCTCTAGCCCCGAAAAAGCAATGCATGTAGTCCGCAGCTCGCTAGAGAATATCTTCCGCGCGTTGCAATACCGCGAGACGCTAGCTTATAAAATTACTGCTTTGGCTAGCTCGCTTTTCAGCGATGGCGAACCGATTATTAATAGAATGCTTATGGCCGTAGAGAGAGAGTAGCTGAATATCGTCGGACTGGGGCCCGATGGCCGGCCTTCTATACCTTACCCGCTCGTCTTCTTAGAGCAGGAGAAGACTCTTCAGAGTGAGCATGAAGCACTGTGGATCAGAGGGGTCGAGCTTATAGAAGCTGTTCTTAAGCATTTAGGAGTATACAGAGGTTGGGATGGTTGGGTCAACCACGCCAGCTATGAATTGATGAAAGCTAGGCTGGAGAGTTGTCTTGAACACTTCTTAGATCCTGAGACAAAGAACAACACGCAAAGAGCAGAGTAGATCAAAGCTTGGCCGTTCGCGGAGCAGCCAACGCAGACCAGGATGCGCCGGTATACACCACCACCGCGCAACCTGCATCCCCAGGTGGAATTTCGGGAAGGTACAGCGAGGCCCAGCGAGTTGGAGATCGAAAGGCACTATATACCGTAGCTGATGTGGTTCGATTTGGATCAGATTTGTGAACACTGGCGCGGGCCATCTCAACGAAAATAGAGCTCTACCCTGGTCAGTCATGCAAATGGCACGGAACTGAATGCTGGGGATCCAAAGCGGGGGTCGTTCATTGCTTCACCAACAAACTGGCATGATGAAAGCATAATCTCTCACTGGATAGTAAGCGGGACCGGTGTGGACAAGAGAATTGTTGAGCGATTTACGTTATCATCTAAGAAACCGAATTCCCGACTAACAATACGATTGCATCCTGAGTGCAGAACTACCTCCATCCCACACTTTCATCCCACCCTCTTAGAGCGATGCGTCCTCGGTTCTTCACGATCGTCTGCCGTACTAATTCAGCAAACGCAATTTCCGCAATCCCGTCTTCCCGAGGTTGTGTTCGATATATTCCACCGTCTTTCGAAAAGTTGCACGGCCCCCTTGGCATGCGCCACTCTCGAGATGTTGCATTAAGCCACTCAATGTTGAGAAGTACCTCATCAATTGGGAGACTTTTCTATCATCGTCCAATCCTGCAAAATAGAGGGGACAATGGAACACTTTTGGTGAATGAGCCGGCGACGATAGATGATTCTTCAGGGCTTCAAGGCTCTTGAAAGGCTTTCGACCAACAGGGCAAAGCGGACATGTCAGCCTCATCGCAAGCGATAGATCCTTCAATAGAGGTTGAGAACTTCCGGAATTGGGGGTAAGCATTCCCGACTGGGGTTCCCAGGTGTCGGGTGGAGATCGAAACCCGCCGAAGCTCTCGTCAGTGATAGGCGTGAAGATAACGCTCTCTGTTATCGACGTCGTCCCGGACACATCTGGCCCCATCAAAGCTGTATATTCTTGAATGCTGCCTCCGGTGATAAGCCGGTTGACGTCGTTCGATTGAACAGCCGAGTGCAGTTTGTCCCTTGTCATTTTCGAGGGACAAGCTCCGCTTTCAAGATGGTGAAGCCACGCCGAAGGAGAAGTAAATTGCTTCTTGCACCGTCTATCCCCGATACATTTGATATCGCTGAGAGGTTTGTGGGCAACAGACAAACGGTGCTGTTCCAGCCCCTTCTCGTCTTTAAACTCTCGTTCGCACTGCTCGCATACCCAGTTGGAGAGCCTGAAGGACGAGACCTTAGGTTTGGTGCGGGGTTTGTGAATTTTGTCTGCCAAGTGCTGGTGGAGAGCCTGCTCATGAACAAAGTCCCTGTCACAATCGCAACAGTGGAACTGCATTGCATGAACCGGTGACCCCAAGTGCTGGCCAAATGCTTCCGAATCGACAAAGAACCGATCGCATTCACGGCAGTAGCAGTGATTCGTAGACTTCTGATGCTGCTGTAAAGCTTCCGGATACACGAAGGTTCGATCGCAGTCGCTACAAGTGAAGGAATGAAGGGCGGAACGATGCTGCTCACGAGCATCCGGATGGACAAAGGATCGATCGCATTCACAGCAGTAGCAATGCTTCGTAGACTTTTGGTGCCGCTGTAGTGCTTCCGGACGCACGAAGGTTCGATCGCAATCGACGCAGGTGAAAGAGTGGAGGGCGGAGCGATGCTGTTCAAGAGCGTCTGGGTGAACGAAGAATCGAGCACATTCGCGACAATAACAGTGGGCTGTTGATCTTTGATGCTGTTGAAGAGCACTTGGATCGCCAAAACGACGACCGCAGTGACAACAAGGCATTTTGGTTATGAGTCATGCGTAGAGAAAGCAATAGGCATAGAATGAATTCACAAGCCGTTCTGAAGGAATCGGCGGGGCAGCTTCGTTGTCGGGCGGGGTTGTCAGGCGGGACCGCGCGGACGCTGAATGGGTCAGATTTGAGTAACTTAAGTTAGCGAGAACACGATGATTAGTCATGCCAAGACACGATTTCGTCCCCGAGGTGTTGGATAGTATTTTGCAGTCTCATTGAGCTTCAGTCCGAAGCGCAACCAAGTTAAAAGGATATGCCTTTCTGTTAAACCTTAGGACAGATTGATTCTCTACAGCTCAACGACACAGCGAGAGTCATCTGGTTGGTTTTTCTCCAACCACATGCATACTGCAGCCTAAGATGCATGATGAAAAGTGGCCGGTCTGCGCTGGCACTGCATCGCAAGGCAACCAACCATGGTTCCAGTTCGAGACTTTCTACCGTACGAGGTATCTCGATGCCGCTCTCCTTGCTCCACTGGATTACGCATCAAAAGCAGAGAGCTACGCCCGGGCATCCCTTGATGACAACATCCTCCTGCGTTAGAGGTTCCCACTGTCCTCTCTAGTCCTCTGTTGGTTTGTAGCCTTTACTGAAGAAGCATACATTCAGCTCTTGAGATGTATGAAGGATCAAAGCCGACATTCACTACGATCCTTCTCGACCTGACGAACTTCATCCAAAAGACTTCAGAATGGGCGATCACACCGACATTAACACGTTTCCCCTACCGTTGCAATCAAAAGACCATGGACAACTCTTAGACGTGATTGATCTCCTTCGATCCCAAGGGATCAGTCGTTATGTACGACTGCCTCAGCTCATTGTTTGTGGCGACCAATCCTCAGGCAAAAGCTCCGTACTTGAAGCAGTCTCGGGAGTTCGGTTCCCAACAAAAGATAATCTCTGCACCCGCTTTGCTACAGAACTCATTCTTCGCAGAGACCCAGCTACGAACGCGACTGTCGTGATAATCCCTGGCACGGAGAGAACAGATGAAGAGAAGGAGAAGCTTCTTGGTTTCAAAGCGCCGGCTGTACGGATCAATGAGTTTCCGTCTCTGATCGATGCAGCCAAGGAAGCCATGGGTCTAGACTCCGGCGCAAAGGCGTTCAGCGATGATGTCCTGAGGGTAGAGATATCGGGGCCAGAGCAGCCTCATCTGACCCTCGTCGATCTTCCTGGCCTGATCCATGCCGAGAACAAGCAACAATCCACGAGAGATGTGCAGTTGGTGTCCTCCCTTGTCCGATCCTATATGGCAAACATCCGAAGCATCATACTTGCGGTCGTCTCAGCAAAGAACGATTACGCCAATCAAATTGTGACCAAACTCGCACGGGATGTTGACCCAAAAGGTCTGCGGACTCTTGGCATCATCACGAAGCCGGATACATTGCACGTTGGATCGGAAAGCGAAAAGGCTTTTCTTGACCTAGCACGAAATAAGGACGTTGTTTTTCGACTCGGTTGGCATGTTCTCAAAAATAGAGACTATGACAGCAGAGAATGCTCTGTTGATGAACGTGACGAGAAAGAAAGAGGCTTCTTTTCGTATGGCAACTGGACGTCTCTGCCGACGAAAACATTAGGTGTGGGGGCTTTGAAACCTCGCCTGAGTACTGTCCTGAAGGACCAGATCATATCCGAGCTCCCGTATCTTATTCGTGACGTCGAGGCGGGCATTGACGACTCCCGAAGCACCTTGATGCGACTTGGAGAGGCGAGAGGAACACTGCAAGAGCAACAGCTCTACCTGGTGCACGTTAGTCAATCTTTCTCCTCTCTAGTCAAGGCTGCAGTCGACGGCGTATATGTCCATGAGTTCTTCGGCGACGCAATGATCCCTGCGGGCTTTAAGAAGCGACTCCGAGCTGTGGTGCAGGACGTTCTATTGGAGTTTGCAGAGGACATGCGTCGCGAAGGGCATAGTCAAGAGATCATTGAGGATGGCTCCAGGCGCAAGAAAGCAAGCATGCCCAAACAAATTTCGAGGTCTGACTTCTTGGGCGGTGTGCGTGAGCTGATGAGAAGAAGTAGAGGATGTGAATTGCCAGGGACTTTCAACCCTCTTATCGTCGGAGACTTGTTCTACCAGCAGTCAAAGCCATGGAAGCGGCTCGTAGAGCGCTATAGTGAAAGGATCCTGGATGCCACCAGAACCTCTCTAGAACTAATGGTACTGCATACCACCGATGAAACCACGAGCGAGGGGCTACTACGGGAGGTCATCGACCCAGCCATGGAAATGTATGCCGCACAGCTCGAAAGAAAAGTTGCGGAGATTATGCGGCCTCACCAAAAAGGCCACCCTATCACGTATAATCATTACTTCACCGAAACCATCCAAAAGGCCCGCCAAGAACACGCAAAAAAGGACCAGGCTCGGCAACTGAATATCTTTTTCAAAATTAAGCCTGATATGGGCTCGTCTTACGTCATCAACCACCAAGGATTCTATACGGGGGAGCTCTTGGAAGCGTTAAACCAGCGGAATGAAGCGGACATGGACCGGTACGCCTGTTCTGAAGCAGTTGACTGTATGGAGGCGTACTACAAGGTGAGTACCGTCGTTAATCACCCTCGAAAAACGTTCGTTGCCAGCATATTTGTCGAGAAACCCCTCCAAAATCCGACTCTCATGGAGCAAATATTCTGATGCATTTACAGGTTGCAATGAAGGTCATCGTAGATAATTTTAGTGTCTTAGGGATTGAACATTGTCTTCTGGACGGACTCTCCGATACGTTTTCGCCGGACACGGTGATGAAATTTGATGACAGTCTAACAAGGAAAATCGCCGCAGAGGCCGAAGATTCGCAGATTGAAAGGGGTCGTGCTATCAAAAAATTAAAGAGCCTGAAGGCAGGTTTGCAGACCCTGAATCGCCTCGGCCGAAACAAGCCAGCAGGTTGGTGGACGTTTTTCACACCGCTTTCTGTGTCCGAGACTTGGGAGTCAATACTTCATGAGGGCTAATGTAATTCCAGCAGATCGGCTCGAAGAAGCCTTCGACCGCCCCGAAAAGGACCATGAAACGATCGTGAACGAAGTTGAAGCTGGCATGAATGGAGAATTCATTCGGGAACAAGAAGCTCCGCTCATTGAAGATGCCAGAACTTCAGGCGCCGGAAAGGCAGAGCCACGTGAGCCGACATTGAACTTATCACCTTTCACTGAGGATGGAAGCGTTCGGGCAGATGATTCCTGGCTCAATAGTGGCTTAAGAACTTCCAAGAAGTAAATAGACAAAAAGGTGACTTCGCCAAACAATGAAAAACCTCTAGACAGCACGTAGATTATAGTTGCAGTAATAAACAGGATCAACTCAACTGAGGCCGCAATCAAAGTTCAACGCAGAATTTAACCAAGAGGGATAGGCTTATGTTATTTTATAGATCATACATAGCCAATCAAGAATTGCTAAATTCTCATCCTGCTCAAGCCGTCTATAAGCTCGTCGTCGTCAGCGCCGCCGCCTTCGGTCTTTAAAGTAAGTCCAACTGGCGTCCCCTTCATTTTCGTCGGTCGACAGTCATTCAACAACTCCTCTTTGGTCTTGGCTTTAACGACGCAAGCATACATCTCCACCCAATCCGCTATGAAGGCTTCTGCCTGTGCCAACGTCCGAAAACGCTTATGACAAGCCCTTGAAAAGTTTACCACCTCTGGCTCCGCACCACCGCTCCCGCTGTCCATGAGTTAAAAGGGCTACCTATGAACAGATTCCGGGACCTACTAGTAGTATTCCTGAATACCTAGGGTACGACTATTCGCTACCGCGTAATACGCCGTTTTCTTTTTCTCTAGTGTTGTTTCCCCAGCCCCTTGTTTAATTTCGTATTTGTAGTCCTCCACCCCGTGTTTTTCCATGTATGCTTCAGCGTCCGCTAAAGTCTTACACGCGCGATAATCTGGCTTCCGGAAACCGATGGTCAAAGGGTGTGCATCTCCCCTGAAGCAGCGGCGCTTGATCAGTGACCTTAGGATACGAGGGTCCCACTGCACGTGGAATGCTTACCAGGACGAGAAGATGGTTAAAACAGTAAGGTAGAAACCGCGAATCACCGCGTAGTATTCATTATTCTTCTTTTTCCCCATGCTGAGTGCTCACCCGGTACGTTTTGTAATGGTATTTTAAGACTTCGGCTCTGATCGTGACATAAATATTTCGTGAAGGATTTGCGTTGGTTCGACGGGGCGTGACAAATGCGGGGTAGTAAATGCGGTGCGCTCGGAGGTCGGAAGCGTGACGGAGGGAAGAACGGAAACCGGTCGCGTAAGATACAATTATGGAACCTATATACTTCTTCCCCGGACAAAGCAGCCATCGGTTCCTGGGACTGTGTTTTCGCACGCCATACGAGCAAATAGAGAATGTCCCTTTACGATCAGCCCGGTTGGCTTTCTGAGAATTTTAATGGCGTTGAGAAGGAAAGGATAGAGTTTCGAAAAGTCTCACTTTGGAAGAATTCTATATGTTGCCAAGGAATAGTTCTAAGAATAGATTTAACTACGATCTTATAACGTAGAGTTTTCTTTAATACTACTAAATAACTTATTCTTCTTAGTAAACTACTCTTATCGAAAGATCCCTTTTCCGAGGCTTAAGTAGTGAATATACTATACTTAGTATTACTACGTTTTATATAGAATAGGGAGGAGAGCTATATTAGTCTAGTCTACGTAGATATAGATATATATATATAAATACTATAGCTACGAATCTATAAGCGATATAAAGTGTGGTGCGAAGGGCTTTCACACGTAAAAAGATTTTGTGCACTATTGCCGTATAATTCTTAAAAGCTATTATACTACGTAGGACTAGTCCCGCTACCTTATACTATAGATGCGAATACGGGATCCGATCCTAAATCTAGTAGATATAATATCTTAATATAAGTAATAACCGGATTACTAGGAGAAATGCCGTAATTAGAGGAAGGAATAAGAGATTAGAAAAAAATAGTAATATTACGAGCCGGAGGAATAGAGGAGAAGAGCTAGTTAAAGAGCGTAAAGTTCTACTATAATAGTAAAACTATCGAATACGCTTTATCTATAGGTAGATAATAAGAAAAAAATATTAGGGAGGGAGTATATATAAGAGGCTATAGCACGGAGGTAGATTAGAGGCGCTAATACTTATAAAGTCGGAGGACTTAAGGTTAGAGATATATATCCTTAAAAATTTAGTACTAGACTAATACTCTTATATTATAGTATATTCGAAACTAGTCTATAATAGGCGATCTATACCTAAAGGCCGATCGCGGTTAGGTGGGGGTCTTATACACTACTTCTGTATAGTTCTATAGATGCATTTTACCATCTAAGGTAACGTCGTACCGGGGATAGGAATATACGACTAGCTAACCGTCCGGATAGTAGCGGAGATACTTACGATAGAAGTGCTTTTTAAGGTCGCTACGACCCGCGAAAGTTTTTAAACGATTAGCTACCGATAACTCTCCGTTACCGAGGTAGAAGATATATTAGGTGGCTATATATTCGATAGGAAGGGTTTCTAATAGATTCGGTAGTAGGGAGACCGACGATAAGGTCTACTCCTCTTTAACCTTAATATCTACTTTACGGCGACGAAAGCCTTAGCTTTCCTACTTTTTATAGAGTGCGATTAACGTAGTAATAGCTATTATCCGCCGTTAAGACTCCTCTTCGGTAGATAATATAGCGAAGGTAAAGAGCGCGTCGATGACCTAGACTCTTTCCGCGAAAACGTATTCTACTACGTATAGAATATCCTATTCTACGACCGGTAATCCTTTTAACTATCGTTAGATGTCGATTACCGGCTATTCCTTCTTATACCTCTCTTTAACCTCCTTTAACTAAGCCTTCTTATACCGCCGTCGTAAATTACGATAACCTTAATAGTCTTCTCGATAGCGATTATATAAGGAAGTGCCTTTCGCGCTAGCGATAGAACGCTTCTAGTCCTAGAAGGTTTATAGCTATAACTTTAGCCTCCGACGTAGAAGTCTTACCTCCGGGTAGCGATCGACCTCTACCTATTACGTAAGATTAAGTTTCCTCGGCCGTCGAGGATTAATCGTACGACTTATCTTACTAGCCGCTCGTATTAGTACGGTCTATAGTTTTAAGCCGCGGTAGGCGGCCTAAGTATCGGGTATATATCTCGAGGCGTAATTCTTCTAGAAAACGGAGGAGTTATAATATTATAGGATAATATTCCGCTACGCGTCCGTAATCTCACCTATATACCGGTAAGTATAAAATTTAAGCGAAGATTAACGTCTACTTACTACTATTATCGAGAGCTTACCTATTACTACGTCGGAAGGTATATAGAACCGTAGGAAGTTCTATACCGGTAATACTACCGAGGTTAGTTATCTATAGGCGGAGAGTAGTATTAGCTAGAGCTTCCTCCTCGGAAATCTATACGCCTTTCACGGTACTTTTACACCGCCGGAATAGAGGTTTTTCCGCTATCTCCTCCTTTAGAGGCACCGGTAACTACTTCTACCCTAAAGTAATCCGAAGATAGAATAACTACTCTAGTAAAGTTAAGGAGGAGGCGGCGAAGGCTTAGTCTACGAAGAGTAAAGCGAGTATAGTAATATAAGGGTAAAGCAGTAGGCACGGCTCGTTCGGGACGTCGGAAATTCCGAACTCGTTTCTACCACGCTCGTTAGCGACCGCGATATATCCGGAGGCTATAGTAAACGTAATATAGAATATAAACACGTACGTATCTTTCTCTCCGAGGTAGCCTTTAGTATAGTTAAATACGATTTCGATTAGCACTCGGGGCTACTCTCTACCGTTAGGGTCCTCTAATAAGGTCACTTTAACGTATTAGTAACGGACCGCTAATAGAGTAGAAAGCCGGTTACCCGTAATCCCGGTAAGTTATATAATTAGAGCTAGCTATACGCGGTACCGCTCGTAAGAGAAGGTCGTCTCCGTAGAGGTATATAACGTCTTTAGGAGCTCGAACTTATCTTCGGTATATAATACGGGCTTTTTCTTCTTATCTTTCCGTAGGTTATATATAATAGTAAGCCGTTATCTCACCTAATAATAGTTAGCGAAGGCTTTATCCTCGAGGCGGCTAGTATACTCCGTGCATCTAGCTCTTAATAAGCGGATCGAGCTAGTAATAGCCCGTCTCCTACTTCCGTACGAGGTATAAGGCGTTCTAGTATATTAATAAAGAACTAGCCGTACTAAGGCTATCCTTACGCTCTCTTAGAAGCTAGTCGAAGAAGGCGTATAGAATATTAATCGAGATGCCTTCGAGCGTAGCTATAGGATTCTTCTTAGTAAATTAGTAGTATCTAGCGGTATCGATTAGATAGTAATTAGTCTATAGGGGAATAGGGGAAAGGTCCTTACTAGTACTAAAAGTTCTTAACTAGGTTTAATATTTTTTCGCTACCCCTCCCGTAGACTCGTTAAGTAAGTTCTAAGATATTTAAGTCTTCTTCTATTTACTAGTAGTATTCCGCGGAGTATTCTATAGTATATACTATAGCTTCGCTATATTATTGAGGAGCTATAGCGGCGATAAGTTAGGGTAGTTAGTTATCGAAGTTATGGTATAGGAATAACGAAGGTGGGAGCGTAAGCGAATAGGAGAGGAAGAGGCGAGAGGTAGTAGGACCGAAGGATAGGATAAAGAGGGTGGAAAGAGGGTAGCTAAGCCTAATAGCTAGTTCTAGAGTTATCCTAGAGGACTAGTTCTTAGGGAGGGAGAGGGGGGACTATAATATAGATAAATAGTATTTAACCGATAAATCGAAGCGCCGAGCTAAGTAAGGCGTTTTAAGATAGCTATATCTAAGTAGGGACGAAAAAGAATTAGAGCTATAGGGGGGGTAGGTAGGGCGGTAGGGGATCTAGTAAAAAGGCTGTCAAAAGTAGCGTCCGAACCTACCGAAAGCGGCAGCCTTTAGGCCGTCCCCCCGCTAAAATTTATAAATTAATCGATTCTACCGGCCTTATAGGTCTTTCTATTATCCTTTCTAAACTAGTAGGAGTTCTATCTTTCTCTTTTTACTTACCTCTTTAGACCTCCGAGAGCCCGCCGTTTTAGTTAGGTTACGTTTATTTTCTAGATCTACTTTACGAGCTCCCGGTTAAATCTCGCTATAAGTAAGCCCTTTTACCTAGTAGTAATAACCTCTTACTAGTAGTATTAACGTTCCTTATCCGTAAAGGGTTTTAGCTAGATAACTCTTAATTAGTAGCGTTATCTAGTTCTTTATTACTACTAATATATATTACGGTCCGTTCTTCTATAAGGTAGTTATTACGTAGATCCTATTCTTCCTTTATAGTCTAGAAACCTATAGCCGCCTCGGCCTTTATATCTATATAGTAAGTAATAGCTAGGTCCTCGTAGTAATTAAACTAATATACTATTATATAAGTACCGAATATCTACGGATAATAATAACTTCGCTAG
>JAABUP010004395.1_pt1 | contig 23065 bp, 26 predicted proteins | sample 5559201 | NCBI WGS metagenome assembly JAABUP01 (sample SAMN10711887, study PRJNA513373) | rock metagenome | isolation source: Antarctica rocks | place: Antarctica | reverse complement strand
CCTCGGATCTTGAATGGGGCTGGCTGGGAGTTCAGCAAGTGTTGGCGAGGTGGACTCCATGTGAAACAAAGGAAGCATGAGGCATACATGTATTCTATTAGTACATGTACATGTATCTTGAGATGGACCTGCTCGATAGAAAAGGATGATCCAGCCACCAAGTCACGAGCAGAACATTTTAGCCAGGTATAAACTGCATACGACGCCCAGCCTGTACCTGAGAAACTCCCAAAATCACAGCGCCTATGATCATCCCGAAGCCCATTTGCCCGCTGAGTCTATCGTCTGCGGATATCCATCATCATATAATAGAAGGGCGCCGTCTGAGCGCTAAGAAGGGGGTATTCCATTCCGTCATTACCCTAACTCATTCTTTCATATGGCCGTAATCACACTTGCGATGTCCTCCTCCACCATCCGGGCTTCCTAATCATGATGAACGTACGCGTTTCGACCGCTCTGGCCACTCAAACCCTACCATCATATCAACTCATCACTCCCCGCCGCCACGCTCTCCTCAATAGCTTTCCTGATATCCCCTTCCGCAAACACTGGCCCTTGCCCATCACACTGAAAGACCTTCCTCAACCTCTCCGACACATCTCCAATATCCACCAAGCCCGCCTTGAAGCTCGGATGCGCCTGAATCATATCCCAAGTCGCGCCCGCCGCCAGCAATCGCTCGCCCGTGGCATGACTGACGGTGATCTTATGCGAGACTTCTGTCGGGATCTTCGGATGCGCGGAAAGCATGGTGGTGTAGAAGTCCGTGGGGGAGGACGACATGGGTCCGTTGGCGGCGTCTGCTAGGCGGTCTGATGGGTAGGAGTTTGAGTGGGAGGAAGTGGCGCGCAGGATTTCGTTCTCGGTGGCTGCCTTTTCGAGTTCGCGTTTCAGGCGCTCGTTGTCGGAGGCGAGGGAGGTGGAGCTTTGTTCGAGGGACGTGAGCTTTTGTTCGAGGTCTTTGACGTGGCGTTCTTTGCGCTCGCGGAATGCTCGTTGTCTGTGGTGTAGAAGATCAGAATATATGTAGGGTATGGCAGAGGTGCAGGGCTGGCTGACGCTGCTCGGTTTTGTGCCTTTCGTCTGCTTTGCGCAGGTGTAAGGTTGTCCTTCTCTTCGCTGCTATCTCTCCCCATGTGCTCGTTCTCGAGATCCAAACCTGGAGCTCCTCCATCACTGCTTATGTTGGTCACGAGCGAGGGCTTGGGTAGTGAATCTGTAGGTGAGTGAGGTGGCTGAATTAGGGCATTAGGATCGAAGCGGAACGGGGATTCGAAGGTCTGGAAAGCGGTGGGGTCAAAGGTATCCTGTCTCGGTGTTGAGTAGGTTTGGAGCGTAGGGTTCTATAGTATAAGACGCTTACTGGTGGAGAACCGTTGCCGTAATCATCTGGTAGTGGGGTCTGGGAGTGAGCTGGCGTCGGCGGGAGACCTAGGAAATGGTAGGGCTGAGGCGCAGCCGTGAAGTAGGAATAGTCCATTGCTACTGCAAGCCTTGATAGTGTCTAACGTAAGAGTATATCAGGGTAATAATGACGAGCTTGGAAGCCTTCACAAGGTTCAAGAGTAGGGACTATCAGCAGGGCTGAGTCTTCAGATTCCGCTTTGGTGGGGCGCCTTTCGTACCACCCCGCAGCTGTCCGTAACAATATAAGATAGACTGACTGTGACTTGGCGGAGTCTGAAGTAGATGGCAAGGTATGGAGAACCGACAGCGGGTCCCGTGAAGGTTGATACTTTGTCCTGTCGTAGATGCACAGTTTATAATATCTAAGGTAACTGCAAGATGGGCCCTAGATTGATAATGCAAGAGGATAAAACATAGACGAGGAACACTGACTGCCAGCACAGACCATCGGCAAAGTACTTAAGCCTGATTGTCCGAGGCTCAACAAGATCCGCGTTTAATAGCATTCGACGGGACGATTTGCGGGCCGCGGATCTTCCTTCTCTTTCCTGTACATATTGCCAAGCATTGCTGAATACAATATCCTCTACTCAGACCTGATCAAATTATAGAGCCCTGGACGTGTACTCGCGCTCTCTAACTGTCTGATATCGACCGCTCAGGATCTGGGATGGTTGTTTCATACCACCATCGACGACTCTGGTCGGAGGGAGTACAAGTGACAGCCACGGCGTCGGTCCGTCTTGAGAGTGGGCCTCTACCAAGCCAATTCCCGACCTATGCATGTTCCCGCCGACCCCCCTCGATGTTAGTCCCCACGCAATTTCTGGAAGCCTTGTCAGACCAGTCCGTGCCACGTGGAGAGCGTTGGTGCCTTGTCACTTGTCGAGCTTCCCTGCCTATAAATCTGCGCTGACAAGTACACAGGCTTAGAGGCAATTGTCGGTGAAGGGCTACAGGGTGGATCATGCATGCAGCCACATTGTTATCGGTAACCATGTGATAGAGATCATGGCCTTGCCAAGGAAGGAATACTTACTTCGCTATACCGGTGCAACGCCGCAGTCTGAGACCCTTCGATCCGTACGAAGTGGCTGAGCCCTATCACAACTGATTCTCCATTGTCTACTATTGACAAAGGAACATCATCTATACCGTCAAGTCAGAGATCTAATTCTCAATATATACACACCTATATAATAGTGAAACTGCATGGTAGAAGTATTGCATCCACAACTGAAATTAAACAGTTTCGCACTTCACTAAATTAATTTGATATGTTAATTGAGATTATTAAGAAAAGTGGTTGATGACAGTCATACTCTCTAATAACCTTAAGTAATTGTATAGCTATCTTAAAATAATCACTTACCCTAATTAACTCATGTTATAGACTACATACTGAATGTTCACTGAATATATGCGTGACTGCTTCAAGGAAGTGTGAAGTAATCTTCGTCGTCTGGCGATGAATACCCGACTTTCATCATACATGTACCGTACTAAGGTGATGAAGCTAACCTGCATTGGACCAGCTAAATCCGAACCCTTACAATTGGATTCGCTGCTCGGATATCTTTGCTCCATACAGATCTTTAGGCCCACACCCCACAACGCCATGTCGATCAGGATCGACTTAAAGATTGATCGAAACTTGAAGCCGTTCCGATTTATTGTGAAGTCCATGTACGGCTCATGCTTCATGTACTCCGGTGTCGGTGTAAGTTCTGGTCATTGAGAACAGAATTCCTTTGTTGCAAGTAGTAGTTCATGAACACTTTTCAGTGATATTTCAAAAATTAAAGCCATCTACATTCTATTCAACCTTCTTGTCTTGGCATTTAATCTTCTATCCACCTAAGCAGCAGTTGTTGGTCCTTGCAATAGTGAACCAAACTTCTTCAATTGTTCGGATCTTCCGCCGCTATCTCCATACGCGGTCACACCTATGTAAGCCTCCTCTGCTGCACTGCTACCAGGTTGCGTTCTCCCTTGCCAATCATCACTTGCTTCAGGAGGTAGCCTCGCAAAGTACATGACGCAGCAAAGGCGAGTGCAGGACAAGCAAATTGTTGCCTTCGAGATATGTAACGAGCCCGCCGAGATGAAATTGCTACGGACGAGGTGCAGCGCATAGGACAGCAACCTTTATGCGGCACCACGATTGATGTGGCGAGGTTCATCCGTCCCGCACAAGCTCATGCAGCTCCGCAATAACGAAAGAAGAACCAATCAGCCAATTCTAAACCGAGACACTGCGTACACACAAACCGACGCGGGGCGGAGGCCTCCGAAGATCATCATCACGTCTTGAGCATCATACCTTAGTACGAGGGTAGTAGCGGAGCGCATATCTGCCGCCGTATGCGAGATGTACTATTCCCACCTCCATTCGCTGTACTCATAAGCTGTGTGTTGTGCCATGTCAAATAAAGACTCGCTAAGCAAGATTTAGCTATGCAATCCTACCGCATCACAAGCGGCATCTACCTCATGTTGGGCGTCTCTACACCAGCTATGCCTCGTAGTGGTAGTGCTAGGTCAGGGATATGCTCATCGCATTGTCTAGGGCTCAGACATCTCAGTCTTGTTGGGAATCCTCCAAGGCACGTCTAATTCAGTGTTTGAGCAGGACGTCAGCGGCTTCACCTGGCCCCCTCCATCAAAATCGAATGGATTGGTACCGAAAAATAGCGAGACAAGTAGGCCTCGAATCTCGAGAATGAAAAAGAAAGGGGTGGGAGGAGGCGAGGCGGGATTTGCGGGAAATGGAACCAATACATAATGAACAAAGACTACTACGCCAAGACCACTTCACAATTAATCAATCAAGGAGATGGATTTCTCGACAACATCGGCGCCATGTCAATGAAAAGCAGACTCAAAGGAGTGATGAGGTCGTCGATAGTCTTGAAGATGAATCAGTCGATCTGAAAGACCTTGATAATGTCATCCTTCGAGCTCAAGGTCATGAGACTGCCATGCCAAGATCTTTCTCGGCTCTGGGACTGGGATACAGGTGTGTTCACTTCGACTCTGATAATGACCTTGGAACAACGTTGCAACTGATATCCGTGCAGCATTTTGGAGTCTTGGGCCGGGTACATTAGTGTTTTTGGACAGAATTTGGTCGATGGCGGACCGCAGAGCGTTGTGTTTGGGCTCTTGGTTGCGACGGCCGTGCAATGGACAATCAAGCTTGGGCTCTTCGAGATTGCTTCGGCATTTCCTTCTTCCGGAGTAAGTAAGAAGATGTCTCCAATAATTTCGGTCAATTGAACTCCGCCACCAGGGTCAATACCATTTTGTGTTCATATTGGCACCCAAGAAGGCGAAACGATTCGCTGTCTTTGTTGTGGGCTGGATGACCTTAATAGGTTGGTGGATCATCATATGCTCAGGAGTGTCCCTCTGTGCAGTATGTGTCTTTGGCATGGTCACTTTCTGGGACAATACTTTCCACACAACGCAGTGGCAGGTGTATTTAATGTACCTTGCAGTCATTCTCATTACTGGTAGGTCGCAGTTATAAAGAGGAGCGCAGAATGACTGATTGGTCCAACAGTATCCCCGCTGTTCCTTTGCCCGCGATGGATCCCCAAGATCACGCAGGCAACTCTCTTCCTATAAATGCTCGGATTCATCGTCAATTTCTGTTTGATACTGGGTATGAGGAAGCTCACACAGCCACGTTCTTTCATCACTCAATCCGGACTTGGCACCAGTGGTTGGAACCCTGGCGTTGCATGGATGATGAGCATTGGCAATGCCATGTAAGGCGCTTCATACAAGCAAGATAAGTTCCTTGAGCTGACCACAGTATGAGGTATTCATATGCCGGTACTGATGGAGCCATTCACATCGCTGAAGAGATAAGTAGACCTGAGAAGAGGTTGCCACAAGTCCTGTGAGTATATCCGCCGCATTCTGTAATATCAATCTCACGTTTACTTGTAGCAATCTGACCATGGCAATTGGCTCCATCACCGTCTTTCCCATGTCAATTGCAATGACGTTCACGGTGACGCACATAGTCGCTATTATCAACTCTGGAATACCCGGCGCAGAGGCATTTATGCAAGCCACCGGCAGCAAACCGGTTGCAACGTTCATGATGTGTTGGATAATCCTCCTCTATTTTTGTGAGCAATCCAACATTTCCTTGTAGCCGTTGGGCAGCATTGATCATCAGATAGTGGCCTTGATCAGCCAATGGGTTACAAAAGAGTAGAAATGCCACTTGACATGGACATAAATATCAAAGAGCAACTATGCTAGGCTGTATTTTGGGTTTGGTAGAGGTTCACATGGTCAGCGCGCTAAAGTGTTAAGATTGTTCTGGACTAGCGCCCGGTCACGCTTAGGGGAACTGCAACCGTGTAACTTCATGATATTGGAATCGTTCGACGCATATTTCGCTCTTGCGTCTCATTCATGAAGCTCAACATTTTGAATCCTAATCTTCTATACTCCAATGATAGCAACTTAGAGCCTTTCGCTTTTCGTGAAACTCTTCCGAACCAAATCGACCGTCGCGCAATGAAACGACCCCCCAATGCTGTTGACGTGGCGAAAGGGACAGGCTATTGGGACCATCCCAAGTCTCTCAATCCACTTCGAAAACTCTACATCTTGCTCCTCAACAAGGACCTTTCGACCGTCGAGAACGAGCACGTTCATCACAAGCCAAGGGCTCGTCATGAAAAGCGGTGGCTGGGTGTGAGCCTCTGGCGTAAATGGAAAGGGGCGCAGGTCCCAATCTTCCAACACTTTATGTCTTCGAAGCGCCGTCTCCGTTACTTTTTCTGGATTATATACGAGTAAGCCGTCTCGAAGTGGCAGGATTGTAGCATCGATGTGCATGGCATGCGGATCGTTCACGTCAAGGATTTCGACGGAATATCCTTCGGGGATATTGGCCTGCAGGTACCCGATACCCTTCATGTTGGTGACATTACTAACTTGCCCGAGCAATATCTTTCCAAATCGCATAAAATCCGCCGAGTCAAAAGCAGGCCGACTATTGGTTATTACCCATCCTTGGACAGCATCACCATTGCTTGAAACGTTATCGTAAAGTGTATCAGGCAACGGCGGCTTAGGTGCTCGAATAACACGCACTGAGCAATCTTGCTCAAGCTCCCTCAAGACTTCTGCATACGCCAAATCGATTTCCTGGCGACGGCAACCCCAAGCAAAGGGTGCCTCGATAACACAATGACCCACAGTCATCAAGCCATCGCGCGGCATGGCAGCCGTGTACCCGCCAACTTTCCGCCAGTCGACCACCTTTGGCCGATGTACTTGCACACCTTCTCGTTGGAGAATTGAGACGAGTTGATCGAGCTCCGCATCCGCACGTTTGACGATGTTCGCCGGGAACGGATTATCTGGACGAAAAGAGGAGTGGTATTCACTTGGCATAGTGGCCGCAATCATAGGAGAGGGTTCGCTGGGAAAACAAGAATTTGCTGCCCGGCCGACAATGACCGAGCGCAGTGGTGACCATTCGTTGTCAGCTGAAACGGAAGGCATGTTGTCGTTCGGTTCGTATGTTCTGTCGAGATACCGCGTATATAGGCCACCAAGTTGATGTATATGGAACTACAGGATACCTACGTATTACCTTGCAGCTATTTGAATGAAGGGTCTCAAACGACTAATACGAAATAGGCCAATGTGATTCACCCCCTGCTTCCGCGGCCCCACTGGCGCCAATGGATCGTCCTATTCTTCGAGCACAAGCAGTCCGAGTGTAATGTTCTCACATTGTTCAGATACTGCCTCTAGCGTGTGCCGGTTGACATAGGAAGGATTTGAGTTTCTGTGATTGGTGCGTACCTAAGTACCTACATGTTCGCGAGGAAGGTGTGAGATATGCTCGTCATCAATGTATCTCAATGCCTGGCAGACGCGAGGTACTAAATAGCACCAGATCGCCCCGAGATCGAAGCTGGAGTACCTATTGCTCACCCCCCTGTTCTGGGCTCAGCGTGCAACAGCGTCAGATAGGTAATGCGACGCCGTGCAGTCACGCAAGCGGTCTGGCGGATCTGGCCAGCCACAGACTAGCTCTTCTTTCTCTTCATTTCCTTTCACTCTTTTAATGTTAATATGCTGCTGTGCTCTTGTTATTGCTTCCTCAATGCTCCAATGGGAACCGCTATTTTGATTGGCACGTTACCCAAAGAGATCCCTGTCTCTTGAAAGATCTTGTCCTGACGCTTTCGGGCCGTCCCTTGGCGCTAGTGCATGCATAACCAAGGGTCTGGTGTCAAGTACAGGGTATACCCTCGCATGCCAATAGCGGGCACGGGCGACATATGTATGTGATATTGGCTGTTTTGGGGGTAGAGCTAGTCAGCCCGCTGTGTATACCCTGTATGCTTTTACTGCATTGCAAAACATCTCAACGCATGTCTCTTTTGGGCAAAACACCTCTAATGCGCCCACCCGCCATGTGCAATCGGGTACGGGCACTAGAAAGATAGAATACGCACGGGCAAATAAGTCGACATCGATATTGAACCAGTCGCAAAACCCACCAAAACATGGCTGAATACCTCTTCAATCCGTTCGTTTGCCACAAGGCCTTGCATACAGTGTTACCCTGTACGAAGTCGGGCAGCAGAAGTCTGAGCACCAGCTGGGTGAGTTGGTGGATCGCTCAGTGCAAGGACTTCTACTGCTCGACTTTGTACCACCTTCTCGATTCGCCTTAGAGTTACTCTCTCCCCATTCGTAAAAGTGCGAGCGATGGTATGACCACGTTGTTGTCCATCATCTTCGTCTTCTTCACTGTGCCTGGAGATTTCTTGCAAGATGATCGAGATAATTCCTCTCCGAGCATCTGCTGCTATTCTTCTCGTTTGTCTCGGCATTGGTATCTACAAATACCTGATCCATTCTGCCTTTCTATCTTCTTTATCCAAAATACCCAATGCTCACCCTCTCTCCGCCATAACGCCACTATGGATGCTTTGGATTCGCTACCAGGATCGAGAAATTGGGACGGTGGATGCTGCACACGAGAAATATGGCCCTGTCGTCAGGTTGGGGCCGAATGAAGTCAGCATCAGCTGCGTTGATGCGGGGATCCGAACGGTTCACGGCGGAGGATTTGAGAAACCTCGATACTACTCCTTTTTCATGAATTATGGGTATGGGAAGCATTGATTGACATTCGCCGTCGCCGGGATATGCTGATGTCGAGGATCAGGGTGCCCAATACGTTCTCATCTCTCGATTCGAAAACCCATGCAATGCGCAAACGGAGGGTCTCCAATATCTACTCCAAATCTTCCCTTCAAACGTCTGCTAACATGAGGTCCATCTCCGCTACTCTTCTTTATAAGCGCTTGCTTCCGTTCCTCACTGAGTGCGCCAAGAACTCTACTGCTGTAGAGGTTCTGGAGTTGAACTATGCGGCTGGAATAGATTTCGTGAGCGCTTTCTTCTTTGGACTTTCGTGCAGCACCAATTTCTTGCAGGAAGAAGAAAAAAGAAAGCGCTGGTTGGACGCGTACCTGAAAAGTCGTCCTCACGAATATATGATCTGGCTTGAGGAGCTCCCCAACCTTACAGCGTGGCTCGTCAAGATCGGCATCAATATCGGGCCGAAATGGAGAGTGGAAGCAAGCCAAGAGCTCGAGACTTGGTGTTTGGACATGTGTGATGCCGCCGAGTAAGCTGTGGTAGCTGTACAAAGGGGAAAAGACCAAGCTTCTGGCGACTTGCCGGCCGTTTACCAGCAATTGAAGGCCGCCACCGCAAACGATATCAAGCAATCAGATCTGACCACTCTCACCACTTCTCGCTCTGCACAACGACTGGAGATTGCCAGCGAGTTACTTGATCACCTTGGTGCTACTTCTTCTTCCCCAGTCTCTTGTCTTCGAAGTTAACATCTCCCCGCAGTTGCTACACGAGACATATTTGGTACGCTATACTTGTGCGGAGCGGATCCAAGACGCTGATAATGTTCAGGCGTCATCTTCACTTACGTCATGTGGGAAATCTCTCGTCATCCAACTATCCAGCGTCGCCTTCAACAGGAGCTCCGTACATTATCAACACCAATCATGTTTCCCTCCGCCGACCGACAGCTACCAGATGCCAAGAAGCTCGATGCACTTCGTCTTCTGCATGCCGTCATCAAAGAGAGTCTGCGACTTCGTCCAAGCTTTCCCGGGGGGCAGCCACGCTTGACACCGGTCTCCACCACCACTACTCTGGGCAGCTTCGAAAACATACCACCAAACGTACGGGTGAACGTTTACGCCTGGCGCCTTCACCGTAACCCGGACATGTTTCCAAACCCCGAGCAATGGCAACCTGAACGATGGATGGACGATGAAGAGGTCAAGGCCAAGACGGAAGGAGACGACAAGAAGGAACGATGGTTTTGGGCGTTTGGCAGCGGGTCGAGAATGTGCCTTGGTAGTAACCTGGCCATGCAAGGTACCGCCGCTCCGTTCGTTATATACGAGGTAGACCTGAACGCTCACGTGCTGTGTCTAAACAGTGATGAAATACATGATCGCTGCCATCTACACAAACTTTACAACTAGTATTGTGGATGATAAGGAATTCAGGCAGGACGGTGGGTTCGTTGCCGGACATGAGCATAACAAACTCTTCTTGACGTTTGAGCTTGTGTGACTGTAGCTAGCCATTATTCTTTCCTTTGGCAATGCGGTTGAATCGTTCTGATTGGGCCGGTGGCGGAATGGGAGCAGGGGATAGTCGAGTTGCCGATCTCCTATGTCATTTATCAGCCATATTCCTCCCTCTATAAGTAGGCAGATAGATACGTAGCTGTTGCGTAGTCCTTAAAAAGCGCTCGCTTTGCATGACCTTTACGCTGCAAGTCTAACAGGTCATGGGCCTAGAAAGTACTTGTAGTGCCCATCGTGACTGCCATCGGCAACAGCATCGACAGGGTAGCCAGGGTAACTACAGGGCCGGTGGCTGAGGCAGGGGACTCCTTTCTTCGTTGCTCGATTTTCCGACCCATTCCTTTCGCCGTCTCTCACTCTGAAGCGAGAAGGTTTATGGCATAGTGGGGGACACGCCCTAACATGTCTTGAAAGGCAGCTAGGTCAATAAGATGAGGTATGTCTGTTCAACTACGGTCTTTGTCCTTTACAATGATTCAAGTCAGAGTTTCTACTTGATGAGCTAATATTATACAGACCTTTAAGAAAGTTAGTTGTTAATGAAAAGACCTGTTAATGATAAAGTGATAACTCTTCTTAAACTGTGTACTGTTAACTTTAAGGTTAAGGTATATTCATAAGTACACTTTAATGAATTAGTTCTTTTTAAATACTTAATTATTAAAAAGCTAGGTCTGCTTAAAGGTTTAAAATCTTAGTAATTCATCCACTCAATAATCTCTGACTTTCTAACTAGACATCAGTGTATCCTTGATATCCATAGCTGTTATGAGGCTTTCGCGCAAAGAATACAACGCAAAGACAAAGAAACACAACAGGTTTCTTATCCAGCTCACTGACAAGTTCGGTTCGGTCCCTTGATTAATGGTACTTTATTTAACAAAATAATCAAGTATGATACAGATTCTTTGATCTACCCAATTGTCCATTGTGGTGTAGGGGTTAACATTTGCCGCTTTCATCCAGTTACATGATCCGGCAGGCCCCGGGTGAGTCGAAGCTGTCTTCATGTACGATGGCTCTTACTAAATTGGGCAGGTTCGATTCCCGGCAGTGGAAATATACTTTTTGTCTTCTTGGCGTAACAATCCGAGTACGTGTTGTCGTTTGGTCCATTTTTTTGCAGTGGAGAGCCATATGTTATCAGTAGTGGGCCAAGGTTACCGTTAAAGCCACCACAATCTCTAAGCGAGCTCGCCAAAGTGAGAGGGCAGCAACCCCTTCGGTAAATCCCAAGTTAGCGTTTGCCTCACACGACTCTGCATCTCCATCATCGACTCCACCACGAGACAGCCGCTCATCTCACCCACGCTCTCTATCTGTTTAAGCCAAAAAGCCAAATCTGATCTATCAAAGTCGCCAAGATGGTACGCATCAAAGTCGATCGAGATGACGCGACCGGACTGACTTCTCTTCCTAGGTTCTCGCACTCGATCTCCTCAATCCGACCCCTCAAGCTGAGGCGCGCAAGCACAAGCTCAAGGTATACCCTTCTCCAGTCCTCATTATTTCGCACTACTAACACAGTCTAGACTCTCGTGCCGGCTCCTCGCTCGTTCTTCATGGACGTCAAATGTCCCGGCTGCTTCACCATCACAACCGTCTTCTCGCACGCCCAAACCGTCGTCATCTGTGGAGGTTGCTCGACGGTCCTCTGCCAGCCGACCGGAGGAAAGGCTCGTCTGACAGAGGGGTGCTCGTTCCGGAGGAAGTAGCTGGTCTGGGGTGGGAATGTACACTGCAGATAGAAGATGGGATCTCTCTTTGAGCCGACAGAACAAAATGGGAGTTCCGGATATCTGGCATTTTTCTTTCGCGAGGTTGGCTTTGGTGCTTCAGTGCATGTGGAGGAGAGATGGGCATTCGCATGAGCATGTGATTGTGAGGAAGCGGATGGGTCATTGAGGATACCTACTCTTGCTCGGATGTGGAGGGGAAGTACTTGTAGGCTGAATACAGTGATTTCACATCCTCTTCGATCTCTTTTGATGAAATGTAATCGCTCTATCATTCTGTCGAGCCTCGATCCTGTAGCCACTGAAAAGCCAAGGAACTCCTAGAACGTTACTGCCTCCACTCATGAAGACTTATAGCAAGACATCTCATCGCCGACCAGTATGATCAACTTCCACCCATTACATCAGCTTTCTCTTCAAGTAATCTCGATTAATCGAGACCGTACCTTACTGCCTTGCTAGCATCGTTGTTCCTCGCCTCACTTACGTTGTAGACCGTCCAACTTGTGATGCACTGTGAACGAGTCAGTAACTGCTCAAGTCTCATAGTCCAGCTATCTTACCTTGGCGAAAGTTACTGAAGAACCTGATGATTGAGAAAATCCAAGATCGTCTGACTTGCAGCCCCATCCACCCTCTCCACCCTAACGTGCGTGAGATGCCGAAGCGGCCCAAACCCACGAAGAACGTGCTCGAGCCGCGGCCTCCGGTCGATAATATTTCGGCAGCTGCGGATGTGGAAGCCGGAAAACCGAATCTGCAGCGTTTCGAGCGCGGGGAGGAGTGCGATCTGGCGACAGATGCCGGCGCGGATGACTTGGCGGAAGCGCTGGGGGATTTGGAGACTCAGGTTGTCGATGCGGATGTAGAGGCGGAGATGACGGATGCGGGGGCGGATTTCAAGGGGAATGTTGAGGGTGTAGCAGCCGGAGGGGATGATGACCCATCTGCGCTCGGTGCGAGCGCATTGGATGTGGGCGTGGCGCACGACCAGACCTTCGCTGTAGTAGATAGACGTGACCTCTTCCCGGATTTGACGGTTGATCTGGAAGACGGCGGTCGGAACTGGAGCGCTGGTAGGGTGGGTGACGAGGTTTCTGTAGATTCGGTTTCGGATCTCGCCAGGTAAGGTGTTGAAGGTTATGGTCGAGTTCTGGTTAGATGAAGACATTCTGCCGGTCGGTCCGGGGGCGGTGAGATCTCGGCGGTGGGTTTTTCCGTTCGGATGCTTGTTTGACCGAAGCCCTAATCGATAACGAGATATATGAAAAGGAGGACGATGAAGCCCACGAGTGCAATCAAGACGTACTGTAGATAGATGTTTGGGTGGTATGGTTTTGTCGATGTTGTGTGTGGCAGTGGGATGTGTTGTCTAAGCAGATGGAGCTTTTGTTTACACGGAAACATGTAATTTCGTTGGGAGGCTTAAGCTTCAACCCCGCTGAAATACTCTCACAACGCGAACCTCACTCCACTTCATCCTCTACACATACTGTCACCACAACGCTCAGTTTCCACAAAGCCTCGAGTATTCTTGACCTTCGTATACCACATCAAAATCCATCCAGTACTTAATCAAAAACTTCCAAACAAACGTAGGCTACCCACCATAAAGACTCGATAGCCGAAGATCACTGACCTTGAGACAAAGACAAAGAAGATGCCTCCCGTTCAACTCGGCAATGTAAGCGCCGTGATGTTCATGATCGACAACGGTAGACTCCCTCTATAAGCCTCGATAGTAGAAGATCACTGACGTCGAAACAGAGACAACTGTCATGGTTGGCCCCCCACCACGATCAGCCGCGGGCGTCTTGGCTGTCATGAATAACCCACGTCTCCGCATGCTCCCCACCCATATCCGCAACATCCTGTACCGTTTGCTCCTCGCGTACTCTTCCTTCATGCAAGACAATGGACAGATGGGTCAGTCATCTTAGCTACATGGAGGGCTCCCTGTGAGATGGAGACATCATGTTGGAAGATTCGGATTACTCCTGGCGACTTAGCCCATGGTCATGCTAAGATTAGATTAGTGAAACGTACCGTGTTAGCACGGTACCCTCCTCGTATCGCTGTAATCAACACTGACTTTGCCAACCATGGCATTTGTGCCAGATTACTGGCAATCTGCTATAGTGAAAGGGCGGGTCTAGAACAATGCTCAACGTCAATGACTGCATCCAAGCCCTCAGAAACCATATATATTCAGATCTGCTGGGATACATTGCCAACTGCATCCCCTCCGCAATAAAGGCACTCCAGTCCGCACGTTCGCCCATTTCAAGGGACCGCAAATATCATCGTACGCTGGGAACCAATCCCACCATTCGAGCCACTCCGTTCTTACAACTAGATAGCTTTTCCCGCATACTGAGCACATCCGTCCACCCGCCTCTTTGATAGAGTAAGCGTCTGTCAGCAGACGGGACATTGAAATCGGGCTGTCTGCTGGTAAAAGTGCAGGCAGCTGTGGAAGATATGGGGACTGGCTGCATGACCGAAGTGCTAGCTCAAGGAGCGATGGTACTCGAGATGCAGGTGTCCCGTCTAGAGTTGCACGGTTATGATCGCCTCGTTGAGAGACAGCGAGACAAGAGGAGTCCACTGCGGAAGATGGAGCAGGTGGCGTGCCTCGAGAGTAGGATCCGTCAACATTCATGAATGTTACGGCGGTATAAGCCTGACGCGTTGGTTTCCAAGGCTGATGATGGATAGCATTTCCCGAGACTCCAGGGGCCGCCATGTCTTCGATCGCAACTCTTGCCGTGACAGCCCTCGCACTCTCTAGCGATCTCGGAATCTCAAATAACGGGTTCGGGTAGATATTCAAGGTTGTCAGCCTTCCACCGACAAGCTTTAATATTTCCCAGGGCAGCCATTTGAGTCTATTGATACCAACGTTTAGTTCTACTAAGTTCTCAAGATTCCCAATTGCCGGAGACAGCTCGGTGAGTTTATTATTGCGCAAACTGAGCACGGTTAGGTACTTGAGCCTGAATATTTCGCTGGGTAAAGTCCGCAGCGCATTGCGTGAAAGGTAGAGGTGAAGCGATGGGGTAAGTGGACCATATGCGTCTTGGCTGGGAGGGTGATGATCGACTTCTGGGTGCTTGGTTAGGTAACCAAGGGGTCGGATGGTAGCTGAAGATATTGTTTCAAGCTGCAATGAGCTGAGTATGTCGTCAGCATGGTGCTCTACTGGCGAAGAATTCTCACTTACGAGAGATCAACCCTCTCAATGCTTTCATCGAGACAGTACTGCACAATTTGGATGGCGCGCTGCTCAGGGCTAGTTGCAATGTCCTGGGTGCTGTATATCCCCTGCGGACTGCACCCGATCGTTCCATCAAACATAGTGTCCTTGGTCTCCGTTCTCTGCATGCCCTTTGGTCTGTCCCCGTCGTTAACATCTTTTGGTTGTTCCCACGCCGATGACCCAGCAAGAAGCCTCAGCTCGGATCCGTCGTCCGCGCTCAAATCCGTATCTTCGCTTCCCATCCATACACCACTGTCTACTGCTCTCTTGAATTCCCTCTTTCGCCGACTTACTTCCACGGCTTGGTCGTTTCTGCCGCAAGCTTGCGCACCCCACCATGTTCCCGGATATCGACGTTTCTTCCTTCTGTGCGTGTAGTTCTCAGAAGATGCCGGCAGATCATCGCTTGAGAAGAGGGGCGGGTCGCTGGACAATGGTACATCGAAGTCTCGTGTGCGTTTGCGCCCAAATGTGAAGAGACTTGGATGGTCTAGGGTAGAAGCCAGGTTTGGGAGAGCTGGAGGAAGCAAGCATTCGCTAGACTGATGTTTCTCCGCTTCGGGATCCATTGAGTAGTAATAGCTTTGAGCCCTCAGGGCATCCTAGATGATTGTAGGGTGTGACGAAGTCTGGGGGAAAGACGCGAAGCCACAGACAACGCGCATGGGTTGGATGATGTAAACAGATCCTCGACAGGGGTCTCCGGTGAACTCCTCTCATCAATTAAGGGTTTGCCCTCAGAACCGTCGACAGTGGGTTTCAATGTTCAGCTTCTCCAAGGTACGTGCTGGCAATGTAGCCAATGTACTTCGTATCCTGTCTTCAGGTACCGCTCTCGTTCATCGTCGTATTCCATCGGTGCACCGTGCCGATCCACACTCGAACTTTGGAAGAAGCATCATCAAAGGGCATTCACGTTTACGTCTTCTGACGATCGTAGGATTGACAGCATCCAAGGAACATGATATGTTGGCAGACATCCTTCTGTCAAAGCCATGCTCTCACATGTCATTCTGCTGCTTCCGCAATTGCTTTTGTGCCGCCAACATGAGCGACTACGGCCAGTACCGAGCTTCGTCAGGAACAACACTGACTCTATCGTCCGTATGAAGGGATAGTACTGGCGACCGACTATGTACCGAAGCTGTGATCGCAATATTCGAATTGCACCTGGAAGGCCGCTAGTTATGGTGTGATTGTTGTCATGCTATGCCTTGTTAGACATCCGGGTCACTTTGCAATTTACAAGTACATCTCTCTTTGTACATAGTCTCAAAACTTCCATGCTGTCTTTTCTAATTTCATGCGTTTTATCCGGTGACATCTTCGACTATGAGTTTCTGGCGAAAGAGCCACCGTCTTTCAATATCAGAGAAACACTTAGCGAACGGGGTTACACAAGGGTCCGGATTAGTTACAGTTCAGCCTGGATATCTGAATCTGAAGGAAGATGCTGCTGGAGGACTGGGTCGACACCTGGGTCTCTTCTCTACGACTTTCCTAATGTTGGCACATTCTCTCTTGGCGGCAAGAGAGTAGATTGCTAACAAGAGATTATTGCAGTGTTGGACGAATTATAGGCACCGGCATCTTCTCGACGCCGTCATCAATTACCAGCAGTGTAGGTAGCGTTGGAGCAGCTCTGTTGCTGTGGGTTTTAGGCCTGGCTCTTTCTTTCGCGGGTCTTTGCGTATGGCTCGAATTTGGATGCATGTTCCCGCGCAGTGGTGGAGAGAAGGTTTACCTTGAAGCTGTGTATCAGCATCCGCCTCTCCTAGCTACCATCGTCTTCTCGACGCAAGCCATATTGCTTGGATTCACAGGTGTGCTACCCCCGGGATGGACCTTCTTATACCTTGTTCCCGACGTAAAAGTAGTGCTAGTGCTGACGTTTATTCATTCTAGCATCCGGATGCATTGTATTCGCATCGAGCATCCTAATAGCCGCAGATAAAGCGGTGACGGAGTGGGCAAAACGTGGGATTGCGATAATTATCATTACCTTCGTGACCTTGCTCCATACTTTCCTCCCGAAATGGGGTGTGCGTCTGATGAATCTTCTCGGTTCGATCAAGGTCATTGTTCTTCTGTTCATTGTGGTCACTGGCTGGGTTGTGCTGAGCGGCAAGGTTGATGATATTCGGGACCCTCGGGCAAGCTTCAGGAACCCTTTTGCAGGATCTGCCGAATCAAGCAATCCCTACGCCACAGCTTTGTTCAAAGTTCTGAACTCTTATCAAGGGTACGTAGGGTTTCAATAGGATACTTGATATTGATCAGCTGACGTCTAACGATACCAAGCTGGTCCAACGCAGCCTTTGTGCTCAATGAGGTCAAGCGGCCAGTTCGAACGCTCAAGATTGCTGGTCCCCTCGGCCTTGGAACCTGCGGAGTGTTGTATCTACTTGCAAATGTTGCATACTTCTCTGCGGCGACGCCTACGGAAATACGCCGGAGTGGAGTGACTGTTGCGTCGTACTTTATAGGCAAAGTATTTGGAAATACCGCAGAGCGTATCCTCAGGTATAATCCCTATCTCGCTGACCCACGGCGAACAGTACACCGCTGATCTGCCCTTCTCTAGCGTCTTCGTCGCTCTCTCCGCCCTTGGCAACGTTATGACCGTAACCTTCGCTCAGTCCCGCGTGAACCAAGAGCTCGCCAAAGAAGGTGTGATACCGTTCCCACGTTTCTGGGCTTCTGGTTGGCCGTTCGGCTCCCCCTCAGCTGGTCTTTTCTTGCATTTCATTCCCTCGTTCCTTGTCATCGTCGCTATTCCATTTGGAGACGCTTACAATTTTATCCTCGACCTGGAAGGGTATCCGGGATCTGTCATCAACTTGTTCGTGGTAATCGGTCTTTTCATTCTGAGGTGGAGAGCGCCAGAGATGCCGCGACCTTTTAGAGTTTGGTGGCCTGTGGCGGGATTTTTCATGATCGGTCAAGTCTTCCTGCTGGTCGCACCATTCTTGAGACCACCTGGTGGAAAGGGCGACACGAGCCTGCCGTATTGGCTGTATCCAGTTGTTGGCATTGCCGTGTTGGTCGGTGGTGTTCTCTCCTGGTTTGGCTGGCGGGTCCTGCTACCATACTTAGGTGGGTTTGAATACCGCGAGCGGAAGTGCACTTTAGGAGATGGTACGGTAGTAACGGAATTTGTTCGGATCAAAAAGCTGTGATGGGGGTTAGGGGATTAGGATCTACCACAACCATATGCACATCACATTCTAGAGGAATGATGCGTCTCACGACAACCTACCCGGAAAGCTTGACATCAAAGGTCGCGCAATCTTCGAGATGGGGGTCTTCTCTGTTCTTTCCCCTTATTATATTCTACTGTGTAGAGGCTGATTTCTGGTAAGCCACAAGGTATGTTGGAGATTGTGACCATATCTACGAGGGGTAGATTATAGCAGGCTAACATCTTTCATTAAGGTACGTTCTAAAGAGGCGCAGATCGTTGTGCATTCAGATAACACGGCCGAGATCACGGCGGTGGCTGTGCGTTGCGGCAAAGGGGTTCCCATTGTCGGGCCTCTCACACCACGTATAGAACAGTCATGACTTGACCATCTCCGAATTCCTTTATCTAATCCACAATGTACCGTCCTACTCCCTATACGCGACCCTCTCTCGCACACGTGTACCTCGCAGAGGAAGCACCTGGAACAATCCGCCCGCTGCCGTTGTAACGACTATCCTCAACCACCAGTGTCAAAGAAGAAGGCGACGAAGAATATGTATACTCAGAATCAGATACATGTGCTTTATGGCATGCTGGCATGCTGTTGCGAGAAGATGCTGGAAATTTCCCTCGATCGATTGGGCCTTTGAGTCGATTTCTAATACAATCTTCCAATATGTCTTCCTCGTCACTCGTCACTGCTGCGCTGCCACGTTCTTTGTCTATGCAGTGCAGTCTTAATGGATGCAGTGATTCCAGACCTTGGCTCTCCTAGTTTTACATATTGTCGATCTATTCTTATCCTCATGGCAGCAGTACCCAACCCAATAGCTACTATTCTAATAGGACCTCGCTAGGTTATCCTTCAACCCCAGATATTTTTCTCTTCTCCATAGAGGTTAATCAGCGCTATACCCTTCTTAAACTATTCTATTCTATAAGAAGGAACTCTTCAACAGGAATGCATTACGGCCCAGGATCCTTACACACCTGGATTCTGTCCAAGTCACTGATGGTATATAGATGACTGTCACGTAACGTTCAGTGGCACGGAATTAGAAATCTTGACCTGGGCCCACCTGAGGGCCATGGCCGATTTCGCTATCTCCGGAGCAATGGCCATCCCTGGATGTGAGTCGATTTACGGAACCGGTGGTATATCCAAATGTAAGTCCCTGGAATCTGATGACTATAGGACGCACAAACCCTCACTGCCCAATCTCTTTGACCCTTCCTGCTAAACCCGCCGTACAGTCTCAGAAAGCAATACCACCTGGGCACTCATCAGGCGCGGCGGTCACCCACCACTACAGCCACGCGCGGTCCCCGACCGAGGCCCCACGACCCAGAACACCAAGCATGCCAACCGACGACGCAGAAGGACTGCCAAAGTCCATGCCAATCCGTAACCTGCGACAGCATTCAGCAAGCGAGAGCGAGTTGCGTTCATGCATACCCGATCCGAACGCCACGCCGGAGAATCGTGAAGAGATGTCGAAGGGCGCGGGGGCCGGATTAAGATATACACCTGTAGGAATCTGGCGTGTCGGGATAATTGAGCAACAGGAGTCTGATTCGCAGAGAGTGCTGTCGAGTGGAAGTATTCCATGATCGTGAGCTTTAGCCAAGCACGTACAGAGGATTGTGTAGATAAGGGTATCGATTGCAAGGCTCATCCGAAACAACAGCAAAGTGAGATTGTCCAGTCCCACTCTGCCGTGTTCCCGAGATCGAACAGATCAGGATGATAAATGTTGGACTGTCTTGGGTGGAGACTCTGGTCATCAATCAAAATTATCGCAATTCCCCTATCGAGCAAGTATCCTATCTAACAGACACTCGCCATTAACGACGAAAACCAACGCCATCGCCTTCCATCCAGACTCTATTGTATTCATCCAAGAAGCCAATTCTGTTACGGAAGGGTCGCAAACACAACAACCCCCCTCCCTTCCCCTCGCCTTTCTTTCCACCCCCCCTACCCCCTACCCTGTGCGCTCCCTCTTACCCAGAAGATGCATGCCCTCCATGTACACATCCCGTCTGTCCACGACCCCTATAGATAGATCCTAATGGGTGCCGCTTCCCTATATTTTCTTGCTTTCAACCAGCCATAAACCCATACGGCTCTGTCCGAATCTATATACATTATCTACTTACTCGCTTACTTACTTACATCACTCAGAAGCTCACTTTCCCTTTTCCAGTCCCTTCGCTTTCGTTGCGGAGGGGCTGAGAGGATTCAATTGGAAGGAAGAGAGGGAGGGGAAGAGGGAGGGGACTTGTGGCATTAGGAAGGTCGCGAGATGGGAGGAAGGGAGGACTTCAGGAGGATGAGGGGATTGTGGATTGGGGATTGGGGATGGGGTGGTGCTGAGAAGGGGCAACGAAGTAGAGCACAGGGTCCAGTGTGTTAGATGATAGAATGGTTCTTTGCTTTTGTGATTGAGTATAGACAGGACTATAGTGCTAATAATGTTTGACAGACTATCTACAATGATAGAGTTGAAGTTGTAGCCGACGACGTGGACCTCCGACACCGCGTCCCTCCTTTGCGTCCTTCTTAGCTCGTCTTGAAATGCAAAGGCCCACTCCACATTCTCAACCTCTTCCCATAGACCTGTAACACAACAATCAACGAGAAAGCCGCAAAGCAAATAGCCGCCTGAATCCCGAAACTTTTCTCCGGCCCCATCTCCGTCGCCCACCGAACCTGGAAATAGCTAACAATAAAACCCCCGGTCGTTCTCGAGAAGTTAATCCAGGCCGCAACCTCGCCGGATCCCTCCGGGTAGGCGTCGAGATTATACGCATTGACACCCACGGAGCAAATCATGATGCCGAAACTGAAAAGACCCCATGCGAGGGCGGTGAGCATGTAATGGTAGCTGCGCTGCAGGCAGAAGCCGATGAGGATGAGGCCGGGGATCATGAAGAGTTCTGCGATCCAGATGACGCCGAGGCGGGCTTCGGGTTCGAGGCGGCCTTGGTGGCGGGTCATGTAGCGTTTGGCGACGAAGTCGTGGAGCCAGTGGCCAGTGATCTCGCCGAGGATGGTGGCGACGATTGGAGTGAAGTAGAAATAACCTGCGTTGAATGTGAGTACGATGTCGCATTATTTGTCGGAGAGATGGGATGAGAACGTACCGATTTGCTTTGGGCCGAAATTGTATAGCGGATTCAGGAATTGGGCAAGGGTAGCATTGATGCCCACCGACCAGGCAAAGGTTAGGAGGTAGTAAGCATTGGTCATGAGAATGACAGGCTTCGAGATGGCTTTGACTGGACGCATCATTGCTTGAAAGAATGTATTCCGCTGGCGACGGGACCTCCATTGTTCTACGCCAACAAGTCGTAGAAGACGAGAATTTCGTGGGCCCTGCTGTGAGAGGGGAATCCTTCGGTCATAGAACGTTTCGTCGACAAAGATCATGACGAGGACCAGACACAAGGTAGTCTCAATGGTGTAAACAATGAAAGGCCAGTACCACTGCAATTTCGTAATCATGAAAGCAGCGAAAAGTGGTCCCAAGAAGGGTGACACAATGACGGACGACTGCCAGATGTTGATTTTCCGGCTGAAGTGAGGATGATCAGAGTCAGCTCAATGGAGAAGATGACTTGATAACTTACGCGTGTTCATGAAAGAAGAATATGTCCTTGATGAACATAAGGCCGCCCTGATCTCATGATTAGATTATATCATGCAAAGGACCGCACCAATAGTAACATACCCCTTGTGCAACGGTCGCGAAGAAGCCATTCAGGACTCGCGTTGGCAAGAACCCTTCGTAGTTTTTTGCTCCTGCATTGCCTGCGGCTGATGCAACAGCTACGAGCATCCACCAGAAGAGGACGGGAAGTCTCCCAAAGTATGCCGACAATCCCACGGCAATTGGCCCGCCAGCGCCTATCATAAACTGGTTGGCAGATGAAGCGTGATTCAACGTATCTTGAGTAACTCCATAGGCTCTGTTGCAACACCTGTTAGTCTACCAATACTCTTTATACCAGACTGCGATGGAGGTCAATACGACCTACTTTGCTTGAATCAACAACGTCACCGCTCCCGTCGCGCTGCCGTAGTCTGGCAGGAATGAACAGGCAGAAATAACGAATAGAATGAGGTGTTTCTTGTAATGGGTCCAGTTCAAAGGATCATGGGGATCGTCGCTCGGTTGAGGAATCAACACAGTATGTCCATCTTGGGCGAGCTTTAAGTCTTTGCTTGAATGCACGTTTTTGACATCGAGGACATATCCTTCTCTTTCTCCTTCCTTGTCCAAGTCAATCTCCTCGCTGCTTGGGGATTCTGCAATGGAGTGTGTAGCAGGCGATTGAGTCTTCTCAATATCGTCGGACCTGTTCATCTTAAGTGCTGTTTCTGCCTTTCCAAGCTTTACTGGCTGAATTGCAGGGCGGAACTTGACGACGAGGAAGTATGTACGGAGTAAGAACAGGTCATCGGAAAAGAAAGCTGGAGCACTTCGTAGATTGGGGACCCTGCCCCAAATGCTCTGGTAGACAATGTACCTCAACAAAAGTCTAGCAGCTTTGCTCTACACGTAACGAAAACCAAGAGACAACATTGATAGCTATCGAGGCATGGGAGGGTTGTTCCAAACCCCTTGGCCAAGGGTATCCTCCATGTAGGTGATGGAGGTACCCTAGCGGGGAGAGTGCTTCGGATGCTGATGCATTCATGTGGCACAGCTTTGATATGATTACCCCACACATGGCAGCGTATCAGAGTAGCCCTGGTAGTATTAAGAGAAGCACGAGAGAGAGGAGGTTGTGG
>JAABUP010004394.1_pt1 | contig 23067 bp, 20 predicted proteins | sample 5559201 | NCBI WGS metagenome assembly JAABUP01 (sample SAMN10711887, study PRJNA513373) | rock metagenome | isolation source: Antarctica rocks | place: Antarctica | reverse complement strand
CGGGCCGCCTGATAGTCGATCCGGTTGACCTCGCGAAGACCCCCGGCGAGCAGCTCGTTGGCCCGCGCGGCGATCCAGCCGGTGGCATCGGAGTCGGCCGGACCGCCGTTCGGCGGGTTGTACTTGAAGCCGCCGTCCCGCGGCGGATTGTGCGATGGGGTGACCACGATGCCGTCGGCAAGTTTGTTGTCCCGCTTGCGGTTCGCCTTCAGGATCGCGTGGCTGACGGCCGGCGTCGGGGTGAACCCGTCATTGACGTCCAGCATCACCGTGACGTCGTTGGCGGCCAGCACCTCCAGCGCGGTACGGGTCGCCGGGCCGGACAACGCGTGGGTGTCGGCGCCCATGAACAGCGGCCCGGTGGTGCCCTGGGAGGCTCGGAACTCACAGATCGCCTGGGTGATCGCCAGGATGTGGTTGCGGTTGAACGTCCCGTCCAGACTCGAGCCGCGATGCCCGGACGTGCCGAACACCACCTGCTGCTCCGGGACGGACGGGTCGGGACTGATGTCCTCGTAGGCGGCGAGGAGGGCGTCGACGTCGATCAGGTCGGCCGGTTCGGCCGGTTTCCCTGCGCGCGGATCCATGGCGCTCATTGAACAGGGTCCGACCGCTTGCGGCAGAGTCGGGTCGCCACGGGAAGACTCCAGCCCACCGGGGTCCGCATCGGGTCAGACCGCGGCGGTCTCGCGATCCTGGGCAGCCTCGGTCAGGCCGATGCGATCGTGGACCCGGCGCAGCGGTGTCGGCGCCCACCAGGCGGCGCGACCGAGCAGCCGGATGGCGGCGGGCAGCAGGATGCCGCGGATCAGGGTGGCATCGATCAGAATCGCCAGACCTGAGCCGATTCCGAACATCTGGATGAAGCTCACCGACGAGGTGCCGAAGGCGAAGAAACTCACCGCCAGGATCACTGCGGCCATCGACACGATGCGGCCGGTGCGGGACAGGCCGTCGGCAACCGCTACCTCGTTCGGGGCGCCGTGATCGTGCATCTCCTTGATCCGGCTCATCACGAATACCTCGTAGTCCATCGAGAGCCCGAAGACGATGCAGAACATCAACACCAGCATCGAGGTGTCCAGCGGCAACGGGGTGAATCCGAGCACACCGGACAGCCAACCTTCCTGGAAGATCAACACCAGCACCCCGATGGTGGCCGACAGCCCGATCACGTTCAGCGCCAGCGCTCGCAGCGGCTGCAGCACGCTTCCGGTGAACAGGAACATCAGCACGAAGGTGGACAGGGCCACCAGCCCGATGGCCATCGGCAGGCGGCTGCCGATCGCCTGCTGGCTGTCGAGAAGTTCGGCGCTCTGGCCGCCCACCAGCACCTGCGCCGGGCTCGGCTCGGCTCGCAGTTGTCGAACCAGTGCCTTCGCCGCGTCCGAGCGGGTGTCGAGTTCGGTGACCACGGTCAGCCGCTGCGCGCCCGGAGCAGAGAACCGGGCGTCAGCAGGCGACGCGGCCAGCCGCGCGCCGCCGGTGTAGGTGCCGGCGCTGGATTCCACCCGCTGCACGCCGGCGAAGGTGGAAGCCCGCCGGGCGAAGTTCGGCACGTCGGCCGAACGACCGGTCAGCACCACGTCGACGGCGCTGGTGCCGTCGGCGGCGAATTCATCACGCAGCGCATCCCCGGCCTGCCGGCTGGACGCCGAGGTGGGCAGCACCCGATCGTCGGGTGTTCCGAAGTCCATCCGCAGCACCGGGGTGGCCAGCAGCACCAGCAGGGCCAGCACCGGCACCGCCGTCACCAGCGGCCGCTTCATCACCGCGCGGGCGAGCTTTCCCCAGAACGGCACCACCGTGTTGGGCAGATGCTTCGACCATGGCAGCCGGCCGGCATTGACCCGCGGCCCCAGCACGGTGAGCAGCGCCGGCAGCACGACGAGCGCGCCGAGCATCGCAATGACGATCACCCCGATTCCGGCGTAGGCGAACGAACGCAGGAAGTACATCGGGAACACCAAGAGCACCGCGAGGGCCGCGGCCACGGCCGTGGCACTGAAGAGCACGGTGCGTCCGGCCGTTTGAATGGTGCGGATCACCGCGGCGTTGACGTCACCCCGCCTGCCGTATTCCTCGCGGTACCGGCTGACCATCAGCAGGGCGTAGTCGATCGCCAGACCGAGGCCGAGGCTGGTGGTCAGGTTGATCGCGAAGATCGAGACGTCGGTGACGGAGCCCAGCACCGACAGCTCGGCGAAGGTACCGAAGATGGCGAATCCGCCGATAGCCAGCGGCAACAGCGCCGCCACGATGCTGCCGAAGGCCAGCCCCAACAGGGCAAGCATCAGCGGTATCGCAATCGCCTCCGCGCGCACCAGATCCGCACCGATCTGGCTCACGATCTCGTTGGTCACCCCGACATCGCCGCCGACGACGATGCTCAGCCCGTCATGCTCGCCGCCGTACTTGGCGATCAGGTCAGCGGCGAGCGTCTTGGGAGCATGATCGGTCAGTGTGACGCCGACGATCGACTTGGTGCCGTCGTCGGATCGCAATGGCGGCGCCCCGGTGTTCCAGAACGAGGCCACCGACGCCACCCCGGGTTCGGCGCTCAGCTCGCCGGTGAGCCGGTTGCCTTCGGCCCTGGCGGCCTCAACGCTACGGTGCGCGTCGACCACCATGATCAGTTCGGGGCTGCCCGGAAAGTGGCTCAGGATGGCCGCTTTGGCCCGGCTGGACTCCGAGGCCGGGTCGTCGAAGCCCTGGCCCTTGAGCTTGTCGAAGGCGGTGAATCCGAGGACGGCGGCCCCGATCAGTGCGAGCAGGGTGACCGCCAGGACGAGCTTGGCGTGGTGGGTCACGAAGTGACCGATCCTGGTGAGCATCGTGGGCTCCGACTTGTTCCGGCGGTAACTTGACGACCGTTAACTTGTCATGAATGTTCACTCCTGTCAACATAGAGGAATGGATCGGCCAGAGCGGCGCAGCACCTATCACCACGGCGATCTGAAGAACGCCTTGACCGACGCCGCGATCGAGTTGGCCGCCGCCGACGGGCCGGAGCAGATCACCGTGCGGGCCGCCGCCAAGATGGTCGGGGTCACCCCGACAGCGGCGTACCGGCACTTCGCCGGCCACGAGCAGCTGCTGGAAGCGGTGCAGCAGCAGGCAATGGACGCCTTGACCGCGGCGATGTCGCGGCGCACCGCGGCCATCGAGCCGTCCACGAATCCGGAGGCTGCGCAGGCGAGGTTTGCCGCCTGCGGCCAGGCGTACGTGGAGTTCGCCGTCGCCCAACCGGGCTTGTTCCGCACCGCGTTCTGCCGTGACAACCCACTCGGCGACCTGTCCGAGCAGGCCGATTACACCTCATCAGAGCCGTACCAGCAGTTGATCCGGACGGTCGACGACCTGGTCCGCACCGGACTGCTCGACGAATCCGACCGGGCATTGACCGAACTGGCCGCCTGGTCGTCCGTCCACGGCCTGTCGATGTTGCTGGTGGACGGGCCGTTCCGCGGACTGCCGGACCCGGTCAAGCAGCGGATGATCGCCGACGTCATCCGATTCCTGGCCAGGCGCTACGCGCCGGTCGTGGACGGAGCTGCTCCGGCGCCCCACTGAACCCCCAGCAGCTCGGACAGCTCGCGACTGCGCGGGCCGACGGCTCGTTCGGTGCCGTCGACGGCCACGATAGGGGTCAGTAGCCGGACGCTGGACAGCAGGTAGGCACCCTCGGCGGCGAGCAACCGGGCTGGTTCGACCGGCTGGTAGGCGACGCTCCAGCCTGCGGCTTCCGCTGCGGCGAACAGCCGCCGGACGGTGATGCCGTCCAGCACGCCGTCCCGAGGCGGGGTGACCAGGGAGTCCCCATCGGCCAGCACCACCGTGGCAGTAGGACCCTCCAGAACGGTGTCGTCGGAACCGATGAACACCACGTCGTCGTCACCGAGTGACTTCGCGTGCCGGATCGCTGCCATGTTGATGGCGTACGACAACGTCTTGGCGCCGGGCAGCAGCCACGGCATGTCGGCCACCTCGGAACCGGTGAAACCCCTTGCCAGCGTGCGGATCCGGGCGCCCGAGCGCTGCCGGCGGGTGTCCTGCGCCACCGCTGAACCCATCACCCAGCAGGTCGGGGCGCCGGTGGATTCGGGTCCGCGGGTGCCCAGCAGCCGCAACACCATCTCGGCGTCGCCGCCGGCCGCCCGCCAGGCGGCCAGCACCGCGTCGATGGCCGGGTGCCACTCGGGGCCGGCCGGCAGGTCGATGTCCAGCATCTTGGCCGAGGTGGCCAGCCGCGCCAGGTGCTCGTCCAGATCCCTGGGCACCCCCTCCACGGCCAGGGTGGTCTCGAAGACCCCGTCCCCGCGGAGCGCCCCAAGCTCGTCGGCGCGCAGCAGAGGCTGGTCGTCGGGGTGCAGCTTTCCGTCAAGGGTCGCGATCAGCAGTCCGGTCACGACGACCAGAGTAGGCCGCCCGGAGTCCGCCGGCGCTACAGCTTCCGCAGGAAGATCTTCTCCACCGCATGCCGCGGACCTTTCCGCAGCACCAGGTTGGCCCGTGCCCTGGTGGGCAGGATGTTCTCCCGGAGATTGGGTTCGTTGATCGAGCGCCAGATGCCGGTGGCCAGCCGCACTGCCTCGTCATCGGTGAGCGATGCGAACCGATGGAAGAACGAGTCCGGATCGGCGAAAGCCGTGCGCCGCAACGACAGGAAGCGCTCGACGTACCAGTTCTGCACGTCGGCAGGCGCGCTGTCGACGTAGATGGAGAAATCGAAGTAGTCGCTGACTGCCAGGGCGCTGGAGGCGTCCTCGCTCGCCCGCGCCGGCTGCAGGACGTTCAGGCCCTCGACGATCAGGACGTCCGGGTGATGGACCACGATCTCCTGGCCGGGGACGATGTCGTAGGTCAGATGGTCGTACCTGGGAGCGCGCACCTCGGCAGCGCCCGACTTCACGTCGGCGACGAACCGCAGCAGCCCCCGACGGTCATAGGACTCCGGAAAACCCTTGCGGTTCATGAGGTTGCGTTGATCGAGCACCGAATTGGGATACAGGAAACCGTCGGTCGTCACCAGTTCCACTCTTGGCGTATCCGGCCAGCGGGACAGCAACTCGCGCAGCACCCGCGAGGTGGTGGACTTGCCCACCGCCACCGAACCGGCGACGCCGATGACGAAGGGCGTGCGCTCGGCCTTCTCCCCGAGGAACCTCGAGGTGACCTGGTGCAGCGAACCGGTTCCGGCGACGTACATGCTGAGCAGCCGGGACAGCGGGAGGTAGATCTGCTCGGCCTCACCCGAGTCGATCGGATCGGACAGGCCGCCGAGCCGGTTGACCTCTTCCTGGGTCAACGTGAGCTCCGCCTCGTCGCGCAACGCGGCCCACTCCGCCCTGTCCAGTTCGACGAACGGGCTGACGCCGCCCTGCACCGTCTCGCTGCGCTGGAATTCACCGATCCCGGGCAGCGCCGGCGGGAGGATGCCGGCCAGCCGAGCCAGCTCGTCGGTGGACACCGACCGAACCAGCTCCCGGGATGCCGCGACCTCGTCGTCTGCTGCCATAGCCGCCGATTGTGCCGGTTGGCGGCCGCCAGGGGGCCGGCGGACCGCTGTGAACAATGGCACGGCATCCGAGTCCGGACGCGGGGCCGCCGGCCGGCCGCCGGCCGCCGGGCCGCCGGCCGCCGAGGAGGCAGTATGGCGATGGTGAGAGCACTGTTCAAACCGACCGCGGCTCCCGGCTTCGAGATGGCCGAATGCCAGGAGCCGGAGGCCGGGCCCGGCGAGGTGAAGATCCGGGTGCTGCGCACCGGAATCTGCGGCACCGACCTGCACATCATGAACTGGGACGCCTGGGCGCAGGGAGCGATCAGCCCACCGCTGATACCCGGGCACGAATTCTGCGGGGAGGTGGTCGAGCTCGGTGACGGAGTCCGGGACGTCGACATCGGCGACTTCGTCTCCGGCGAGGGGCACATCGTCTGCGGCACCTGTCGCAACTGCCGGGCCGGGCGGCGCCATCTGTGCATCAGGACCTCGAGCGTCGGCGTCGACCGGGACGGTGCATTCGCCGAGTTCGTGGTGATCCCGGAAACCAACGTCTGGGTGCACAAGCGGTCCCTGGCGGACACCGCGCCGGCTGACCTGGACATCGCCGCGATCTTCGACCCTTTCGGCAACGCTGTGCACACGGCGCTGTCGTTCCCGTTGGCCGGTGAAGACGTGCTGATCACCGGCGCCGGCCCGATCGGCCTGATGGCGGCGGCGGTCGCCCGCAAGGTCGGCGCCCGGTACGTGGTGATCACCGACGTCAGCGAGCCCCGGCTGGCGCTGGCCCGCCGGCTGGGCGTCGACGTGGCCCTCGACGTGACGCGCCAGAGCATCGCCGGAGTGCAGGAGCGGCTCGGCATGGTCGAAGGATTCGATGTGGCGCTGGAGATGTCGGGCAACCCGGCCGCCCTGCCAGACATCATCACCAACTTGAACCACGGCGGCCGGATCGCGCTGCTCGGGCTACCGAGCGCGCCGATCCAGATCGACTGGATCAAGGTAGTCAGCCACATGATCACCATCAAGGGCATCTACGGACGGGAGATGTTCGAGACCTGGTACGCCATGAGCGCGCTGCTCAAGGCTGGTCTGGACATCTCGCCGGTGATCACCGACACCTTCCCGATCGGGCGGTGGCGGGAAGGGTTCGACGCCGCCGCGCGGGGAACCGGCGGCAAGGTGGTCCTGGATTGGACGACGCCATAGCGTCAGCAGCAGCGCAGCACGGCGATACCCACCCGGAAGGAAGCCGATGTACGGACACGTCCGCGAACAGATCGTCGCCACCCTGGCCGAGATCCGGGATGCCGGGCTGTACAAGAACGAACGTCAACTGGGCGGCCCGCAGGACGCCACCGTCAGCTCCGGTGGCAAGGACGTGCTGAACTTCTGCGCGAACAATTACCTCGGACTGGCGGATCATCCCGCGGTCCTGGCGGCCGCCCGAGAAGCCTTGGACGACTGGGGTTTCGGGATGGCCAGCGTGCGGTTCATCTGCGGGACGCAGAGCCAGCACACCGTGCTGGAGCGGAAGATCTCGGAGTTCCTGCACACCGAGGCCGCGATCCTGTACTCGTCGTGTTTCGACGCCAACGGCGGTCTGTTCGAGGTCCTGCTCGGCGCAGATGACGCGGTGATCTCCGACGAGCTCAACCATGCCTCGATCATCGACGGCATCCGGCTGTCCAAGGCGCGGCGGTTCCGGTACGCCAACCGCGACATGGCCGATCTGGAGCGGCAGCTGATCGCCGCCGGGGACGCCGGGCGCCGGTTGATCGTCACCGACGGGGTGTTCTCGATGGACGGCTACCTCGCCCCGCTCGACGAGATCTGCGAGCTGGCCGACTCCCATGCGGCGATGGTGATGGTCGACGACTCGCACGCGGTCGGATTCGTCGGGCCCGGTGGCGCCGGCACCCCGGAATTGTTCGGTGTCCAGGACCAGGTCGACATCGTCGCCGGCACCCTGGGCAAGGCACTGGGCGGCGCATCCGGCGGGTACATCGCCGCCCACCAGGAGATCGTCGATCTGCTGCGGCAACGGTCCCGTCCCTACTTGTTCTCCAATGCGGTAGCGCCGCCGGTGGTGGCCGGGTCGCTGGCCGCGCTCGATCTGATCGCCGGCGGCGGGCAGCAGCGGGAGACGTTGCGCCACAACACCGAACTGTTCCGAGAACTGATGACGGCAGCCGGGTTCGACCTGCTGCCCGGCGAGCACCCGATCTCCCCGGTGATGTTCGGGGACGCCAGGCTGGCCGGGCGGATGGCCGACGCCATGCTCGAACGCGGGGTGTATGTGATCGCGTTCTCCTATCCCGTGGTTCCGCAGGGCAAGGCACGGATCCGGGTCCAGCTGTCCGCCGGCCACTCGGAGGCGGACATCCGCGGCTGCGTCGACGCATTCGTGGCGGCCAGGGCGTCGCTGGCCGGGTGAGTTCGGTGAGCGCCGGCCGGCCGCTCCCGGCGGATCGCTGATCAGCGGCCGGTTCTGCGCGCCTACCATGGGGTCATGCGTTCTCCGCTGCTCGACCTGCCCGGTGCCGTCGCCCGTGTGGGCCAACCGGGCACCGATGACCGACCGGACCCCGATGCGGCCATCGCCTGGCACTACGGCGACCCCATCGCCGAACAGAAGGCGGCGGTCACCGGCTCGGCGCTGTTCGATCTATCGCACCGGGACGTGGTGACCGTCACCGGCGACGATCGGCTGAGCTGGCTGCACACCCTCACCAGCCAGGCGCTCGACTCGTTGCCGGACGGCGGCGTCACCGAGGCGCTGCTGCTCTCACCCACCGGCCACGTCGAACACCACCTGGTGGTGACGTCGGTCGGGGACGCTGTCTATCTGGACACCGAGCCGGGACGCGGCGGGGCCATGCTCGGCTTCCTGGAATCGATGCGCTTCTGGTCCAAGGTCGAGGTGGCGGCGTCCGACATCGGACTGCTGCGGATCGCCGGTCCGGAAAGGTCCTTCGACGGCGCACCGGCGCACGGGGCGGCCGCGATCGCCGGAGGCTTCGCCAGGGTGCGGGCCGGAGCCATCGAGGTCGCGGTGCCGCGCGCCCGGATCGGTGCGCTGGCCGGCCGGATCCTGGCGTCCGGCGCCCGGCCGGCAGGTAGTTGGGCGGCCGACGCGTTGCGGGTGGAAGCGCTGGAACCCAGGATCGGCATCGACACCGACGAGCGGACCATTCCCAACGAAACCAGCTGGCTGTCGTCCGCCGTGCACCTGAACAAGGGCTGCTACCGCGGTCAGGAAACGGTCGCCAGGGTCAACAACCTCGGCCGGCCACCACGCCGGCTGGTGATGCTCAACCTGGATGGATCGGTGGACCGCCTGCCCGCCAACGGTTCCGAGGTGGTGACCGCGGGCGTGCAGGGCGCCGGCCGCAGGGTCGGCACGGTCGGCACCTCTGCCTATCACCACGAGAACGGGCCGGTGGCGCTGGCACTGGTCAAGCGCAGCATCCCGGTGGAGGCCGAGCTGCTGGCGGACGGTGTCGATGCCAGGATCGACCCGGATGGGTATCTCGACGATGGCGACGGCACACCCCGTTCGGCCGTCGAACGCCGGGCATTGCCGAACATCCGTCGCCGCTGACCGTCAGCCGTGAATCGCCGGGAGATCCTTTCCAGGCAAAGCTGTTCCACTGGTCCGGCCACAGATCCTTGTCAGCTGCAGTGCTATCAGAAGTGTGAGGTCGCAGGTGCCCGACTTGGTGACCATCGACGAGATCAGGGCAGCAGCCCGGCGGATCGCCGGTCAGGCGATCCGAACGCCGCTGCTGTCTGCCCCATGGGCCACCGCAGGGACCGCTCGGTCCGCCGCCGGACCCGCAGGCGCGGCTCACCCCGATGACGACCCGGTCCCCGCTCCCGCCACCGAGCTGTGGCTGAAACCCGAGCTGCTGCAACCGATCGGCGCCTTCAAGATCCGCGGCGCGGTCAACGCGATCGCCGCGATGGATCCGCAGCAGCGGGCCCGCGGCGTGCTCGCGCACTCCTCCGGCAACCACGCCCAGGCCGTCGCCTACGCGGCCCGGCTGTTCGGAGTCGACGCTCACATCGTCATCCCGGACAACGCGCCTCCGCGCAAGATCGCCGCCACCGAGGCGCTCGGCGCCACCGTCGAACTCGTGCCGCTGGCACAGCGGTTCTCCCGGCCGCTGGAGATCCAGGCGGAGACCGGCAAGCCGATGGTTCCGCCCTTCGATGATCGCGACGTGATCGCCGGCCAGGGCACCATCGGACTCGAGATTGCCGAGGATGCACCGGATGTGGCCGCCATCCTGGTCCCGGTGTCCGGTGGCGGCCTGATATCCGGCATCGCCGCCGCCGCGGCTGCCCTGCTGCCGGACACCCAGGTGATCGGCGTGGAACCCGAGCTTGCCGGGGATGCCACCGAGTCGTTCCGCACCGGCATCCGGGCGGACTGGGAGCCGCAGCGGACGGCCCGCACCATCGCCGACGGGCTGCGCGCCCACCGCATCGGTGAGCTGCCGTGGCAGCACATCCAGGCCCAGGTGCACGACATGGTCACCGTCACCGAGGACGAGATTCGGTACGCCACCAGGCTTCTGGTGCTGAATGCGCACCTGGCAGCCGAACCCAGTGGGGCGGTCGCCACCGCGGCTCACCTGTACCACTCCGAATCACTGCCGGCGGGGAAGCGGGTCTCGATCCTCTCCGGCGGCAACATCGACCCTGCGGTGCTGCGGGACATCCTGGCATGACGGCAGCACCCGTCGAATTGGTCCAGGTGATCCGCTCCGGCTTCCTCGAGTGCTCGCACTACGGGTCGATGGTCATCACCAGGCCGGACGGCGGTGTCGCCTACGCCCTCGGTGATCCCGATGCGCCGGTGTTCCCCCGCTCGTCGAACAAGCCGTTCCAGGCGACCGCCATGCTGGAGGTCGGCGCGGAGCTGGCCGGCGCCGACCTGGCGCTGGCCGCGGCATCCCATTCCGGCGAGCCGATGCACACCGGGCGGGTGGCGTCGATGCTCGCCGCCGCCGACCTCACCGAGCAGGACCTCCAGTGCCCGCCCGACCTCCCGCTCGACGAAACCACCAGGGCCGCCGCCGTCGCCCGTGGCGAGCACCCGCGGCGCATCTACATGAACTGTTCCGGCAAGCACACCGGCATGCTGACCGCCTGTCGCAGCGCCGGCTGGGACACCGGCAGCTACCTGAGTCCCGACCACCCGTTCCAGCGGGCGGTGGTCGCGGCGATCACCCGGCTCACCGGTGAGGTGCCGGCGGCCAGCGGCGTCGACGTCTGCGGGGCCCCGCTGATCGCCATCAGCCTGGCCGGCCTGGCCAGGGCATTCGGGCGGGTGACTACCGGTCCGGACGGCAGCGCCGAACGAACGGTCGCCGACGCCATGCGGGCGCATCCGGAGATGGTGGCCGGTACCGGCCGGGACGACACGCTGGCGATGTCCGCCCACCCCGGCGTGCTGATGAAGGGTGGCGCGGAGGGCGTGCACTGCGCTGCGCTGCCGGACGGCAGCGCCGTGGCGCTGAAGATCTCCGACGGCGCATCGCGGGCCAGGATGCCGGTGATGGTGGCAGGATTGCGGGCGCTCGGCTTGGACTCCCCCACGTTGGATCGATTGGCGGTCGGCCAAGTGCTCGGTGGCGGCCGCGCTGTCGGCGCCGTGCGGGTCGCACCGTCGGTCGCACCGAACCTGTAAGCTGTGTTCACGAACAATTACTGACTCCGGGGTCGCCCAAGAGGCCGCCCCGCTTCTCACGTGCAAGGGGGTCCGCCATGGGGCGAGGCCGTCAGAAGGCGAAGCAGACGAAGGTCGCCCGGGAGCTCAAGTACCACACCTCCTCGATCGACGTCACCTCCCTCCAGCGGGAGCTGGCCGGTGAACCGGTCGTCCCGCCGGCAAGAGTGGAGGAGAAGCCGCAGGACGACCCCGACGACGACCGCTACGGCGGGTACGTCGACGACGAGGACGACGACGGCACCGCCGGGCGCTACGCCGCGGCCTGGCAGTGAACTGATCGGGCCGCGTCTCCCTTCGCAGTCGTCCGTCGTTCCCCGCATCATCGCCCCCGAACCGCGCTGTCATCGACAGGTTTGGACCGCCAGGACTTCGGATACCGGTGCACTACTGCCCGTTCTGGGCCGTTTGCGTCGCGCACAAGGAGGACATCTGATGACGAATCCCCTAGGTCCCGATCAGGACATGGAGGACCGCATGGCCGGTGATTCCGAACTCGAGCGCAGCCGGAATCCACTCCGCGACCGCAGCCGGGAGGCCGATGACGACGCGGACCGCGCCGACCAATCCGGCGCCGACGACGAGAGCGCCTTCGTCGCCGACCCGGCAGCCGCCGAGCAGGCCACCCGGGAACGTATGCAGGAGCAGATGGCCATCGAGCGGGACGCCGGTCACCCGGTTTCCTCCGATCCGCAGGAGGACCTGTCCGGACCGGTGGCGGCCAGGGCGGCCGGCGCCTCTGAGACCACCGGCGACGATGTCTCCACATCCGACGCCTCCGGCGCCGGCCACACCGGCTCGGCGCCCGCCGGGGATGCGGCATCCATCACCGGCTCGCACACCGCGGACGGGACCATGGTCAACAGCGCCGACCCCAGCCCGGGCGACCCCCAGCCCGCCGGACCCGACTCGCCGAGCGAGTATCCGGCGCCCGGTTCCCCTGACACCGCGCCGTCCGGCGTACCGGCGCCCGCCCCCGCGGGCGAACCGGTGCCGGATGTCGCCCCCATCCCCGGAGTGACGCCGGATCCCGGCGCCGTGCCAGGTGAACCGTCGTCCCCGGGCGCGGCAACCGGCTCTGGATCTACTCAGGGCTCGGACCCGAGCCGGCCGTAACCGCATGTGCCGACCGGCGCGTCAACCAATGACGCACACACTCATCGATCAGAACCGCGGGTGGTCTCCGCAGAGCGTCACCCTGTCGATCCGATCACCGGACACTTCGACCGTCCCGATGGTCCAGGCGAGGATGTGCTTGGCGGTGAGGACCGCCAACGCCCTATCCACATCCTCCGGACCCACCACGGCCGCCATCCCGACGCCCATGTTGAACGCCTTCTCCATCTCACTCCGGTCGACCCGGCCCCTGCCGGCGATGAAGTTGAACACCGGCAGCGGTGTCCAGGCCCGGCGGTCCAGCGCGGCGGTGAGCCCCTGCGGGATCACTCGGGACAGGTTGCCGGCAAGGCCGCCTCCGGTGATGTGCGCGAAGGCATGCACGTCGGTCTCCCTGGCCAGGGCCAGACAATCCAGAGCGTAGATCCGGCACGGTTCGAGCAGCTCCTCGCCCAGGGTGCGCCCGAACTCCTCCACATGGCCGTCCAGTGGCAACCGGGCGACATCCAGCAGCACGTGCCTGATCATCGAATAGCCGTTGGAGTGCACGCCGGAGCTTTCCATACCGATCACCACGTCGCCGGGCCTCACCCGGTCGGGTCCGAGGATGGCGTCGCCTTCGACAACGCCGATAGCCGTGGAGGCCAGGTCGTAGTCGTCGGAAGCCATCAGCCCTGGATGTTCGGCGGTTTCGCCCCCGACCAGCGCGCAGCCGGCGCGGAGGCAGCCTTCCGCGATACCGGACACGATGGTGGCGATCTTGTCCGGGTCGATCTTCCCGCAGGCGATGTAGTCCTGCAGGAACAACGGCTCCGCACCGCAGGCCACCAGGTCATCGACCACCATCGCCACCAGATCGATGCCGATGGTGTCGTGTTTGTCCATCGCCTGGGCGATGGCGGGTTTGGTGCCGACACCGTCCGACGACGACGCCAGGATCGGGTCCCGGTACTTGTGCAGCGGCAACCGGAACAGTGACGCGAAGCCGCCGATGCCGTTCAGCACCTCGGGGCGGCGGGTCTTACTCGCCAACGGCTTGATCTTCTCGACGGCATCCTCGCCGGCCCGGATGGAGACCCCCGACCCGGCGTAGGTGGCGCCGGATCCGTAGGAGGTGCGCGGTTCGGTCATGTCCTGCCCGCCGGGGCGGTTCCCGCCAGCCGGCCCTTTGCGGCGGGATCGCCGGTGCGATGAGGGGCTTCGCCTTCCCAGCCCTCCAACACGTGTTTGCCGATCACTTCCGGGATCGGAATGGGGTAGGCGCCGGTGAAACACGCTGTGCACAAACGATTCTCGGGCTGCTCAGTGGCGGCGATCAGCGAATCCAGTGAGATGTAGCCGAGAGTGTCCGCGCCGATCGACTGCCGGACCCCCTCCACCTCACTGGAGCTGGCGATCAGCTCGACCCTGGTGCCGAAGTCCATCCCGTAGAAGCATGGCCAGCGCACCGGGGGCGCGGCGATCCGGACGTGCACCTCGAGCGCCCCGGCTTCGCGCAACATCCGCACCAGTGCGCGCTGGGTGTTGCCGCGGACGATCGAGTCGTCCACCACGATCAGCCGTTTGCCGCGGATCACTTCGCGCAGTGGGTTCAGCTTGAGCCGGATGCCCAGTTGCCGGATGGTCTGTGACGGCTGAATGAAAGTCCGACCCACATAGGCGTTCTTCACCAGTCCCTGGCCGTAAGGGATGCCGGACTGTTGGGCGTATCCGATGGCGGCCGGAGTTCCGGATTCCGGTGTCGGGATCACCAGATCGGCCTCCACCGGCGATTCGATGGCCAGCCGGCGGCCGATCTCCACGCGGGTGGCGTGCACGCTGCGGCCGGAGATCGCGGTGTCCGGCCGGGCCAGGTAGACGTACTCGAAGACGCAGCCCTTGGGATCGGCGGGCGCGAACCGGCGGCTGCGCAAGCCGTCGGCATCGATGGCCAGCAACTCGCCCGGCTCCACCTCCCGGACGAACGAGGCACCCACGATGTCCAGCGCGGCGGTCTCCGAGGCGACCACCCAACCGCGCTCGAGCCGACCGAGCACCAGCGGCCGGAAGCCCTGTGGATCGCGTGCGGCGTACAACGTGTGCTCGTCACAGAAGACCAAGCAGTAGGCGCCGGAGAGCTGTGGTAGCAGTTCCAGCGCCGCCGCTTCCAGCGTCTTGTCGAGGCATGCGGCGGCCAGCAGCCGGCTGATGATGTCCGAGTCGGTGGTCGAGTTCGGTCGTTCTGGGCGGTGCGGGGCGTTCCTGTCCCCTAGCAGCTCGGCGAGCCCGGCGGTGTTCACCAGGTTGCCGTTGTGGCCCATCGCGATGCCGGATCCGACCGGGGTGGTGGCGAAGGTGGGTGAGGCGTTCTCCCAGGTGACGGCGCCGGTGGTGGAGTACCGGCAGTGCCCGATCGCGACATGGCCGCTCAGCGAACCCAGGGTCTGCTCGTCGAACACCTGAGAGACCAGTCCAAGATCCTTGAACACCACGATCTGACTACCGTCGGCGACGGCGATACCGGCCGCTTCCTGGCCCCGGTGCTGCAATGCGTACAGACCGTAGTAACTGAGCTTGGCGACATCCTCGCCGGGCGCCCACACCCCGAAGACACCGCATTCTTCGCGGTACTCGTCCTCGGGCTGGTCGGGCGGCGCCGGTTCGGCATCGGGCTGAGCGGGTTCGGTCTGTCGGTCGGAGGATGACATCCTGGAGGGACGGACCGGGCTGGTGGCCACGAAGTGCTGCTCCTAACGCGGGAGGGTGAAACCTTGTTGCCGCGTGCGGTAACTCTACCGGTCCCGCCGACCGGTCAGCGGGAGTCGCGCTGTGCGCCCGCGTGCCGGAGCGGCTGGACCGGGCCTGATCGCTCGGTGCACAGTGGTGGCCATGATCACTGTCGAACTGGCCGGCCGGCTGCTGGCCGCTGGACTGGTCTGGGACCCGGTAGCCGGGGACCGCTTCGTGGTGCCCGGCCGCGGCATGGACGACGAGGTGTTCGTGGTGAGCCAGATGACCGTCGACGTGCACGAGTTCCCGCAGGGCCGGGTGATCGGCTTCAACGGCACGACGGAATGGGCGATGGATTCACTGGAGCTGACCGAGGTGCTGTGGATGCCGGCGGAGGGCCGGTTGCGTGAGGAGCTGGGTGCGCGGTTCGGCGGATTGCGCCGGGACGGCGACGATTGGGCGGTGACGGTGCTGCCGGCAGGGCGCTCGGCCGCGGACGTGCGCGGCAGCTCGACCGATGCCACCGCCACGACGAACGGCCCGGTCAGCACCGAGCACCGGCACACCGACCCGGAATGCGCCTACGCCCTGGCCGTTCTCGAAGTGCTGGATTTCTGACGTGCCGTGGTCGCAGTCGACGACATGCCAGACGTCACCGGGAATCCGCTCAACCGCGGAACTCATTGTCGCCGGGTCGGAACGGACCGGGCCTACTCGGTCACGGGTCCAGCGGAAGGAAGGCGGCCAGATCCGCCCTGGTGCCGCTGGCCCGGACCAGCCCCCGGCTGACGGCGGCGGCAAAGCTCAGACGCCCGGCCACCAACGCCAGCCAGGTCGCCGGATCGGTTTCCACCACATTCGGCGGGGTGCCGCGGGTGTGCCGGAGACCCTCGATGGCTTGCACAGCGGCGTATGGCGGCACCCGGATCTCCACCGATCGGCCGGGATGCTGCTGCGCCAACCACTGCAAGGTGACGCGGACCGTCCCCTTCGTGGTCTCGGCGTCCAGCGTGTCCGGCGATGCTCGGGCGGCCTGCATTGCGGCCAGGGCTCGCTGCTGGGTCACATGACGGCGTGGCACGCGGCGACTGTAGCGGAGCCACCGGTGCTGGTCCGGTGGCTGCAGCCTCGGTATTCGTGGCAGTTCGCAAGAAATGCGTCTCCAGAAGGCCGAACGGGCGCCCAACACGTCCGAATCGCCATCTGGAGACGCATTTCTTGCGGATCCATTCGCCCGCCGCGATTTCTCGCACACTGGGGGGATGAACGGATCCGTCCGCTCCCCCGACGGCGCAGTACTGCGCCGGGCGCCAGGTTCCCGATCCGATGCGGGCGCCGCGGTGCTGGTGCTGCACGGCGGCGACGGGGAACCCAACACCCGAATGATCCGGCCGTGGTGGCCACCGGTGCTGCTGATGTGGGGTTTCCTGCCGGCGCTGCTCCGCTCACCGGCCAGACCCGCCTGCTACCTGCTGCGGAACTCCTTCCAGGGCTGGAACGGAGGACATGGCCCGATCCGGGACGCGCGCTGGGCGCTTGCGGTGCTGCGCGAGCGTCATCCCGGCCGGCCGATCGCGCTGGTCGGGCACTCGATGGGCGGCCGGGTTGCGGCCGTGCTGGCCGCCGATCCGGACGTCGCCGGGCTCGTCGGGCTGGCGCCGTGGCTGCCGATCGGCGAGCCGATTCCGGATCTGGCCGGCCGGCGCGTGATGTTGATCCACGGCTCCGCGGACCGCAGCATCCCGCCGGGCCAGACCCGCCAGTGGGCCGAGCGGGCGACGGCGGATCTCGACCGGCGCGGGCTGCCGTCCGGAGACGTCAGTTATCTGGAGATCCCCGGCGGCGGGCACACCATGCTCCGTCGGTTCACCCGGTGGCATCGGCTCGCGGCGACCGGCGTCAGCGAGGCGCTCAAGGTGCGGACCGCCCCGGCCGACTGAGCAAGCGCCCACCCATTGGCCGAGCATCTCCACGGCTGCGAGAATCAGACACGGCGCCGGCGTCGCCTGCGAGAAATGTCCGAATCACCATGACAGCAGCCAGAAGCTGGTGTGTCGCGGATGGCTCACGGGACTTGCCTACGCGGGCTCGTCACTTTTCTCCAGACGGGCGCTCGACTTCGTACGTGACGTGCGTGACTAGGGCATTGGTAGTCGCGCTGGTCGGGCTCAGGCGGACGTCGGGGCTCACACCGTCGAACAGTCGTATGCCGGCGCCCAGCACCACCGGCACGAGATGGAGGCGGACCTCGTCGAGCAGCCCGGCGTTGAGGAACTGGCGGGGCGATGTCTGCGCCGCCGTTGACGAGGACATCCTGGGAGCCCGCGGCCCCCTGTGCGCGCTGCAGTGCGTTCTCGATCCCCGTCGGTGACGAAGATGTAGGACGTGCCACCCTGCTTGACGACCGTTTCGGCGGCCGATGGGTGACGACGAAGCAGGGGGCGTGGAACGTCGGCTCGTCTCCCCACGGCCCGACGCCCATGTCAGTTATCCGGCGTCCGAGGATCAGCGCCCCGATGCCCTCGAAGTGGTCGGTTTCGAAGCGCTGGGACTCGGCCGAGGAGCGGCCGGCGAACATCCACTCGTGCAGGCGCTCGCCGTCGCGCCCCAACGGCGACTCAGGGGTGATGTCCGGGCCTGCGACGTAGCCGTCGACCGCCACGCCCATCTCCAGCAAGACCTTACCCATGGTTTCCTCTCGGTAGGCCGTTTGTGGCGTCAGACCGGGTTGGTCTGCCCGTTCTCATCTAACGGACGTCGGCCGCGCTGCCACCTGCCTTCATCCCCTGCCAATATTGCGTGGCAAGCAACGATCGTTATCCAACAGTTCAAGCCCGGCTCCATGGCGGCGGGCACCGCGCAGCGTCCGTGGCAGCTACACAAGGACGACGACGAGTTGTCGACGCCGAGCTGAGCGTCGACGCGGATGATGCCCACTGGCTGGATGGAGCGAGGCACGGGGCGGTGAGGGTGACGGCTGATGTCATGGCCGTCAAGCCCTTCCGTACTCACCGAATCGGGGTCGGCAATGTGATCGGGAAAGCGTTGGACGCGATGATGGAGGGACTTGTATCTTGCTGTTGACCGTGACACCGCGCGAGGAGGTGGGACCCATGAACGCTGTATCGATGTGGGTGCTCCCCCTTCCCGTTATGGTCGGGCGATTGACGTAGGTGTCGCCGGGAGCGCCTCTCCAATGAGGCACTCCCGAAAGGCAAGACTATGCACTCTCCGCAGTTCACCACAGAGCCGACGTCGAACGATACGGTCGAGCGCGACCTCACTGTGGGCGACAATCCCGAACCTCGGATAACGCCCTCCAGCGCCGATCAGACGCCCCTCAGATACGACGTGATCATCGCCGGGTGCGGGCCGACTGGCGCGATACTGGCCGCCGAACTGCGGCTGCACGCGGTACGAGTACTCGTTCTAGAGAAGGAAACCAATCCCGAATCGTTCCTCCGAGTGGTCGGTCTGCACATTCGCAGTCTCGAGCTGATGGCTATGCGTGGGCTGCTGGAGCGTCTTCTCGAACACGGAAGACAGCGTCCGGCTGGCGGTTTCTTTGCCGCCATCGCCAAACCAGCGCCCGAGGGCCTGGATTCAGCACACGGTTATCTGCTGGGCATCCAGCACCCGGTCATCGTTCAACTGCTCGAGGAACATGCGATCGAACTCGGTGCGCAGGTTCGGCGCGGTTGCCCGGTGGCCGGTTTCGAGCAGGACGACGAGGGTGTCACGGTCGAGCTGGCCGACGGACAACAGTTGCGTTCGCGTTATCTCGTCGGCTGCGACGGCGGGCGCAGTACGGTGCGCAAACTGCTCGGCGTCGGCTTCCTCGGCGAGCCCTCGCGGACCGAGACGCTGATGGGCGAGATGAAAGTGGGTGTGCCGCAGGAGCAGATCGCTGCCAAGGTGGCCGAAATCGGCGAGACGACCAAGCAGTTCTGGCTCAGGCCCTTCGGTGAAGGGTTCTATCAAGTGGTAGTCCCCGCCGCGGGCGTCAGTGATCGCGCGGAGCCACCCACCCTCGAGGATTTCCAACAACAGCTGCGCGCCATCGCCGGAACGGATTTCGGCGTGCATTCCCCGCGCTGGCTGTCCCGCTTCGGGGATGCGACGCGGCTGGCCGAACGTTATCGGGTCGGTCGGGTACTGCTGGCTGGCGATGCGGCACACATCCACCCACCCACCGGCGGGCAGGGCCTCAACCTGGGCGTGCAGGACGGCTTCAATCTCGGCTGGAAACTGGCTGCACAGATCCGCGGCTGGGCGCCGAAAGCCCTGTTGTACTCCTACCAGGCCGAACGCCGTCCGGTCGCCGAGGCAGTGCTGGACAACACCCGCGCCCAGACGGAACTGTTGTCCACCGAACCGGGCCCGCAGGCCGTACGCAGGCTGCTCACCGAGCTGATGGACTTCGACGAGGTGAACCGCTACTTGATAGGGAAGATCACCGCGATCGGTATCCGCTACGACTTCGGCGAAGGCCCCGACCTGCTCGGCCGCCGGCTACGCGATATCGAACTGAAACACTGCCGCCTCTACAGCCTGCTGCACCGGGGGCGCGGCCTGTTGCTGGACCGCACGGAACGTCTGAGCGCCGGTGGCTGGTCAGACCGGGTCGATTACCTCGCAGAATCCAGTGCGGCACTGGATGTCCCGTGCGTTCTACTACGCCCCGACGGCCACGTCGCCTGGATCGGCGACGATCAGCAGGACCTGGACAAAAACCTCTCCCGCTGGTTCGGCAAGCCCGCTCCTACGAACCCGTCTCCACAGTCGATCTCACATCTGTAGCAGGAACGATCGTTTCCGCGATAGACGAGACTCGTTGTAACGCAACACGTATCAGCCTGATCTGCGTGGTTGTGAGTCGTTGTAGAGCGGACACGGCACGCGGACACCGGGCTGGTCAGCGCAGTAGCAGCGCGATGGCGGTGCTGAGATCTGCCCGGAACGTCTCGCGTGAGCTCGTCTGCTGCTTGAGCCCGATGGCCGCACTGATGAGCGTGCGCGCGATCGCATCCGACGTCGTACGGTTCTGTGGTGCCCTGGCACTGACGACGGCCTCGACAACCAGGGCGTGGAACCGGTGCGGGGCGTCGAGCACTGCCGTGCCCAAGAGCTCGCGATGCGTCTCGGCGACGGTACTGAGCTCTCCGCCGACTGCGCCGAGGTAGCGGCCGGTCCAGGCGTCGAAGGCATCCAGCAGCCTCTGGAGCAGCGGCTGGGCCTGGTCCTGCAGTGCGGAGGCAGCGGTGTTCAGGTCGCGCTCGACCGCCGAAGGAGTGCATGTGGCATCCGAGTCCTTGATCACTACCCGGTTCGACGGGACCAGCACCGCCGACGACGTGGTCCGTGGCGTGAGCCTGGAAGGACGGCAGGCTCTGGTGACCGGAGCGTCCTCGGGACTCGGCGCGGAGACCGCACGTGCTCTGACCGCGGCCGGTGCCGTCGTGACGCTGGCGGTGCGCAACGTCGGCGCCGGCGTCGCGACAGCCCAGAACATCGCGGTGACGACTGGCCGGGCGCGGCCGCAGGTCGGCGAGCTGGACCTGGCCGATCCCGCCAGCGTCGCCGCGATCGTCCGCCAGTGGAACTCACCGCTGGACATCCTGGTCAACAACGCCGGCGTCGTCACCGCAGGCTTGCAGCGCACCCCGCAAGGTTGGGAGCTGCAGTTCGCGACCAATCACCTCGGGCACTTCGCTCTGGCCCTGGGTCTGCACCGGCACTTGGCCGCAGCAGCGGCCGCCCGAGGAAACGCGCGCATCGTTGCGCTGTCCTCCACGGCACACATGCGCGCCCCTGTCGACTTCGACGACATCCACTTCCTCCGCCGCACCTACGACCCGCAGACCGCCTATGCGCAGGCCAAGACAGCCAACTCCCTGTTCGCCGTCGAGGCCAACCGGCGGTGGCAGGCCGACGGCATCTTCGCCAACGCGGTCAACCCCGGGGGCGTGGCCACAGGTCTGCAGCGCAACTTCTCCGACGCCCAGCGCCAGTCCCTCGCCGCGGCGGAGGCCGCCGGTATCTTCACCTACAAAACGGTCGGGCAAGGAGCGGCGACGACGCTCGTCGCGGCCGTCGCGGCCGAGTTCGACGACGTCGGCGGCCGCTACTTCGACGACTGCCGCGAGGCCTACACCGTGCCCAACGAAGCCACGCTCGCCGAGCACCCCCACGGGGTCAAGCAGTGGGCGCTGGATCCGGCGGCAGCAGGCCGACTCTGGCGTAGCTCACTCGACATGACCACCTGAGCTCCTAACTCTCCCGCCGACGCCGCCGGTCAGCTCGGCCCCCAGTCCGGAGTCTGGTTGGTGGCTCTGGCTAGCCGTTGAGTTACTGGCGGTTGGCCGTGACGACGATGTAGCGGCTCGTGCTGCGGAATGCGGTGGCGTCCTCATTACCTCTTCGAGGATCCGCAGTAGTCGCGCTCGGGCCGGTTCGGCTTGCCCGAGGCGCTCCAGCAGCTCGAAGCCGGCGATAGCTAGCGGATGGCTGGTGCGCTGAGCCTCGAGGAACTCCTGCGGGGACGCAGCGGTGTCGGTTCTCCTTCGGCTAGGAAGTCGTCCTACTCAGACGTCGAAACGGACTGGCGGTTCTCGACACGTCCTGAAAGTAGGATCGGTTCGACGCGCGGCGTAGCCCAGGGGGAGGTCGAGGCTGGCCCGCAGGTCCTCCTGCAGGGACGGCTGACTTGACGCGGCGTGTGACGATCGTTCGGATAATGGCGCCGCTCTCAAGCGCGAGAAGGACGGATCCCGGCATGCTGCTCTACTCGATGAGCGTCTCGGTAGACGGCTACATCACCGATCGCGCCGGCGGATTCGAGTGGACGGTCCCGGACGAGGAGCAGTTCCGGTTCCACCTCGCGCGAGTGCGCGAACTCGGCGCCCACCTGTGCTGCCGCGGCCTGTACCAGACCATGCTGCCGTGGGAGACCGATCCATCGCTGCGCGACAGCGAACTGGGGCCGAATTCGCTGACGTCTGGAGTGGTCTGCCGAAGGTCGTCTTCAGCCGCACACTCGACCGTGTCGAGGGCAACGCCCGACTTGCCAAGGCGTCGGTAACCGACGAGATCGCCGCAACCCTGGCCACAACCGATAGGGCGTCGAGATAGGCGGTGCCGGACTGGCCGCGGCAGCGATCCAACTCCACCTGGTCGACGAGCTACGCCTCTTCCGCTATCCCATCGTCGTCGGTGGCGGCACGCCGTTCCTGCCGCCCGTCCCCGCGGCCGTTCGGCTGGACCTGATCGAGACCAGGAAGCTCGGCTCCACCGTCGTCTACGAGCGCTACCGGCACGTCCGCCGCGAGCTGACTGACACCGCCGCTCCATGACGCGCTCACCGATCCGCCCGCGCGCGCCATCCGTGGAAGGCCGAGAGTGTCGCAAGCCGATGGGTTCCCGATGCCAGACACGCCAAGCTCAACCGCGTCTGCGACGCCGCCGGCATCTCCACCGCCATGCTTCTCCACACGCTCATCGAGCGACTCGAAGTGGACGAATCCGGACTCCCGGCCTGGCTGCCGCCAGCCGACGTTGACGACCAACAGGAGTTGCCGCTGAAAAACTGCCTAGTGCCTGGCCATTGACGAGGGTTGTTGGGGCACGCTAATTTTCTGCTGTCTGTGTTCGTCAGGTGGAACGTCGCGTCCACCGTCACCGGACAGGTCTTCGAGGGGTTCTTCATGTTCGGTGAATTGGCGATCAATGCTGCTCGGGTTCGGCCACAGCCGGCCAAGCGTCGACGATCGAACGTCGGGGTGGCGTTGCGCCGGTCGGCTCTGGTGGCGTCGGTGACTGCGGCGATGTTGGCCGGTGGCCTGATCGTGCCGGCCCTGGCGCCGGCGGATCTGGTGCGGCGACGCCGAACGCGGCGCCGATGGCCGGGGCGCGGAAGAACGCCACCAGGTTGGGTTTCACGGTGTCTGGTACCGCCGGGTTGTCGGTGGATGTGGCTACCGGGAACGCCGAGTTCACCGACCAA
>JAABUP010004393.1_pt1 | contig 23070 bp, 29 predicted proteins | sample 5559201 | NCBI WGS metagenome assembly JAABUP01 (sample SAMN10711887, study PRJNA513373) | rock metagenome | isolation source: Antarctica rocks | place: Antarctica | reverse complement strand
AAAGGTACTTTTCTGCGAATGCATGGGAGGTTAAGCTTGCGGGAGTACCGGTACGACAGTTGCCTTGTAGGAAAACAGGGAGCTGGGATTTTTTGGGTGGTGTAGAGCTTTGGGGGTGGGAAGGGATGGTGATTTGGGGAGGGGTTGGGACGAGGTGGGTGTTTGTGGGGTGAGGTTGGGAGGGATGGGATGGGGTTCGTGGTGGATATTCGGAAGATTGAAAGACGGAAGAGAGAAGAAAAGAGCGCTCGAACGGGGTTTGGGAGTGAGGATAGGAGATATGTCCGGGATGTATCCTTGGGGGGGATTTATGGGGTTAGGTCGGTGGGAAGGGAGGCGACCGGGGTGGTGTTGGAGGGTTTTGGAGATATGGATGTTGGGGTTTTGGTATGGAGCTCGGGTGTTGGGTGTGGATGGAGGCTTTGCAGAGGGCATTGGTTGTGTATGGCTTCTCAGACAAGGTGGCGGAGGACAACAGGTATGTTGTGCGAGTACACGATGAGAGAGGCATGTATCATCACTTCAGACACATCGCAGCCCTGCGCGTAATCGCTTCCGCAGAGCTTTTCGCCGGGGATATCTACAGTACCAATTCCTTCCTCACTCTTGTGCCATCTACATAGAAGATGAGGATATGTAGAGTAACCAATGACATCCGCCCAACATAAGATAAGTCGTTTGTACCTCGGACACACCCACATTTTCATCAGACCTTTGGTAAGGGAGTTAGGTGTTTTACTTGTTTGGGGACTGCTTAGGCTCTGGGTTTGGGGTTTGGATGTCCAGATTGCGAGGAGATACGGCTTTAACCGGCAGGATGGATGGCGAGTAGGCGAGGTCTTATTAAGGGTGTGATTGTATTTCATAGCACAAGGACGATATAGGGTACGTTGATTTAAAATTTCACAGGAGGCATGCAACCCGCTTCGATCTATGATATGCTCAGTGTTCGTCATTAATTGATTAAATAGTTGTGTTACGACTCCCGTGCCGTGTTGCCGGCTACACTCAAGTAGTCATACATCATCACTTCTCGATTATGAGAAGCAGGAAGAGAAAAGAGAAGCATTTGTCACGTGCTGTGAGGACTGGAGCCGAAGTGGGTGCGTGGAGTAAGATGATCAGACCAAGAGCATTACCGTTGCATATCTATGCAACCTTCCGACACTAATCCTTCACAAAACCACTCTCCTTCTTCTTTAGCCAGTCTGCGAAGGACAAGAGATTTGGGTCCTGCTTCTTCAACGCAGCGATGTCTGCAGCATATCCGTTGGCATTGATCCATCGAAACATAATTCCCAGATCCGCCATCATCCACATCAATCCCTGGCCCAAAATCCCGAATGTCGAAGGCATGGGTGTGCCGACAACCTTCTGAAACACCGCGCTCGCCTCGTCGAACGTAAGGTCGTCACCTGCCAAGCTGATAGAGGTGTTCTTATACTGCGAGTCCTCAGGGTGCGAGAATGCCTCAGCAGTGAAATAGCCGATATCAGTCGTGCTGATGAGTTGGAGCTTCCTATCGGGCGCCAGGGCGGATTTCCACATCGTGGCGAACATCTTGCCCATGAAATCAGGCGTCAGGTTCTCCATGAAAGCCACGGGTCGGAGAATGGTATAGCTCATCTTTGAGCCTCCAGCAGATTTCTCCTCGAGGTGTTTTTCGATGTTGTGCTTGCTGATGAAGTGGGGTACGTTGGTGGGGTCTGATGAAGATTTGGCGCCACCGCGGTCGACGGAGGCGTAGACGAAGTGATGGACTTGGTTGGCCAGGGCGGCATCAATCAGGGCTTTGCCTTGACGCTCCTCGGTTGCGGGTGTGGCGCCGCCGCCGAATGGTAGTTGGACACTGAAGACTCCCCAGATGGGGGTGTTGGCGGTGGCGAAGATGGCAGGGCAGTCATCGAGGTTGCCTTGGATTACTTTGATGTTTTGGGCTTTCTGGGAGAGGGCGGTGGCTGATGGAGAGGACGGGTTTCGAGTAACGGCAAAGATGGTGAAGTCGTTGGAGGATGGGGATGCAATCAAGGCGTCGATGACCGCACCGCCTTGTTTGCCTGTGGCTCCAGTGATAAGGAGAGCTTTGGACATGTTGAATTGTGGAAAAACCTAGTAGGTATGGTCAAAGCAAACGACGTTGATTGGATTTGTGATGCTGCGAAGTCGAGTTTAAGAACCTCAGAGATAAGTTGATCGCATGTGATGATGCAATGCAGCACGGACGTTACATGTCCCTTACTAACAAATATTCGGTCCGTTGCTACCGCTAATAGTTTAGTCCTCTCACCAAATTCCATTTCCGTCTTTGGACGGGAGTAGTGGCTGCTTTAACTAGTGAGTCGAGGGTGAGCGAGCCTCGGTTACGGTTGCCCACCTAGTATGAAGGCGTCATCGTCTCCGACGGCAAGGCATATCAACAAGGCAGAACAGCTACACGCCGAAGGTCTGAACTAAAAGGGCAAGCGCCTTTCGAGTCGTCGACCGATTGCAGGGCGCCTTACCCCTCCAGATGAGAACCAGTGATGGTGCCAGAAGTATTGAATCCTCCGTCACGGCCGTCCTCGTGCGTTCTTAAACAATGAACTCTGTCGCCACAGTGCACTGTCGATGATGGATCTCCCTCATATCTCATGGAAATCCCCTGCTGAGTGCTGAAGGAAAAGTCGAAGGCATCAGCCGCAGCATCATGATTCTGAGTGTCTGCCCTCTCGACCAACGCACGTTGCTACCTGGTGCTCTCCCCACCCTGGTCCTCTCGATCAGGGCAGCCACTTGTCCGCATTGAGTTGCCGCTGATGACGGGCCCTGCGCACCAGTTGCTCCCAGTCATCGAGGCCGTCACGCGTGAGCCATCGATCCTGATCGACGGCATGGGACCGGCGCCGGATCATTCAGCTGAAGGTGCGAAGTGTGGAGCTAGTCCCCCTCACCGAAGATATTTGGATCGGAGTTGGGGAGCCCTGGTGGGAGGGGAGGGAAAGAGAAAAGGAGAGGCGCGAAGGCCAGCTCGGCCATGCAAGCCCGCTGCTGCGTAGAGCGTTCCACGAATCACAGACTGACCGCAAGATACGGGGCTGTGATTGCTGCAAGTTGCGCCGCTGCGGAGATTGCATGACCTTTCCGGAAAAGGATCTGGAGGGCGCCCTGGACCTGGGCGCTGAGCACAACGTGGGCTGGAGGCGCAGATGAATCTGCCTGCCTGTCAAGGTCTCCCTGGCAGCTATAGCGTGAGCCTTTGATGGGCATTCTGCCGCTCACACGGTTGTTTGCCTCAGCATTGCGCGAGTGACTCAACAACTGAACGTCGCCTGGGTCTGAAGTTGGTCTGGATCTAGGAGAGCGGCCCTCGATTGTGTGGATTCGATGGACTACGATCAGAGCTGCCTGATACGGGCCTGCGACCGGAGTCCATGCACCATACCTCGATCTCATGGGCAGGATCCCATAGGCATGCTCCAGCATTGAAAAGTTGGACATTCTAGCCTCTGACCCGCCTCCCTTCAACCTCGAAGGCAAACAACGAGAGATATGAAATTGCACCACCTGAATGGTCATGCCGGGGTATGTAGGGACGCATCAGCAAATCGATCCCTTGAGAGCTGCATTGAAGGGGAGGGAGACGTCACCGGCCCCAATGGCGGGGCACATCAACAAGGCAGAATAACTGGATCTCCCTGACTCGTTCGGCTCATCATTGCGCGAATGGCTCTTACCAACTGAGCAGCTGCTGAATCTATAGCGGGTCTGGACGTAGGAGGGGGGACTCCCGATTGTATGGATTCGAAGGACAACAATAACAACTGCCTGATACGGAGCGAATGCCCTGCCAATAAGACAAGGATTCCGACGGCATGCTGCAAAGTTGAGGTGATTGGAGACGTGAGAAATCCTGACGTCTGATGCGCCTCTGTCACCTTTGAAGGCGAATAACGAGAGGCATGAGCCCAACCACCACAGCTATGACACCGGGGTGTCTAGAACGCGTCAGCAGATCAATCCCTCGATTGTGGTGTTGAATCCGGCAAGGAGGAGGGGTCCGTCAATCGGCCTGAATGGCGAGGCACATTGGAAAGGTGCAGTGGCTGTGTGCAAGGACAGGAGATTTTGGAAGGGAGGAGCCAAAGTTCTGTTCAGGACGCCGTCGTTCAATCAGAGGCAGATTCGACGAGGGCATGAGGACGGCAATATGCTCTGGGACGTGCCGTGGCTGGTCATCAGTCCCTCCCTCCCAGAACCAACCCGATCATGGCGTCTGCATAGTGTGGACACCTCAGGGCAGCCACGTCATGATGTCGAGCCGTGGGCATATAGCTCGAGCTGTCGTTCCAACACTCCCCCTTTCATTTGCTTCCTCAAGTCCACTCAGCTTGATATCATCGCCAAAGACACGTCTGACCCGCATCACGAGCAGAAGTACGAAGATCACAGCATGGCCCAGACGGATCAGTCGGAAGCCGGATTCGCGGCTTTTAGGACCGATTCTGGTCGTACCTTTCCAGGACCCTCCCATCGCGAAGATGGTCGTGGGCCCGTGATCTTTCCGACCAAGGCAAACAAGTGGTTTCTTTCCGCACTTCAAGCAGACAATAATTTTCAAAGAGGTGCGAGGGGCGAATTGGAAAATCTTCACGTAAAATAACGTAATCTATAAGCCTCCTCAACATGATGGAGTCCATGACCCCTACGAGCGGCCATCAGTTGGTCTCTTTAAAAACATCCCTCCCTTTTCGATACAATATCGTCCTCCTCCTCTTCCTCCTGAACCCTTGAGGATCTCGTGGTTAGAACTCAAGATAGCGTCAAACCATCTCAACTGGTCGATCGTCGTAGAGGAGGTGGCGTCGAATTGAGGATCGTTTTTCTACGAAACAGAGACCAGAATAGTTTTCCAGGCACGAATCGACGATCTATACGAGGACGAAAATCCACGTCCGAAAAAGCGAAGGAAGTATCACCATATATTTAACGATCGAACTCTCGATCAGCTGTATGGCCCGCCTCGTAGCGTGAGTATGGCCGACCGATTGCAGCCATTGAAGTGTTCTGCGAAGTGATTGACCGGAACATCACAAGCATCCAGAGGAGCTTGCGGCGGAGCTCACGATCTGGAAGGTTTAAGATACCTTCCCTTACGAAGTTCCTTTCATCTCAGCAGAGCAAGACAACGCACACCCCTGCGAGTACTTAGCGTCATCACATGATCATGACCTTAACCTGGTCGGCTACAACGCGCTCGTCAGAACACCACGATAATGGCCGCAATCATCCGATGGGGAAGGCAACTCATCCAACGACCACCGTCCCCACCAAGGCAGCTAGCAAGCTCTCAATTCCATACAATTAACGCTTCGCAGTTGATTGAAGAGGAGAAGCTTCCTTACTACAAACCAGAACTATTCTATCCAGTCCGCATCGGCGAGATATTCAACTCAAAATACCAAGTTTTAGGCAAGCTCGGATACGGTGCATATTCCACGGTGTGGTTCTGTCGAGATCTGTCGTATGTTAGCCAACTTTCTCAGTTAGGTCTTGACTGATACATAGCAGTTACCACCGCTATGTCGCGGTCAAAGTCTGTACTCGAACGCACTCTCAAATCAGTCGGATAAATAGGGAGCTCGAGACCTACGAACATCTGAGAAAGCTTAATTCGCTACATTCGGGCCAAGCGTACATTCGTGAAGTTTATGATACGTTCGAGATCAACGGTCCGGACGGCTGCCACATTTGCCTTGTTCATCCGCCATTACACATGACTATCAGTGCACTTCAGAGGCAGGGCCCCCGTCAAAGATATAACGAAGTGTTGTTAAGGGAGACTTTGGTCCGCCTCCTTCGCACTCTTGATTTCCTTCATACTGTGGCTAACGTGGTCCACACGGGTATGTTGGAGAATTCGATCCGCTTCATCGTCGTTCAATGCGCAATCTGTATTGAGCTCATTTCTCATGCAGACATCAAAACAACCAATATTATGCTTACCGTCGACGACGAATCCATGCTCACAGACTTTGAGAGGGCCGAACAAGACGACCCGGCGCCCCGGAAAGTTATTGACGCCAACCGCACGACATACTGTTCTCGTAAATTTCGCTTTCCGAAAGAGGGACTGTGGGGTGAACCCGTGCTGTGCGATTTTGGCCAGGCCCGGATTGGGAGGGTTCATCAAGGTGACATTCAGCCTGAAATCTACAAAGCTCCGGAGGTACTTTTCGAGATGGAATGGAGCTACAGCGTCGATATATGGAATGTCGGTGTCATGGTAAGTACACTCCTGATTGATCAGTATCTCAAAGTCCAGAGCCCTTATTGCGGGTCTTTGCGGGCTCTCTTCTGAACCGATTCGTTCGTCATAGATATGGGATATCTTCGAAAACAAGCATATGTTCAACGCACACGATGAAAATCAGAAGTACTCTCCATCACACCATGTTGCAGAGATGGTGGCGTATTTCGGTTTACCGCCACCACAATTCGTACAGCGAAGCGAAGTAACTCGCAATGTTTTCGATGGGCATGGTCAGTCCTCACTACCTCGGCACCAACTCATCATTCTGTCTCGTTCGACCCTTAACTGGGATATCCATCATATGGTCTTTGTAAACAATATTGACTTTCGTTTAGGCAAATGGATGAGGGCTGGCGGAGTCGACATCCCTCCAATCTCCCTCGAGGGATCTGAAGAAAACCTTGAAGGCAGAAACAGAGAGCTTTTCCTCCAGTTCATGCGATCTATGTTGCGGTGGACACCGGAGGAGAGAAAGCCAGCCAGGGAACTCCTAGATGACCCGTGGCTTAATGAACGCATTGAATAATAATTAGAGGGACATATGTGGCTTGACAAAGGAGTTATTGATTGCGAAGAAAAATGACAGTGGAAAATTCGAGACAGTCTCCCTCGGAAGTCAGCCTTTCTACAGTGCGTCTAATGTACAAACACTGATGATAGTTAGTTTAGTCTGTGAATGATGAGGAGCTTCGGTGTTTCATAAGGCAGAGCGAGTAAGATTGCTCTCAAAGAAACTGTAAACGTTTATTGGGAACAGGCTACGGAACAGCGACACTAGCTTGAAGACAACCCTTCCTCATATGACTCCGGCGGGATTCAAGTGACCTTCATCTCAATTTACCCTGCGGACCCGCCACCTGTTTGACTTTCCAGTCATATAGTTTGACTAACGACCTCCATCTGAGCTGCCAGAAGACGAGGGTCAATATTCTGAAGAACATCGGAACCTACGGACGACGCCGGCGTTTCAGTACCAGCTGCCGTCTCGTCCGTTGCCCAGTCCGATACCGAAGTCGTATCCTTCGAGCTGGTGGATGATGCGGAGGCGCTGCGCTTCGCCTGATAGCGGGCGGTTGATATGCTGGCATGTTGGCTGCAGAGGGAGAGGTTCCTCTAAGGGTAGGGCTGCGCTTACTCGCCACGCTACGCCTTCCTCTCCGTACGGCTGCTCCCGAAGCTGTAGGATTCGTAGCCTTGGACTTGACTGTCCTCACGTTCTCATTGACGAACTCGTACTTCATCTTTGGAGGAGAGGCCTCCCTCATGTCAGCGTCGGGCTTATTCGAGCGTCGAGGCTTCTTAGTTCCGTCAGTGTCGTTCTCCGCTTTGATCTCTGTTTCAGCTTCCGACCGGCATCTCTTTGTTCCTTTGGGGAACTCGATACAATGAACATCCTGAAGGTGGAGTCTTCGCTTCTGTGCCGATTCGAACGACGTGGGACACCATGGAAGTGGGTGTGGGCATTGTGCTGCTTTAGTGCCGTCCAAGGTCTGAACGCATTTGCTCACATGTTCCATCCGGTTGCCTCGTTTGAGGGATTGATACATCCGCCTGGTAGCCGACAACTCCGGATTGCCCAGGCGGACGGGACAGTACCCAGCAGAGGCGAGGGTCCCATAGTATTGGAGAGGATCACACTGAACGGGAGCATTTCGGGGTTGTCCAGGTGGGCTCGACAGTGCTCCTCCCATTTGTCCTCGCCAAGGATCCACTCGTCGCAGAGGAAGCACAGCTCAGCCGGTCCGTATTCTTTCTCAAGGTGGTTCTTGTGGGATGTATATATATGCCTCCTTGCTATAATGGACAAAATTTCCCAGTTAGCGCCTTCACCTCATGTAGCATATGCTTTACAGACTATGAAGGGAGCAACAAACCTATCGTGCTTCCGATCTATGCCTGTCACAAGGCAATGGCACTTTTTCGGCTCCAAGCCTGGGCAAAAAGCTACTTCAGTGTCCTGTTTGCACAGGGCAATCATATCATAAAGGATGCTGCGGCCTTCGGCGCTTCAAAGCGAAGCGACAAGAAACATGTTGGCTGCCAAACGGCTGTGTTCGCACATCAGACGGCTAACACAGGCAAAGTGTGCCCGGTGAGAACCCATTGAGTAAGCTTCTTCTGCCGTATTTGATGGAGCTTTGCACAGTTGCTCTTTCTGGCAGTTGTAAAGTTCTGCCGTGATAAATTTCTGTTTTTGTGCGTACAGTTTGCGACATTCTCTCTCAGTCGATCCGGGCTTTCCCTTCAGGTCCTCGAGTTCCCTGCACAGGGCGACATATTTCAGACAAACCTCGAGCTCATGTTTCTTCTCGGCCGGCAGGGACTGCCACAGGTAGGGATTGCGAGATAAAGTCATCCCGCGAAAGAGATCATTAACGATGCTGCGTAGCTCTTTACTGAGGTAGCTGCCTTGACCGTCTGTGCCGGAATTGTTGGGCATATAATGGTCGTGAAAGGTACCCTCAGCAGTGTGTCCACCATGTTTCATTCTCTGAGCAGTCAAGTAGAGTTTGTCTTTGGGGCTTGTTAGCTTGATGCCAGAAGATGGGACTGCAAAGCCACGGTGAGGGTTTACCGATGAGGTAGATGCCCTCTGCTCTGAAGTCATGAATTGTTGGGGGTTTGACATATCCTGCACAGTGGCCCAGATGTTTCACTCACCCACTGAACAAGTTCGCCTTTTGGATCTCCCTGATAGGACTGTCAAAGTAAGGTGTGTCCAGCATGCCGCCTTGCCACTGAAGAGGGTACATCTCCTTTTTGAGCGGTGGTGGAATCTCAAGGATCTCATCTAATGTGCTGTAGTCCCTGAAAGCGCCTCTTGCAACACACATAGCAAGCATGGGGAGGATCAGATTGAAAAGTAGCGGTTGTAGGTCCAAACCCTCATGAAGCGCGTGCTCTGGTCTATTCCAGATCGGGTGTCAGCGGAAGCCGCACGGCCCCAGGGAGTGATGGTGTTGGAAACAAACCTCTTGTCTGGCGTCCATGTCATGCTCTTTGCATCTTGTATGAGCTGGACAGCGAACTCCGCTTCTCCACGCTCATTCTGAAATACTCTGAAAGTGATATCCTGTCCGTGAATGATCTCAGTTCAGGCTCTTCTCTCAAACCGTAATAGCTTGCTCACCCGATGATAAAGCCCACGACCCGAGCCTGACCGACAGGTGGAGTCTACATACTCACCCGCCCGTGCTGAAGTGAACGCGTAGAGTTGAATATCGGACCACGTGTATACTCTGATCCGTGGTTTCTCGTATATGTGCCAATCATTTTCCCACAGCTGCCTCCCCAAGTGGACAAAGTGATTCTCCGTGGCAGATCTTCGCTTCCGCTTTTGAATAGGAAGATCGAGTTGTTTCTGCAAGATTTCTTTTATGGACTATGTCCCGTCACCCTCGTGGGTGTGGGAAAACATAGAAGGGGGAGGGGAAGCAGCGAGGAGCTGTAGTTACCATGAAGTGCATACATTCATGACTGAGAGTGTCGTGTTGCGAGAGATGGGCTCGTGGAGCCGCCGAAAATCCGCCCTGAAGTCTTTCCACGCCTCAAGGACGCTTTTCAACGACGGTTTAGAATTGCCATCCCGGCCCTCAATACCGTAGGCGAGTTTCTTGGCAAAATCCTTCAATGTCTCCAAATCGTACGCATCGTCGACAGGGTGTTTCCCATAGTCCTCCGCATACCTATTTGAGGCCAGATCATGGGTCAGAAAAGGAGCGTTCTGGGACGACCTGAGAACGGCCGGGGTCACAAGACATACTGTTTCCATAGATCCGTCGCATACTTGTATCTTCTCTTGGTTCCATCTCCCCGCCTTTTCTGGACTTCTGTACCATCAATGCCGTCTCTGTCGTTCTCAGAGCCGTTCTCCCGGGCTCGCGGGAAGAAACCTTTACGACCTGTCTCCGTTGCCATAGAGTACAGTCGAAAGGGTGCAGGCACGGGCAATCAACAAGAGAGCGCGTACAGAGGAAGGAAAACTTGAGTGTTACTTGAATGTGAGCTGACCAAAGAATGGATGTAGGGGAAGAGGTAGAAAGGTTGGTAGGACGAGCGGACAGAGAAGGGCTTTACATAGCCAAAAGACAGGAGGGCAGACGGAGGGGCTTTCCATTGTAGTGTTGTCCCAGGCAGTGCCAGCTTGCGGCGAGTCGGCGAGGGTCGAGGTGCCCATTAAGATATCATGGGGGCCCCGTCTGGGACCCCCGAGAGACCAGGTAGCTAATTCTTGGAGGTCGAGCGTTCCAAGCAGGACCCTGAGGCCTCATCGTCTAAAGCTGACAGAGACGACACTGCAGCCTGCCGGTCCAGCTGAATGATGATTGGGGAGATGGGAGGTTGAGGGGAGGGCTCAGGGAGCAGGCCTGAGCAGGCCTGAGCAGAAGGTGAGCAGGAGGGGAGCAAAGCGGCGGCAGCTTAGTCACCGAAGCGGACGCGACTCGCGGACTTTTCGTCGGATACTACCTTAGTAGAAAGTAGAGTACTCACACTACTCAAAAGTCCACCCAAATATAAACTATGAGAGAAAGGCGAAGTAGTTCATGGAGGATCGGAAATAATAATAATGAGAGGCTCGATCATTGTCAAGACTTTGATGCTTATGTAAGTAATGTCGCTGTGTCGGATACAGTTAGTGCGAATCTTTCGCCCCACGAAGAATATCACGCTCGATTAGCTTTCTGGAACATCACAGTATCTGAATTCATAGACATTCATGCAACTTCCTTAGTTTGAAGATAAGAAAAGATGTCGAAACTAGCCAAGTAATCTCCGCCTCAAACATTATAGACTCAAGGCTCAACTAACGCAGTTGTATTAGCCGCCAGGATTGGGCTGACGACGAAGAATTCGAGGATTCCTCCGCCCTTCCCCCACAGCAGATTACCACAAACAAGGATGGTACAAAGACAGTCATATCCTACCGTTTCAACGACGACGGCAAGAAAATCAAAACCACCCGTCGGATCCGGACCACCGTCGTAAAAGAGCACGTCAACCCGCGCGTCGCAGAACGTAAAGCATGGCCCAAATTCGGCCTCGAGAAAGGCCACGCCCTAGGACCTTCCTTCGACACTACATCTGTGGGAGAGAACATCATCTTCAGGCCGAGCATCAACTGGAAAGCGAACGCGAAGGAAGAGAAACCGGATAAGGGGAGCATGAAAGACCAGCTGAAGGATAAGAAGGTGAAATGTCGGATCTGCAATGGCGAGCATTTCACGGCGAGGTGTCCGTTCAAGGATACGATGGCGCCGATAGGGGAGGATGTGGCTGGTGCTGCAGGAGGTATGGATGCTGATGGCGATGGCGAGCCGGCGGCTGGGGGACTGGGGGTGGGTGGGTCGAGCTACGTTCCGCCGCATATGCGGAAAGGTGCTGCTGCTGGGGCAGGAGATCGGATGGGAGGGAAGTACGAGAGAGATGATCTGGCAACGCTGCGTGTGACGAATGTAAGTTCACTCCTTGCCCTGGACGCAAGTTAACGGTTAATAACATCTGGTAGGTCTCTGAATTCGCAGAGGAGCAAGATCTCCGCGACATGTTCGAGAGATTCGGCCGGGTCACGAGGGTCTTCCTGGCCAAGGATAGAGAGACAGGACGAGCAAAAGGCTTTGCATTCATCAGCTTCCAAGAACGGACAGATGCTGCAAAGGCTTGCGAGAAGATGGATGGCTGTAAGTCTGGTCACTTATGACCTCCTTGCGTGATCATGCTAACGATTAGTTGCAGATGGCTACGGTCACTTGATCCTTCGTGTCGAGTTTGCAAAGAGAACTACGTAGACCCGAGCTAGTGTGGTGGACTTCATACACCCGCGTTCATAGAAACAAAGGCCATCATCACACGGACGAGTAAAGTCTTTCCCACTGTGCTCTCCATGTGTACCGAACATCCACCTCGATGCAAAGCGATATCAGCAATCCCCTCTTAAATCCAGCGCAACATTCTTACCCCACTCGCCCAACCCACGATAATCTCCATCAGCAGGTGCCAACTCACTCCACAACCCCCAGATTCATATACGCCCCAATAAAAGCCGGCACGCATAAAGACAAGCGCAAAATCATGCACTCCACTTGAAAATCACTGATCCCTACTTCCACAGACCCTACACGCACTCATCACTTGCCCCTCCAAACTCCCCTCCCCTCTCCAGCCTTCCTCTTCTCATCCCGATTTCAAATCCTCCTGTTCGCCTCTCTGCGCTGTGTTTTAGCACAGTTCGTACACTCACTACCCTGGCCGCAACGGAGTGAGGCCAGAGAGCTGGACAGTGAATATGTGAGACCGGGAGTTAGCGATTCCGATGCAAATAAGGGCTTGTATGGATGTCGATATAGGAGTTGTAGATTGAACTCGATGACAAATGACACACGTGAAATTGGATATTGAGAGTTTTGGAGTTCTTATTAGGAGCGGTGGCGATGGGACGGTTATGGCTTAAGGATAGCTAGAGCAAGAGTGGAGTGGAGTTGACAATCTGGAAGAGAAGAGGACTTTTAGGAGAAGCGCACAGGGCGAAGGGTAAGGGGTGTTTCGTCGGTGGGAGTGGGACTCGAGCTTATAAATTGTTCGGTATTGTTTGTTTACTCCTCAGGATCGATATGGGTCAGCTGAGATTCCTGGCTATGCTCTGGTGGCACGTCCGCTTTCGTATGGTTTAGAGCATTGAACTGGACTTCTTGGTGCCGTGCATAGTATACCGAATCTGCTCCGGGGGAGTTTTGGGCTGATGGTGACGTTGCGAGTAATCAGTCTTTTGTGGTTAGGGTTATCGTAGTCGTTCGGTGGCCTTCAGGGGCTATAAAGTGTTTCTGGAATGTCCTCTGACTTCCGGTCTGCATGGCCTTCTTGTCTGGGTATGCTATCCTTGTAAGATGCTTGGGCTGGATGTAAACTGTCAGTACCAGTTGTGATAATGTAGAAATGGCTTATGGAAGATGATGTTGAAGGACGAAAATCTGTCCGAAGTTCAATGATATAATTTCCATCAAGGACACGCAAGGAGGCGACCTTTTCGGCATAACTTAAGAGTAGATGAGAGTGTAGGAAAGTACGCAATTTGGTAAGCGTGCCTGTCAATCTATGTCCATCGGGTCTGCTGGCGCACCAGCCTCTTCCACCGGCCATACAACGCCATTCTCGTCCACAGGTCTACCTCGACTCGAATTATCCCACGAAATGCCCTCATCATCTTCGTCTACCGCCGATCCTGGCTCTAAGAACAACCTCCACCCTAGTCCCTTCGGTGCCCTCACTTGCATGGCTCCATATCTTCTCACATCCTCCCAATGCTTGTCAGTAAACATTGCCTGCACAAACCACATGGGCAGCGCATATATTGTCGACCAACCCTTGGGCTTGCGTCGAGTTGGTATATCTGGTGAAACTCCTTGTGAGCCTGGCCATTTCTCGAACTGTAGTCCGAATCTACATTCGGGATTGCCCTCGAATGGGACTTGGCTGCCGTTGAGCACATTTTGCTCCCATGCATGCCCGCACTCTGCAAGGATGTCCCTCTCGAAAAATGGCTCGTGTACCCACTGTTCGTTTCTGTAGGTACCGCTAGGTCTGGGAGAGCCTAGCATGGCCGTGCGCGCCATATGAGCTGCATGCGCGACTTCATGAACCACTGCAAGCGCCAGAAAGTACTGCACACGTAGTCGTTCCGAGATAGTTAAATGGTGTGACTGAAGGGCCCGAAGCAAAAGAATATTGATGTTGATATCGCAAGCAGTACCTGGGAAACCGGGAGCGACTCTCTTTGTGAAGTAACGGCTTGTGAACCCCCAATCTCCTGGGTTTTCCTTAGGGTCAAATACTAGATATGTTGAATCCGCTAGGGCCTTCAAGGCGTGTTGAGTCTTCGCTAATTCGGTGGTTGAGAGGGCAAAGGAATTTGTGTTGATATCAAAGGTTCGAGTAAAGCTGGCGAAGCCCCCTACATAGCCTTGTCGAACGTTCGTGACGCCTTTGGAGGCTAGAGGAACCCGGTCGGCGAAGAGAAGAGCGTGCCAATATGGGAGAAGAGATGGTTCTGTAAGAAAGTTAGAGGCCAGTCGAAGGCTAGGTCTGAGCAGTTGATAATCGTCTCCGCTGAGAGGATTGGCGTACGGTATAGCTCCCCGGCCAGGTGGAATCGAGTAGTAGTCGTCGCTGTCGAAAATGGACCAATTCCAATGTGCATAGATGGGATGTATTGGGTTGGTTAAACTGGATGCTCGTGCATCGGCCAGCTCCAGTGCACCATAATCTTGTAGAATGTGCCTCGTCCAGTGTTTGAAATGGGATTTTGGCCACTTCACGTTCGGCCGGTCTACATCCATGGCTGATTTTCACCAAGGATGAGTTCCAATGGATCAGTCTTGTAGAGGACGGAAATATTTGGGAATGTACGTTCCATAGTGGAATTTCGAGGTTCTACTCGACGGAGTCCTTTGTTGCCAACACACAAAGTCTGTATATTGTCCTTCGCCCGGATTTGGTCCATGATTCCTTTGTTGATAAATCCAATTCATCCACAAGAACAGTCCATCGAAGAATCAATGGCTGTCAATGCGCGCGACTTGTAACCAGGATGAATAATTAGGAAATGTCTGTGACGGTAACGTTTGTTGCCGTGCTCAATGGCACAAGCTATTGTTATTGTTAGCAATTTAGATATAGAATGTCAGTGACCAGTTTGAACATCCGTCACCGCAACAGAGAGTCGGAGCCGTGAGGAGATGACTGTGTAGAGAGATGACAAGGGGGTAATCCAACGTTTCTTGCTATCGATAAGAGCTCCATATCCAACGTCCAACCACTTCCAGCCAACATCATATCATAAAACAAAATAGTAGCAGATCTGCGGGACATTTCACAGTATTGAGAGAGCTGATTGGTAACGTTATGGCTTTCAGCAGCACTGCCATGTCCATCAAATACGTCATCGGGCAGAAATCAGAAAGTCCTGTCGTCACAATTTTGGCACAGTTTCACGTCTTGTGAATCGATATTAAAAAAGGGTTTCATTATGTTGAGTTGCTCTTTACTTTCATAATCAATCAAAACATTTGAAACTACTTTCCAAGTCCTATCAGGAAGGCAATATGTCTATTCTCACAGGCAACAAGTTTGACCCCAACACTGACATCCCCGATCTCACTGGCAAGGTACCGCTCACAACCATTGCAAATTTCTTTATCAGCATTTCCGCTCACGAGTGATATAGAACTACATTGTCACGGGCGGTAGCGCAGGCATTGGCTTCGGCATTGTTGCCCACCTGCTCCAGCACAATGCCCAGAAAATCCTACTTCTCTCTAACAAAGAAGAGCACGCCGACCAGGCGATCGAGGAGCTGAAGCGATGGGGCGATGCAAGCAAGATACACTGGGTGAAGTGTAACCTGGAAGACCTGAAGCAAGTGGACGAGGTTGCGAAGAAGCTGAAGAGCGAGGAGAAGCAGATCGATGCTGTATGTCCACAATATCTTCAATACCTGAGGATCTGCACTAACACCGTACTCTTCACAGCTCATCTGCAACGCCGGACTTGGAGTAGGAGTATACAACGAGACCCGCGACGGCATCGGTAAGTGCATCCCACCCACCCAACAACATCTACCACCCCAACCACCGCAACCGGCCCTAACACCCTTCACCTCATAGACTCCCACTTCCAAGTAAACCACCTCTCACAAATGCACCTCATCCTAACCCTCCTCCCAAACCTACACTCCACGCCCCGTTCCCGCCTCGTCCTCCAATCCTCCGACCTCCACCGCGCCGCCCCCTCCAGCATAACCTTCACCACCCCCTCCGAAATCAACACCGACATCGGCCCCTCCTACCTCTACAGCCGCACCAAACTCGCCCAAATCCTCTTCATCCGGGCCCTAAAACGACGCATGGACACCGGCGCCCTCGGCTTCGCCCCGCACGCCGGCAAAGAAAACATCCTGTACGCCAACGCCACGCACCCGGGCGCCGTGAGTACCGACCAGCAGCAACAAGCGGCCGAGGCGTACGGCACGCTGGGGAAGGTGGCGGTGGCGGCGTCGAGGCCGTTGATGGCGGATCCGGTCAAGCAGGGGTGTAGGTCGGCGTTGTTTGCGGCAACGGCGGAGGAGGTGGTGAACGAGGGGATTGTGGGTGAGTATATCGTGCCCGATCGGAAGGTGACGGCTCCGAGTAGTCAGGCGCAGGATGTGCGGCTGGGGGAGAGTTTGTGGAAGTTGAGTGTGGAGATTTTGAAGGAGAAGTTGGGGGAGTTGGAGTATGACGCTGAATGATTACCTGTGCAAGCATAAAACATCTGGAGCTTGGCGTACCTACTTACATATCTAGCTAAGCTTACGGCGCTAGCTATAAGAGAGATAATGCAAAGAGCGGCGATCAAAAGCATCCTCCAATTCAAACGCCTGGCTTGCTCGCCTTACTGAGATCAGGCTGCTCGCTGTGACGCAGACAATCCATAGAGCAGCAGCAATAAAGGCATTCTTCAACCAAATACCTCACACCACCCATGCCACCTCACACCACTCCATGTCATTCCCAATCTCTCAGCCAGCACTACCCGTCAAGAAGCACTACCAACCAACACCAAACGACTACGAGTAGCACCTCTCCCCAACACTCCCCCAACTCCTCAACACAACACACCACACCACATCCCCCCCCCTTCTCCCTCCTCACTCCCAGCCCAACCCAAACCCCCATCAACTCCCAACCCCCATCAACTCCCAACCCCCCTCAACCCAACCCAACCCAAACCCAAACCCAACCCAAACCCAAACCTCCCCAACCCAAACCCATCAGCACAAATCAGCATCAGCATCAGCATCAGCATCAGCACCAGCACAAAAACCAACTCCCCACCTCAGAAACACGCACCCCAACGAACCCTACACACCGCTGCCCCCCCCAATCACCACACAAGAGGTCCGGAATCGCTGGCGAGTGAGTCTTGCAAGCAGGTAAAACAGTCGGGGAGGGGGAAAGGGGAGAAGAGGGGGCGTGTTATGTGGACATGCACACGGTGCGATGTGCTGTGATGTGATGGTGTGAAAGCTGTGATGGTGCTGTGGTTTTGAGGGGGGAAAGATGGGAGGAAGGAAGAACGGTCTTCCTGTTCGTGTTTGAATCGGTCTGTCAGTCGGTCGGTCGGTGTTGTTGTTCTCGCAAGACGGTGATTTATCGGGCGCGGGCGCGGGCGCGGGCGCTTTGTGGGGCGTTCTCGACCTGAAAGATTACGTGGGTGGGAGATAAGTAGACTGGACGAAGGATGCGGGCCGAGGAAGGGAAGGGAAGGGAAGGGAAGGGAAGGGAAGGGTGGCGGTTGATGAGGTTGGACGGTACGGGAGGGCTGGGAGTGGGAGAGCGATTGGACAGGACGGGGTAGGTGGATGTTGAGGTTGGGGTTGGGGTTGGGGTTGAAGGGATGATCAGTAGGATGAGTGGATGGTAGATGATGGATACGATGGACCCTGCGAACCGGTAGGGGCGAGGAAGGATGTGCATGAACGACGGCGATGGGTGAGGCGACAGACGGCAGGAGTCACGGGTTGGAGAAGAGGTATGACCATCGTACGCATACACACGCACGGCGCGATGCGATGCGTGGCTTGAAATCAGGTTGGATGGAAGGTGAACGTTCGTTCTGTCTGTCTGTCGCTGGTCATTTGGACTTCTTTCTTGACGGAGTAAGGTATTGGGATAGCTACGTAGGGAGACTCGAACACAACTGTTACTGGAAAAGTGGATGATCAAAATCAGTGTTTAGGTTGAGAATGAGGTTAGAGGCCAATGAGAAATACGGAATGAGCGAGAAGGCGATTTGGTCACGCTCACGAGAAGAGGGATAGGTACATGTCTAAACGCACAGTATGGTGCGCGTGTGCCATGATTTCGGAACAAGCTACAGTAGCTGAAGGAGAAGGTTTCTACCTTAGGTAGAGTCTGTCGTCGGTCGGTCTTCTTCTCAATCTTTTCACTGAAGGTAAAGTCATCGGACGCTCCGGGGGGATATTCAGGCCTCACCCCGGCGTGAAGATTTTAGGCTGACGCTGAAACAAAGAAAAGAAAAAGAAAAGAAGGACAACGAACATGTGGGTCCGTGCGTGATGAGGTTTCAATCAGAACCACTCATAAGGTAGAGTATTAGTTGTTGGACCAGGTACCACGCGACGATTCTTTGGTGAAAGTAGGTTTGAAAGCTTGTATGATTGTTAGATTAGGGAATATCCCCGAGGTTCGGGATATGCGATGATAGGGCTTGTTTGGCAGGTTGCAACTTCTGGGGAACTGTCCGTTGTCGAGCTGGAAAGCGCACAGGGGGTGGAGATTCTGACGGAAGCCTCGAGTCCGAATGCAGTGACCAAGATGAAGGGAAGTAGAGAAACTGAAACGACGCTGATGACCACAGATCCTGCGAACTCCTCTCATTCCTTCCCTCGGTTTACGCAGGCAGCCGTAGAACGGTAACGTCGCACCGGATACACTATACCGAAATATGTGCCTTTCCGTGCCCAGGGCAATGGCAATGGCAATGGCACTCGTGAATAGAATCCTCATTGTTGGAATGGCGATGCTCGGTACGCGAGGTGGCTTCCCCTCAAACAACACATCGCACGAGGGTTGTCGATTGCCGCTGCCATGTGACTGCGCTGTGGCGCTAGCATCGGGAACCCCGGACCCCTGCCTTGACGGACTGCCCTACGTGCGTGATCATCTCGGCACCCGCGGAGGATTAGGGCAACGATGCGTCACTGCTGAAGTCAAAACTTCGGATTCCGGCGGGCCGACCCGTGCTTGCGGCTTGGCTGGCTACCGTACGTACCTTGGCTTTACGTTCGACGAATGAGGTTCAAAGAGTCAATTGCCGGAGCATTCGAGAGAAATGAAAAGGTCGGCCGACAGATACGAGCAGTAGGCTTTACTTCGACCTGCACGCAAATACTCATCCAAGTCGATGAGTGATAGCCGATCGGTGATGATAGGCCTGGAGTGATTCCAACTGCGGCCTTGAGATCAAAGCTTCATCATGGGTCGTCATGATTGTCTCAGATAGCGGAAAAGCGCAGGAGAACGTGGACTCGACCTCCTGCTTGGGATGCGAAACCCGACATTAAAGTTCTGGGAACACGACAGCCAGACGAGACATTAGAAACAGCTGCGGAGAGGGATTTCCCGCCAGCCAGATGCGATGAACTGTCAGTGATCCTGGCCTGTTAGAGCTGTGCGTATCCGTATGTCGAGTGCCGTCGAGCTTTGCCAGGTGCAGCAAGAAAGTCCAGAGCAGAGGAGGGTGATGATGTTGATATGGTCAGGATGCTCAAGACCGCCTGCTCCTAAAGTCCGACTTCCTGCATAATCGACCGACGCGAGCCAGGGATCCGAAATCGTCTTGTGACCCATGTTGCCGAGTCGAAGAGTCGAGGAGCCGAAGAGTGGCCATGCCAGGCATCTGCAGGAATCGGAACACCTACAAGTCCGTGTTCCGACGGCATCCCTCTCCGTACCCGTACCTAGGGGAAGATTCGATGGGTCCTTCTCGAACGCTTGCGATCGCCTGCGTTGTTTTCCATCCCAGAAGAAGAGTGTCTTTCTAGGCGTCATGGTCGTCGCCTTGAAACGCGCGAAGCCAGTGGATTTGCTTCGCTGGGCGTCCGTGCTGAAGATCGACCTGCAAGGCTGTCTCAACAATGCAATGCACCTAATACCTCCCTTGGCCCACAATAGATGTGCATATACTCGTACAATAAGGTAAAAGGTAAGGTACTTCGTCAGTGTACTGCGGATGCTGTAGCTGCATCCGCGACTTGAAGCACCGTAAGGTTGGATGGGGGTAGTCCCTAGCGCACGGTTTTTCATGCGCGACATGCTTACATGCATACACGTAGCTAAGGGAAGGGAAGAAAGAAGCAGGGCAAGTGTTACCGCCGCCCCCACTGAATTACCTTAGTTGTAGAAATCCATGCGCAGTGGGGCTGACGGTGGCGTCTTTAGCCGGTCGATGATCACCCCTTCATGACATTATTGTGGAGACACCCGGCGCAGCTTAAGGCTCAAGTGCTCCCAGCTATCAGGGTATTGGTGAGGTTTCAGCCGGCGGGCCTTGGAGCTGTACGTTACCTGGTCCTACTTGTATATGTACATGTATCATAGACTTTACGCTCGCAAGGATGGCGGACATTGGTCGGCTCGATGAGAACGGACCAGATCAGTCCCGGATCGCTGATCCAGGTCGTGGGAAACATCCATGATTAGTCTGTCCGTACGGGATGATCGTCCGCGCAAGAGACTGATGGACGCCGGAGTTATTTTCAGTGTGAGTCTACACATATCCTCGACGGTCTGCTCCTGTCTGGTAGAGCTGGCCAGCAGTCACAGCGGCGACATCCGATAGGGTATGGTGATCTTTCCAGTTTCAATAAAGTAGTGGAAACGATGCTGCAAAAGTAAAGGTGGGTTTTCAGGACACTGACAAAGGATCGGCCTATCAACGTGGAAAGTCGAGACGAGCGCTGGAGATCATCCTCGGCGCTCCTTTAGCGTGACGGGGGTCAATGCACGCAGCTCCAATGGACTGCTCCATGTCCGGTACTTGATACTTATACTTACGTACTAATTTAGGTACGAGTATTCGTACTTTACCTTACCTGCACCTGAAGCTGAAGCTGATGCTAATGCTGATGCTTGTCATCTGGAATCGACCATTGGCCGTCTTCGGGTTGATGTTATCATCATGAGCTACATACTTTACATGGACGTACTCTAGTCTTTCGATGCTGAGCCGTAGCGGACCGGAACGGACCAGCTCCCAACGCTTCAGGGACTGGATCTTGTTCCTGCATCCTCGAATCGACCATCTCTCCAGCCGCGAGAGCGCACAACTGATCGAAGGACTGGACTGATGCATCATTGGATTCCTCTTGCACCGAGTTTAGTCGCGTTGCAGCTTGGTGGCCGGAAGTGGCCGGAAATGGTCGGCTCATCGAGCAGTCATAGCTTGTGACTTCTTGAAGCGGAAGGGAATGACAGGCTGAGCGGCGCGTTCCTGAAAGGCGGCCAACCTGTGGGGTGGATCGTCTGGACAGATTAGGCAATCTCGGTCCTGCAGCTACCCACTCCAGGCTTGCGTACAGCAAGAAATTTGACATGCTCAACACGAGCACGAGCACAATCCTGGCAGCAGTGATGTTGGTAGTCGATAGTCTCCCTCGACGCTCAATGTGTCGTTCGGCCATATGCGCCATCCTCGGCACGTCATGAAGGAGGGTACTATAGAAGTACCTTAGCTCCATGGCCGTCATATGGCGCTCTAGCCTGGAACCGTGCCTAGCACCCTCGTACGCTATGGTGGAGATGAGATGGAATATCAACGCCCGCTGATCCCTCTTTTGCCAACCTTCCGGTGCAAGATACCAAGTCCCGGCAGCTTGTCTCCCTCCACACACTGGCGATATTATTCTTTGTCTTCACCGTGCCAAAAGAGAGAGCTGGAAAAGAGCTAGAGCTAGAGCGAAAGCTAGAGGCTACGGACTAGAGTCGGAGTCAGAGCCAAACCCAGCTCGCGCTTCGTCGACGAGTTACAGTCCGAGGACATAGCGACGGCGAGGCCCGTATGTACAACGGCATACGTCGATCCAGCTCCCACTCCCTTTCAAACAGGCAATGCGAGCATTAGCAGAACGGTATTGAAGATATATAAATATATATCTATATCCATCCAGGTCACACCCGTATTTTCTTTTGGCCCTCGAAACATCCTCCCAATATTAGAATATTTTACAAGGGCCGCGCGAACAGCAAAGAAATTCTTTAAGACATCACCGCTATTCTTCAGAAACCCAGGTTTGCCGCCCGACGGCACGACGTCCCATTCGCCAACTTGGTCAGCCGAGAGCGCTGGGATCCCCCGAGAGGTTCCTTCTCAGCTTCAGCCGCAAGGCATTCGATCGCCTTGTTCTGGGGTCTGCAGCAAGCTGGTCGCTCGAGTTATTTCATCACACCATCAGTACAGTGTCCCCACGATCGAATCCCTTCCCTCACCGCCGAGTTGAAAAGTGCCTAACGTCTTCGCAGGGTTCCAACTTTCTCCGCAAGGCTGTCTGACACTGCCAATCCGTCCTCGTCGCCGCGCCGCTGTGTCATCACAAAGTCGGGGTTACTCATCCATCCGTGAGGCTCCCCCATCTTATTACCTTACCTTGATTATAATTGTGGAGACTGCCACCGGAGCGTTCAAGAGCATTCCCGTTGGCCGATCTGCGTGTCCGGTTTTAGCGGCCGCGCCGTTACCTTAAGGTAGCTAGTTGAGGATCTCACTCCCGGCGCGAGTCATCCCTCGATCAGCTCCGGGCAAGGTACAAGTAAAGCACTGACGCCTGTCCCGTTCCCGCGAAGCGAAAACTCTCGCGGCAACTTAATCGCGCGACCGCGAGCTTTGGCCTCGCAGGATTAATCGCGACAGTCGAGCCTCGACATTCGGGGTCGCCGTCTGGGGCGATCCTTACTTTGAAGGAGCAAAAGGAGGTGTCATTGTGTCATCGTGTCATCGTGTCATCGTGTCATCGTTTGACGCGCGGTTCGGAAAGGGTCGTCGCTGTCAAATGAATCACAGTAAGCGCGGACTGGTTCATTGCCTTCCACCATCATCTGCCAGCATCAGAAACATGCGACATTCTCAGAGTTTGCCCTATGCATTTTCCCTTTCGAAGTGCAACTTTCGTTTCGTAGAAGGGTATTTTCCCGAGTTTGGAGTTTCAGTAGGGTCACTGCCCCCACTCTCTC
>JAABUP010004391.1_pt1 | contig 23071 bp, 30 predicted proteins | sample 5559201 | NCBI WGS metagenome assembly JAABUP01 (sample SAMN10711887, study PRJNA513373) | rock metagenome | isolation source: Antarctica rocks | place: Antarctica | reverse complement strand
ACAGCGCGAGACGAGCTCCGGTCACCATATCAGGAAAGTTGCACCAGGATCACCTGCACAGGCCAGACAATCTGCTTACCGCCTGGTACCTACAAGGCGATGGCAGACATTAACGTCAATGTCAACGGCGTCACGATTTCAGCTCCAGATGGAGCTACAATCATGTATGGCAACCCGAGTGGTCTGCAATTTTTCATCAGGTATGAAATTTGAGACCATCCCTGCTGATGAGTAGTCCTTATACTTTGTCTTGACAACACTGAAAACACTCGACTTTTTGGGGCAACTCAAACAAAGTCCAAAACCTTCAAATTGACTGTGCAAACACCCCATTTTCGGGATTTGTCATCAATGGAGCCAGCAATCAAATCACAGACTCTTCGGTGAGAAATCTGCAATCTTTCAAGGCATCTGAAAGATCAACCCTCTGGGCGTCCTGCATGTTTACCTTGTTGCATTTTGTTGCTGACTACTGCAGGCCATAAACTGTGGGGTCCATGGCTTTGTGTTTGACGGTCAAAGCAGCAGTTGTGCAGGCAACATCATGTCTGTGTGTACGGTCAGGACTCCACCTCCTTTGCCTTGCATATGGAAGTTTTGCCCAAATGATTGCTGAACTGCTGAATATGAGTGCTGTGCTTGCCAACATGATCGCACATGCTATGCAACACTAGTGGCTCATTAAAATCTACACCAGACTGACTTTTGGAAAGCATACAGCATGATTGGATGCAGATACCTCATGTGGTATGTGCAGTCACACACCATCTGTAATGGCAACAACCCAAAAGTGTCTGGACCATGTTGGCTCCTTTACATTGATCTTGGCCTTTGTGCAGAGTTCCAACAACAAGGCTGTTGGCATAGCACAAATCATTGCAGCGGCAACTTCATCACAGGCAACACAGCAAGCTCCAATGGTGAAGAGGGCATTACTGCCGATAATCAGTCCAATGGAGGACAGGTTTGCACCCACCAAATGTTATGCTTCTCGACTAATCATCTGACCAATGCAACTCTCATGTGCCCACTGTCTCCAAAGCTGATTTCTTTCTGCAGTTGATGGCATGACACAAGGATCAACTCTGCTGCCATGCAGTTGGTGGTGGCAAAACATGAAATTCTGCTGCTTGCAGATTGCGGGAAACACCTTGACAGGCAATGCCGTTTCTGGAGGTGTCGGCAGCATAGGGATTGATTTTGCCACTGGTAAGTAAATGCGTGTACATATGTACACATTGATGTCTTGCTTCCTCCTTGTGGACATGGGACCAAAGATGAGATCGTTTGCCTACAGGCCTCTCGGTCTCTGGCAATATCATTCAGAACAGCATGGATGGTGTACCTGGATTGAAGATACAAAACAATTTAGGGCCAACTTTGGGCCTCAGCATTTCAGGCAACACTTTCACACACAATGCAGGCGTTGCAATCTGGCTTTTCTGCAACAGTGGCAAATGCACAACAGGTAGCACAATTTCAGGAAACACATTCTCTGGCAATGCCATGACAGGGAACAAATGCAATGGCATGGTGCAAGAGGACAACCTTGACAATACTATCAAATGCTGATGCAGCTTCCTGCATGTTCATACAAGCATGATACTATACTAGTGTACCTACGATTGAAACACCTTTATGAAACGCTCTTGTTCCTGGTGTCTCATAATCCACGTTAGCTTCTTTTTGTTGCTCATAGCTGCTTGGGTACTGAGGCACTGCAACTGGTGGCTTGTAATCTCAGTAGGCGCTGCTGCATGACGCATTGTGAGCAATTTGACTAAATGCAGCTCATGTTACCTGCAAAGAATAGTCCTTGCAATCTAACTCCGGCATTCCAATTGAGCATATTTGAGCACGCACTTGCTCTACAGAGCCCACGGAGGAGGTGCTGATGTGGATTCTGATGTATGCTGATGACATTTCCTTGGCATGTGACATCGCTGAGAAGCTCAGGGAAGCTGTTACCACCATGGATGCCACATTTCTGCTTTGGGGACTTACAATCAGCACTAAGAAGACCAAAGTGCTCGTTGTTGGCAGAAATGCTGCAGCTCAAGCTGCAGATTCAGTCATCACGCTGCGAGGGGATCAATTAGAAGTGGTCTCCCAGTTTAAGTACTTGGGCAGTGTTTTCACCTCTGACTGCATGTTAGACGTTGAGATCACACATAGAGTCGCTGCTGCAAGTAGTGCCTTCCAGCAACTCAGACGGGCCAGCATCTGGATCTCTAGGGCTTTGACCTTGTCTGTTAAAATGCAATTCTTTCAATGCATCGTCATGTCAGTGTTGTTGTATTTTGGAGAAACGTGGGCTGTTGTGAAGCAACACATCAGCCATTTGGCTGTTTTTCAGAAGAACTGGTTGCAACGCATTTGTGGCATTTCCCTGCGTGACCATGTGCCCAATGTGGACATACTGAATAGGTGCAATACCCTGTCTGTGGAGTGTCAGCTGCAAGGCAAAAGACTCAGGTGGCTAGGTCATGTTTTCAGGCCTGAAGGATGCCCAATGATAGAATGGCTAAGAAGCTTTTGTTTGGTAAAGTCAAGGGCCCTCACCCACCTGGCCGCCCTAGGTCTAGCTTCAATGATGTTGCGTTGCGTGATTGTCAAAACTGTTAAGTTGGTAGACCCATAGAGATGCGCAAGACAGACAGCTTTGGCAAGACAAGACTTGTTCTGCAGGTACCTAGCTCCTGCGCCGTTGCCTCATGCTCACTCAGACATGGGGAAGCTGCAGCTACCCTAAGTGACAGGAGTGCTCTGGCCCAAGTGGGCTCGGGGGCCCATACATGCACTGTCACTGTCTGCCCTACAGACTGTATAGCACTATATAGTATACAATTGCTTGCGCAAGCAGTCTGCCAGTTGATGCACAGACTGACACTGCATTGTGGCAACAAGATGTGTTCTTGAGTTGTACTCTGATTGCAATCTTTGTGTGTACCTCAGTCGTTCCATGATACAATGCTGCAACTGAGGCCTGGCATGTCTGTACACACATGTGAACACTCACATGTGAACAGAGCCTCCAGATCATGAAAGGTAACATACATAACGCCAGCCAGCTCATTTTACTGCATTTTACACGTTGCGCTTTACATTCAATAGTTGCAGTTGCAATTGCCAGCCAATGGCACAACAGTACAGTCTGATGTGGGTGTGTATGATGTGGCAAGCCTGTGTAGCAACGTTGCATATGCATACCTTCGACTGGGCTCCTGACCCTACAGTTTTTGTAAATGCCATAACAGCAGAAGCAGGGGAGCCATGCATAGAGCCTTATGTGCAGCTGCCTGTGCTGAGGCAGCATGTGTGCACCGATGGGCTGCAGTAATTGATAGCCTCAGCACTACACTGTGACAATATTGTGCGATGTGAAGTATGATGGAAACATGCATATATTTCCAAATTCTCAGGCATCCTTAGCGACCACTACAGTCATTACTTATGTGGCACTACTATGACAGGACATGATGCAACAGTTGCCAAGGTGCATACATGCACGTTTACTATTCATGGTACTGAACTAGAGTCAAAACCAGGAGGGCAGCATGCATATACATCACGGCCAAAGTTCTGATAGCAGCACCATATGGTGTGAACAGTTGGCATTCAGAATTTTACAATCATGCGTGCATCAGCCATCTAGATCTATGCTGACTTAGACAGCGCACCCAAGAGTAGGCCTCCTAGGACAGATCACATATTGCAACAATTGGCTGCACAGAGTACCACTGGTGATTCAATGGAGAATGACAAGACCTCAACAGAGCAACAGAACTCAAGCAGTAATACACCTTGAGATTCACAAGGTAGGACCTGTAGACAGGGCCCAGCATACGTCCTAAGACCTGCCTGCCTTCATGTGAGAGCACATGCGAGGAAGCCAGGCAACCTATACACAGCCTCTGTTAGACTTAAGGTCATATCAAACTGAGCGCTGTGCGCAAGCAACCTGCTAAATGATGTCTGCTTGACACAGGACTTTGCAGCACCCAACTCCGCATATCTGTATTCAACCATGCAGAGTAGTTAGGAACCTTGCCTTGAGAGGTTACATGTAGCTTTATAGTTATGTATAGCTGCAAAAAGAATCTGGCTCACGTCATGCAAAGCATGAAACCGCAATTGTCAGGTACAATACAGTGTAGTAGTCAAGACTCAACCTGTGAAAGCTGCCCTGTTGTGGTCAACCTCCTCATTCGTTTGAAATTCATAGAACTTGGTCCCATCATGTGCCAGTAGCATTCATGGCAATATCATTCAGGACAGCATGGATGGTCTACCTGGATTGAAGACACAAAACAATCTGGGGCCAACGTTTGGCCTCAGCATTTCAGGCAACACTTTCACAAACAACGCAGGCATTGCAATCTGGTTATTTTGCAACAGTGGCAAATGCACAACTGGTAGCACAGTTTCAGGAAATACATTCTCTGGCAATGGTATGACAGGAAAACAATGCAATGGCATGGTGCAAGAGGACAACCTTGACAACACCATCAGCTGCTGATGCAGCTTACTGCATATTCCACACAAGCATGATATGCCTGCACTCCTCAGGAGTGGGCCTCTTTGCATCTCACAGCATCTGCTGTGTTGGCTAGCTGATCTATAGATCCTATTGTCCACTAGTACTGCAATAGTATACCTACAAATGATATACCTGGATGAACTGCTCTTCTTCCCGGTGTCTCACAATCTGCTGTACTTCTTTTTGTTGCTCATAGCTGCTTGGGCACTGAGGTACTGCAGCTGGTTGCTTGCAAATTGAACTGGCGCTGCTGCACAATGCATTGTGAGCCAGTTGGCTACACGGAGCTGCTGTCTCCTGCAGATATGGTCTTTGCAATGTAACTCTAGCTTTCCAATTGAGCATGTTTGATCACGCATGTTCTGTACACACTTTGAGTTTGCACTTGCCAGATTGTTTCCTGTGCCGTTGCCTCATGCTGACTCATACATGGGAATGCTGCAGCTACCCAAAGTGACAAGAGTACTCCAGCCCAAATGGGCTGGGGGGGGAGCATTACCAGACAGCTTTCAGACAATCTTTGTTCCAATCTTGCAATTCTTGAGATTTCCAGAACAAAGGTAGCATGTTATACCATAGACCTGAGGCTGTCAAGCATGGTGTAAGTATGATATCAGTATGCATATATCTCCTAAATACATAGCTATGACGAAGCATTAGACATCTAGTCAAGTACGTATGCTGCAGCAGTTAGCAACCGATATAGTTGTCATACACAGCAGCAATCAAGACGCGTATATCACATGCACGTTATTCAGGGGTGAAGCACTTTGTCTGTACAGTCCTTAGTCATGCTGAACACCTGATTCACATGATAATTAGTCAGTCAAATAGTCAACGCTTTGCTGGTACCATTTCCCATTTGCATTACCCTGGCTTCACCCTAGCTGCATTTAGTGGGTGATTGATTGATGATTATGAAGTCCGATATATAAGGCAACTTTCAGTCGCTCAGACACTCACTTTTCCTCGATTCTTGACAAAGCTCAGGCTTTCACCAAGCTGCTGCCGCGTCTGCTTGTAACTAAGTCGCTCCGTCCCAGTCCTGTTGTGCCCTGCTCTCTTGCATACACACTTGCATAGAGACGCTTGTAGGCGTCACATAGAAACAAAAAGAAAAGACGACGCTGTCAGGCGCTCAATATAGAGAAGCTTGAGATGATCCCACGTTGGGCTCAAGCTTCCCTAGTAGTACATGTACAATCTTCTCAATGCGCAAGCATCCTTAGTAGCCACTAGTGGCTGTAGAACTACTCACAAGAGCAGTACTTGTATGGAAATACTACGACATGACATGATGTAAAAACTCATACACCTTGAAACAGCTGCAATGCGCTCAAGCATTGTTAGCAAATATCCTTTTATGTATACATTGTTGAAGGTACGGATAACTTGGTGTCCCGTTTTGTACATGGTCCTCACTGTCCTTGTCCTGTCATTTCTTTGGTGCGCTACAGTCGACGTTATTGACCATTCCACCATCGGTGGTATCCTGTGCTGCAGATAACATGTAAACTGCCCTGCGCTTGGGTGAGCTGTCCAAATCAGCTGAGATGATCATCTGACCAATGCATGCATGCGTATGTGACTTTGCAAGTGCTCAATGGTGCACACCACACAGGTGCTGCTATCAGGATCTAGGTCCTGCAGCTGATATGCATGCATGATGACACCTCCTCTTGATCCTGCCACGATTAGTAAGCGTACACGCATGCATCTCAGCAACTGATGCCATTGTGTCCCGGTGGTCGGACGCCAAATGAATGCTGGCTAGTGAGTGAAAGGTCTCGGGTTCAAACCCAAGGTCTGCAGACTTTGACTTCTGCCTATTTCTCTCGAGTCGAACCCGTGATATACTGCGGAACTCCGGTCGACCTCGCCGGGTGGTCAAGCAGGTAGAGCACATAATGCTCGAAATCTTACGGGCTTAACGGTTCCGGGTTACGTTCAAGCTGTAGTGCGCGTTCCCGCTATCACGCCCAACGGCGTGAGATTTTTTTTCCCTTTTCAACTGATGCCATAAAAGTATTGACAGTTCCATCCAATCTAGTCCCGGGGGGGTGGGGGGGGGGGGATTCCTACGCCGTTAGGCTTGATGATGGGAACGCGCCATGGCTTGAACGTCGGCCGAGGCAATTCAGCCCGCCAGCTTTTGAACATTATGCGCTGTACCTGCTTGACCCGGCGAGGTCGACCGGAGGAGTTCAGAAGTATCACGGGTTCGACCAGAGAGAAAACAGGCAGAAGTCAAAGTCTGCAGACCTTCCAATTGGGTTTGAAGCCAAGACTTCTCATTCAATATTAATAGCCAGCAGCCGTTTAACAAGCACATATATAGGTAAGACTGCGAATCGAGTCAGACAACCATTCAAAGCGCATGTAAGAAAGCTGCAATGCAACAGCAGATTTGCAATGTGACAGCTTTCTGTGAAGTTATAATTCATGATCATGCCAGGTGCTATGGCCATACATCTCCATGCAATGTATCCAAGAGCAGCCTGCTGTTGCCTTGACCTTTCTGGCTATGATCAGGCACCACATAGTCTCCTTTTGTATGCATGTACCATCATCTTGATGGGCAATCTGCCTATTCATTGCTCTTCCATGCCAAGGGGTGGTCTAGCTTGTTGAAGGTCATGGGTAGACCGTGCCTTGGAAGGGGCAGAGGGAACTCCCTGATGGGTTCAGTCAGATCAACCTGCCAGTCATATCCCCTCGCAAGCACAGCTAACATGATCTGCAACATGGCAAACAGCCTATCAGTAGTCTGCTTTTCTCTGGCACCGACAGGCTCTGCCCAGCATGTATGCCTGTAATCCTGCACTTGGCTTGCTGTGCACCGCAGCAGCAAGTGTGCAGAGGACAATGCATGGTACACGGGACAGACACTCAGCTGAGCTGAGTCACAGGGATCCTCTCAGGCTTGCTAAACATGCTGTGACTGGGAACATAAAGACACACCCAACAAACAATGGTGACCAAAGGGCATCATGAGCTGCACCGCCAAAGACGCACCCATGATTGATGAAGACACGCTGCAGATTGCCGGTCCACATTGGGAAGCAGCAGGTCATGCACAACACATTCTTTGATCTCTTGCAATGCACAGACGTGGCTCAAAAACTTGCATGCTCTGTAGTCCATAGCAGCAAATTCAGTGCGCATGTTGCTGACCTTCATCTCTTGCAGAGCAAAGCCATAGCCAATGCACATGCGCGGTCCATAGCCAAAAGGTAGCCAGGAGCCTGCCCGCCGCCCTTCTTCACCCAACCACCTGTAAAGCAGCAGTTGCTTGACCACTTGTCATTGATTGTACATAGTGAGGACCACCATACGGCAGACTGAATGCATTCATATGATACCACATGGTCATGGTAGCTACTGATCATCCCGGCTGCAACATGCTTAGTCACACTCCAAGCGTCTAGCTACGGTGGTTGACCGGAACACTGGGGCAGGCATGTAAAATTGAAGCTCTGCAGATCAGCTGAGCTGCTGCCTCAGGCTTGAGGCTCCTAGGAAGCTCACATTGTGACTGCAGCAAGATGCAGGAATGTTTCGCTTTTTCTCCTATTATGTTTAATCAGTCCTGACAGACAAGTGCATCTAAAAACCCCACATTGCAGAAATGCAGCTGGTGTCTCTGCTGTCTGGCTCGTATGCAACTGCAACCAATGCTGCAGCAAGAGTTTAAGCAGCAAGTATTACCATGAGCATTGATGGCACACATTGACCTAGCATTTAAGCTCTTGTTTCTTTGTGTCATGTGTGACAGATACAGCTGCCTACTAGAGGCACGCAGTAGCCACGAAGTGTCACGTCACCTGTCAGGGTGTACCTGGAAGCAGCCATGTTGTACAATGGAGTACCTGGCTGTCAGATATGCGACAGTGAACTATGTTTGCTCAATGTTCAAACACACATGTCTGCTCTTATTGGCAAAGTGTATGTAGTGCATCAAGCACCTGACTGTCTATGAGGATCCACAACCTGAGGCATGCATGTCAGGTGAGCTTGCCTGTCAGGGTTGAACCTGGAAGGCAGCAAGTCTGGGGCCATCCCCTTTTGCCACCTGGCGTCGTCTTCCATAGCCTTCCAGAAGTGCAACTGGATGTTGGAGCCCTGACATTGCACATCACAGACACAATGAGACACAGCAGGCCTCAAGCTTGCGCATGTGAACCATCATGCTGTGTTTGAGGTTTGTACATGTACATGCAGTGCATGGTGCAGGCTATGTTCAAAAGTTTGTGCTCACTGCCTAGCATGAAGCTTGCCTTTGGGATTGTGTAGCCTCCAATCTCAAAGGTCTTTAAAGCTGTTCTGCCAACAACAGAAACAACAGGGAGAATGCGCAATGTCTCTTTGACGGTTGCATCTGCGTAGGCCATCACGGCCAGGGAGGCTGCATTCATGCCTGTGCCGTGCTGAGCAATCACCTGCATCACACTTCAAAGCTTGCAGGCATGAGATCAACCAAGGCAAGACATACCAAACACGAACAGACCATCTGCATGAATTGGCACAAGCAAAATTGCAGTGCATTTCATGATGTTCCATTGATGTTCGGTATCTGACATGTCTTTGTACCAACATGCAAAAGCCCAATGGCACGTGCACATTGACAGCAGGCAAGAGGTAGGGACCTGACCTGGCGTTGTTCTTCACGCAGCTTCTGTAAAGCACCTGGCTGCTGCTTCAAGTAAAGCAAGGCCAGCGTCAATGCAGAAGCACTTGTGTCATGTCCAGCAAATAGCATGTTGAAGGCAGCATTCTGCAAACAGACTAAGCATTAATGTCAGTGCTGTCTGAGGGCTGGTGCAAGCTGCACATGATACCAAACTCTAGCTGACTACAAATGCGCAAACCAGCATTCTTTAAGAAGCCATGCTTCAGTATACATGACTGACGTAATGGTGTGCATATTTGCAATCTAGCAGCTATGGACAGTGTACCCTTGGTCAATGGCCCTTGCGGTGGCACGTGCGTGCAGTTGGCTCAGCGAGTCTCTGGAAAAGCTGGACAGGATGATGCAGCCATGTAGAGTTTGTGTGCGCATGAAGACTCTGAGCTCAAGTTGCATAGCACTAGGAGTGTGCACCACGCATTGCCCATGCAAACGAATGATTATTATGTATTTGCTGTTGGTCAGCAGCTGCATGCCAGATGCCGACATGACACTTGGTGACATTGCACAGCGCATGTATACACAGCGCATGTATGCGTATGCACCTGGTTTCCATCTGTCATGTGTTCTTGTCTAGTGCTGGTCTCCAGTCGAGCAAACGGGAGAAGACCTCAACAAAGCAACATGCATTCTTGCTGTAAATTATATCTGCAGCGTATGAGGTTGCACATCATGAAGACTGGATTTACCATATAGTGCTACATGTCAGTAGGACAGTCATCAAGTTCCTTAGATGCCTTGATATACCTCTCCAAGGGTGATTCTACACCCTCTACAGGTCTGAAGCAGCAAATCATTCTGTGAGCGGGCATCATATGCAACTGTCCATCAGCATATCAGCAAAGCACAGAATCATCTTCTGCAATTGTGCACATGTACATGCACAAGGATTGAAACAGCGCTGAGGAAGTACAAAATACGACAGATTTTAGCGCCTCTGCCAGGATGCAGTTCACACTGACAATGACAGACTGCTGTACAACATGCTTGTGTTTGTACTCAGGGTATCAGATGCTTACACTGAAACATCCGTGCATCGATTCTGCATAGCATGAGCAGACGAGATGTGCGGTGCTTGTGCCAAATGTACAGCTTGCAGAGCTGGGCAGCTGTATGTGAGCGCCACAAATAACTTATGATAAGAATGCACTTGAATAGACCCACTTATTAGCATTGGCTTCAAGCCTCATGATGTTGTCACGGTAATCCGCCAGAATGTCCTCACGAGCAAGCATTGCCTTGTGAAATGCTGCATGGGCAGAGACACTGTGCGTTCAGAACGCACTGCATCAAGCCTTTTGTCGCCTGCAATGATGCTGTAATATGTGCACCAACATACACGACAAGTTACACCCGTGAAGCAAACCATACATACAAACAGTATCTGTCTGCAGCAATGAGGCGCAGACAGCTTTTGGGCAGCACATACTGAGATGAACTGTGACACTTTGGGTGGTGAACTCTGCTCAAAGTCTCCAGCTGCTAGTAGTATATCCAAATGATCTTCGAAAAATCCCATCATCCTGACAGGCAGGATATCAGCAGAGTGGAGGAACGATGCTGGGAACACAGCTGAGACTGCAAAGGACCAGGCTTGCCAGAATTCTTGAAGCTGAATCAGAAAGTCGCGCACCGCTTTGTAGATCATATACCCAGATGTAGCCAACCTATATATGGTACACTTGCTGTATTAAGGATGAGCATACTGCTGCCAAATTTAAACCTCTCAACGAGCAGACGCGTCCACTGAGCAAGGAGAACAGGGCAATACGTACCAAAGCCTGGAAGATTGACATGGAAGGCAAAAAACCCCTCAAGACACTCTGTCCACAGGCGCTGATGGCGCGACAGACCTGCCTTATTCACATAATCTTTGGGGAAACCCAAGATCAGCTCTGTTGCCACCTGCAGACAAGTGCTGGCTCAGATTGTGGCTCCACAAAGCTTGTGCCGTATTTGCAATGTCAACTGAGCCGTCCTGCTGCTCGCATTGCCAGAGTGCTATATATGTCAGCAAAATGTGGCTATTGTTTTTCCTGTGTGGACGCGACATGGATGACAAAGAACGTTATCCAAGCAGCTTGGCTTGCCAACATAGATGTCAAGAAGGCAAGCTTGCCATGACTCTCCTGGAATGTGTATGCCTTCATCCCATCCTCTCCCTTTGCTTCTGTGGTCGCTGCCCAGTCAGCACAGGTGCTTTCTGCCAGCTCCAGAGTTCGGGGAATGTACTTTTCTGCCGTTTTGGGGCTAAACGCCGGGACCATGATCTTGCGTATCTGTGTATGGGCTTTGCCTTGTAATGTAGAGAAGCCCCTCGGTGCTAAAATCTTTTGGATGGTAGCCGGAAAGTGCAATGCATTGATCAGTGCGCAAGATGACCCAACATGGACCCGATCAGTGATGCGCCTTAACACTGCCATATCTCAGGCATCACTCAAGTAGTCACTGCAAGCACACTTTGCGGGACTGATGCCGATGTCACCACTGCAATGTGAAGTGTGGCAAGGCATATGGCAGGAAAATTGGCTGGTGCATGCACAGCACACCATTGTATCAACCAAACATGGCCATGGATCACTTACAGTATAATGCATTTATACAGTTGTATTTGCAGCTGCAGCTGGCAGCAAGCACGCATCAAGAAGCTATGCATCAGGGGCAGCTGTTGCACAGGGGGATACACTTAGGCTACCAATGCAAGGTGGGGTGAATGTGGAAAGCGTATTCGGACGAGATACTCTCTTCGGTGTCGAGTTCTGGTCAAGCGAGGCTCACTATGTCTGGGGTGTTGGTCTGTACAAGGATGATGTACTCGGCATCGTCCTCACGCAGAATGCCGTACTTTACGAAAAATTTGAGGTTTTCGAGATACTCCGGGTCAGCATCTGCAAAGACGTGGACGACCAGAGTTCGGCCGTAAGACCTGTTGAGGCCAGAATCAACGTATTGCTTCCTGCTCGAAAGTAGAATTGGCGTCAAAGTCAAAGCCAGGCACGCTACAAAAAGTAAGAAGACACTCGCGGGCAACATTGTTGCTACCTTCTGACGAGCAACGTCCCCAAACGAAAGGCCCCCTGATGGCTTTGCGAGATAGATAGATGGCACCTTTACGAGCGAAGCAAGCCCCGTGCGCGCAGCACGTGCACCCCTTGCCTTCTACAGCGCAATCTGTTACATGATGCCTTAGATGGGTTAGGGGCGTTTTGTCATGTCGATAACCCAAACGGCCTCGTTGTAGTGACCCTAATCCCCTGACCCTAATCCTCACCCTGATGATGCCCTTCCCCCACCCCCCCTGTCTCCTCAAGGGCAGTTGCTTGCTGGCCAGGCTGCTGCCCCCGCCCTTGGGGTTGCACAGGGTGGGCAACCCAGCCCTGTCTCAGCTTTACCATACTCATCTTATGCACGCCGGGCCTATGTACACTTGAGAGAGCTACGGTTGCTGCAAAATGCCTTCACTTGGGACGCGGCCACAAATACCCCCAGCACATCTCTAGTGGGTGAAAACCCTGTCTTGACACACCTGAAAGTCTGCCACATGCGCACTTTGACCAAGATGTCAGGGTTGTTGGCTGGGTTTTCTATAACTGATCTGGACAGGTGCAGACCTGCAGATGCCACTTGCTCCTGGACATTTGATGATGTGCAGTTTCTGTGCGCTTGCATTGCCTTCTGTGTTGCTCATCATGCACAGCGCATGCCACGTGACAGGACCCAAGCTGCACGTAAGCTCTTGATACTGCCTTTTCACAGTATTGCCTTGGATAAGGCCCATGTGAACAGGATTTTGCATAGCCAGTCTGCTGTTGATGCCATTTTGCCTAGCCATAGACCCCTTGTTGGGAGGTTCACAGTGGGATATAGATATGATAACCCTATTGGGCGCAACTGGCACAACACCAAGAGGTATGCTTTCATGACTACTGCGCAGTTGCATGCCATCAGGACGACCCCATGTGGTTGCAGCAGGGTAGCCAGCAGATTCAAGTGTGGCGGCCACTTACTCACTAGCCGTCCTGATATATTGCCTACTTGTAATTTGCAGCATGTGTGTCGCCTGGGTAGCAAGTACCGACCTATTGTCAGTGACTCATCTCCAGTTATGGACCAAGACACGCGCCGCACTATTCTTACCATGCTCAGACCTGCTATTGAAGCATTTGCATGCTCTGCTGATGAGCGTATTTGTATGCGCAACTCCATGCAGGCATGGGTACAAGAGGTAATGTCTCAACTTTCTCATGCTTTGGATGATATACCTGATGGCACCTCGCTCCATCCTCCTTGTGCATTGCCTTATACACATGATGATGAGGTGGCCATGCGACATTTTCTAGACCGCTTCAGGGGCCGTGGGGTGGTGTGCACCTCTACGGATAAGGCTGAGACTACTTTGATGTTCATGTGCCCTAACTTGTATGTAGATAACTTGATGACAGACCTTGAGACGGGCGCCACATACCAGCCTGCTACCTTATCACATGCTGATTTGTTGCATGTACATAATGGATTTTGCAGGCATTATGGCATCCCAGTTGACATGACTTGCCAGGCCATGCCGCATTATGTTGGCACATGCAAGATGCACAAGGACCCTCCAGGTATGCGCTTCATTTCTAGCTCTAACACCAGCTCCGTGCGCTCTGTTTCTCTCATGATCAACAAGTTGCTCACTCAGTTGCTACCAGGGGTGGATGCTTTGTTTGCTTCTGTATTTCAGTCAGTGGGCATTGGTGCTAAATGGACCCAACATAGCTGGATTCTGAAGAACACGGCAGCCGCCATCCCTTTGATCAATGCATGGAATGCCATCTATGCATCACATTCAGCCTCACACCCTATATTGTACACATATGACTTTGAACGCTTGTACACCAATATTCCATCTGGTGATATGCATGCAAAGATCATGCAGCTGATTGGCAAGGTATTTGCCAGCGATTCACAGCATGCTGGCATTAAGGTATGGGATGAGGCGCCTGCGGTCTGGCTCACAGCAGCACAGATGCCTGCACGTGACAGTGATCGTCATGGCACTGGTTATGCTGGCAATTTCTTCATCTATGACCTTGACACAATAGCTGAGTTCCTTAGGCACTTGCTAGACAACATGTACGTGCAGTTTGGGGACCAGCTGTTGCGACAGGTCATAGGCACTCCCATGGGCACGAACTGTTCTTCCTTGTTGGCAAACTTCTACTTGGCCATGTATGAGCTAGCCTTTCTGGAAAATCTTGCCAACCTGGCAACTGACACAATGAACCCTCTGGCTAAACAAACACAGGCAAAACATATCCTGAAAAGCTTCCTCATGACTGGCCGCTACATTGATGACTTATTAAGCATCAATAACCCGTACCTGAAGTTCCTGTTGTACACTAATCAGACTTTGTTTTATCATGACCTGCATGGTATCTATCCGGACACGCTACTGTTGAAATGTGCACATTCAGGTACTGAGGTTCCCTTCATGGACATCAGCATCAGGCCCTCCGGCCATGGGAGCCACCTCACCACAGTATTGTACGATAAGCGCCGCCATGAACCCCTGTCATCCCTCTTCATCATCAAATACCCACACATGTCCTCAAACATATCAGAGACAGCCAAATTCAATATCATAACTAGCCAGTACCACAGATTCCTCTCCATCATTCTGTCAAAGGACAACTTTGTCACCAGCATGGCAGATGTCATAATGACATTATCTAGCAAGGGCTACCCCATACATGAGCTGCTGACAAGGACTTATTTCCTGTGCTGGCAGCACCCGGAGTCTTACAGCATCCAGGCAGACAAACTGATTACTCATATTTCTACGGCAGTGCATAGGCTGATGGGCTGAGACAGATGGCTGTGACACCACATTTTGTGCACTACTCGTACCACCATACTCATGTACATTTATACACTACGACTGGCTGTGAGTGACTATGACTAAGACTGACGCACTTTGCTTTGTACCTGTGCTTTGGCTGCTTCCTTTCCCGACGTCCATGCAGATGCTTCCTTGGGGCTGTCACATCTGGCATTTACCTGAATAACCACTAAATGCTTTTGTGAGATGGGCACACATCAGCTTGCCGGCTCCTCCCCGGCTAGGGGGGTATCCTTTGCAGGATGCTTGGTGCTGGGTGTGGCTGCTCCTGGGCAGTGTCTGTGGGGGGGTGGTTTGCCTTGGTTACATGTACTTGGCTGTGACTTTTATATTTTTCTGGTGCTGATTTCTCTGTGTTTGTTGACATGTGTGATGACACATTTTATGTTTTGGTGTGGGACTTTCCTTTTAAGGACCTTTATTGGCATGCATTTACTTGTGACTTATACACATCATTTCTACAGACTGTGTTCTGGACTGATTTTCCCGCTTGTTTCCTTTCAGCTTTATAAGGCAGGGGTATGATTGTCATGGCACTGACTGGATATCGGACATGGGCGCTTGTACGTTACACACTGTAATACTGTGTGAGGACCCAGGCATGTGCTCGTGCCGCATGTCTGGGCAGATGTTTGTTGCATGCCCTGGTGTCACAGCCTGCTCACATGATGCAATTACGCTGCCTGGATGCTGCTATTCTCTGCATTGCGCCCTGGGGCTGTCCCAGGGCGCCCTGTCGTCGTTGAGCATTTCTCTGCAAGCTTACGCAGGATAAGGTCTCCTGAACGGACTGAACACCAGAAAACACAGACGCCCAGACAGAGCCGCAGACGCCATCCTCACCTGCAGACAGAGCTGGTCGCGAGTTCCTGTATGCCCTTTCACATTCGTGTGCCTGTGCCTGGACGGACTGCATGACCTAATCCTCGCTCTGGGGTTGCTGCTCGTGCTGAAGGCCGTTCGTGTCCTTTCTTTTTCAGGTATAACGAATTATCACACCACGGATATCTGCTTGTGTTTAATGGCTCGTGACCAGCAGCGCTCAGCTCAGATCTAGCATCCGGACTCAGCTAACATCGTATACACACTCAGCACGGCACAGACAGGCTCGGCCGTGAGTCCACGCTCTGCGCGTCAAGGCTTGCGACTTGGGGACAACGGAAACGGCCTCGTTGTAGTGAAAGGGTACGGCCGTTGATGTCATAGCCCATATGCGCGTCCCAGACGTGACATTATTCACGCTGCTTGATCAGGCACAGAATGCCGCTAGTGCCTCTCAATAGTTGTCCAACATCAATATCATAATCTATGCAAAGCCTGCTAAGCAGCCACAGCAGCCAACGAAGTCTAGAGCGCCGGGGACCCCAAAAAAAGAAACTTTGCGTTGTCCTATGACGAGATTAACTCGCCTGTCTGGTCAGGATTATCTACAACACGAAGTCAAGGACATGTCGACATCATTCATGACGCAAGGAACGTGCAGAACCTGCCGCTTTCGCTGTCGCGCCTGCAGATCAATCGGATCCTGAACTGGTCCCCAAACGCTGCTATCAACGTGGTTGATTGGGAATTTGATTTCGAGGAAGCCCTGACCGCGAGAATCCGATCGGCTGTAAAGTGGCCTTAAGGGACATCCTTGCTTGGCTCCCTCAAAACACCTAAAGGTCTCATAAAGTCCTTCTGACGTGCGTACAGCAGCGCTGTAGTGTGCGTACAGAGACTTGATGACGTCCAAAACCATCCCTTGGACACCCAAGTCTTCTAGCACCTGCTACAGCAAAGCACGCGGTACTGTATCGAACGCTTTTTTGGACTCAACAGGATAACAGTACAGCTTGCCACTCGATCCCTTCTGCCTAGCCTGTTTCTGCTTGTGAATGAGTGACCTAAGAACAAAATTACCGTCATTTGTGCGATAACTCGAAAGCCTGCTTGACCTCTGGGCTTTGCCGCCATGCTCCTCTGCCCACGAGGCATGCCCGCGCTCTCAGAGTCTATAATCATTGCAAACAGCTTAGCAGACACTGGTCCTACTGTGATGCCCCTGTAGTTGCACATGTCAGTGCACTGCTGTGATCATACCAATGGACAAACATTCAGGGAAGGTAGTGGCAAGTGTGCAATGTAATAGCTGGGGGAGGCAGTCGTGCAGCAGGTCACCACCAGCAATGACCATATCTGCAGCAACACCATGAATGCCAGGACTCTTGCCATGCTTCAACTACTTAATGCAAACATGTGACTCTCTGCAGTGACATACACCCATCATCAGAGCTACTGGTTGCAGATACACCTGATGATATAGTGTGGGGCTTCAGCAAGCTGAGCACCGTACAGAGTTTGGAAAGCTTCTTTCTGCCCTGGTAGGCTGACAGGGTAGCTGTCTCGCTTTCTGGTCCTGTGAAGCTTCCACAAATGTCTCGAGTCTTTGTTGGATTTCTCTACAAGGTCGTCGTCGCGTCGCTGCATCCAGACCTGCTTCATCCTACTGGTCACAGAGCCATATCGGGTTCGTGTGACTTTTATCTGTTTAGCAGTGCTTTGTGGGCGCTGTGATACATGCTTCTTGTGCTGATACGCATCTTTGCATGATTCACCTTACCAAGGCTCTGACTTGCGTTGCTGGTGCACCACGCTGATTCCTGGGGAGCCCGGTATAATACTTGGCTTCTCATTAAATTGACGCTGAAAAGACTGCAGCCTGTGAGACCACGCCGCAAGCTTACAACCAGCGTGGTGAAAGAAAAGAAAAGAAAAGACTTTGCACACTCAGCCAATGCCATGCTCAATACGTCAACATCAGGCCACAGAAGAAGTACATAGTGCGTGAACAGCTCCTGTGTCAGATGCTGCTGCCATTCTCATCAAATCGGACTCTAGCAGCTGTGTTTGCAGGTGACGTGCTAGACTGACTCTCACTAAGTGCTTCACACAGCATGTGCAGTACCAATGACAGATGGCCCGTGCAATAGTCATCAGCATCCTCATTCACTTCAATCAATCAATCATTCACATTTTGTGTCTTTAGGACTCATCAGGGGAGTCAATAGACAATAACTGGGAAAACAATATACACTAAGCACTGAATGTTCAAGGCGTTCAACAATAGAGCACCAAAGGAATTGCTGGAGTGATGCTGTAATGAAGGAGGGCGCTAGTACCTCGACGCCACACGCTCTACACTAATTTAGCTCTACAAAGTTCAGAAGCCAAGCTGAAAGTGGACTGGCCAAAACAGATTGTCTTTAAGCAAAACAAGTCCTGAGATAACTGCCTACCACATTGGGTTGGTCAGTAGCCAGAAAAGTTGCTACTGAAGGTGAAGCCTGATGGAAAAGGTTGCTAAGGTATTGCTGCACACATGCAATTAGTAGATGCAATGAAATAGCCAGTGGCACTATGCCCATGACAAGACCTGGAAACAAGTGTGTGCTTCCCAGTGTATGTCATCAACTGGAGTCCACCCAGCAGACTCGTGTCTTTGTATAGATCCAAAAGCTCAGGAGCCCAGATTTTGCTGGGATGCCGGGTCTATTCACAGTTGTGCCTGGGTTGCATGGGGTCTGGCAGATCATCTGCCTCATCCGGCACTTGTGGGGGTTCTGAAAGTCTGATACAGTCGTCATGTCCTGCAGTCCAGGCATTCATGTCTCCACAAACCAATATGTCTGCCCGCCTTCCTTGCAACTGCAGAATGTCATCCTGTAAGCGCTCATATGGTGACTTCAGAGTAGATTTATTGAAAGGGTTCTTAGCTGGCATGCAACAAATGCAGAAATACACTTCAGGGCAATCCTGCACGACACATTTGAGCTTTGAGCCAAAGCTAGCTGGCATCCTCAGCAGTCTTAACAAGCTCAACATGTGCATGCAATCAGTCTGACACATATACAGACACTCCTCCTGAGTGGCGTCCTGGTTGATCATGCATAGGTCAGGTAACAGAACAGCATGTGAAGTGAGGTACTACAAGCTGTGCACCATGTCTGTCCTCCAAGTCTCAGTCAAACAAACAGCATGACATCATGGCAAAACAACGGTGCCAAAACATCAGCCTTGGCCCAGACGACTCCCTCAACACTCAACAGAACATAAGAGAGGACCCCTGTAACAGGGTGGGTAATACGCAACTCGACGTGCTAGCACGACCTTTTAGCTTGGCTCCGTCGCAACCCCCAGCAAAGCCTCCAATGCTACCTGAGGTCTTCTGGTGAGTCCCCATCTGAAAGCTTACAATTTCTAAGATGGCATTCAGCTCCTCCTTTTGGCCTGCCTCCTTGTCAGCCTCATCCTGTTTCTACATAGCAGGCTCTGCAAGCTTGCGTACTTCAAGCTGACCTGCTGCACCCGAAACTGCTTGTTGTCTCTATGGTGGTTGCATGGTCTCCTCTGCAGTGTTTGTCTGAGAGGTGCTGCTAACAAGAGCCAATTTAAGCATTTCTTTCAATTGCTTGACCCTCTCCTTCAGCTGTCATGCTTCCACCTGAGCATCCAGATGTTGCTGTTGTATGTCAACTGCAACCTCTCTGCTCACCTCCTCTTTGCAAAATTGAATCAATTGATCCTGATAGTCAACTGGTCATCACGCCTAATTAGTTATAACGGCGTAAGATTTTCTTTTCTGATTTTCTTTTCTTTCTGGTAGTCAACATTTCCTCTAGTCCATCCAAGAAGTCTTTTGCAATCTGCTGTTGGTTTGCAAATAATTCATCACATTGTTTCTGTTGGCATTCAAGAGACTGCTGTAGCTGCTGAGATATATCTGTGGTGCTGAGTGCTGGCTGTGTTGCACCTTGTTGCTTCTGGTTTGGGACTGTTGGCAACCTGTCATTTGGCAGAATGTCGTTGTCTGTCTTGTCCACGCGCTTTCATGAACTGATCAGAAGCTTTTTGTTGCTAGACTGCTTTACCTCGTCCCTGGTGGTGAAGAAGGAACTGTTGCTTTAGCGCTTAGTAAATATTGAGGACATGGGGCAGACTAAACATTCAATCAACATTGTTAACAAAAATATATATATTGTCCTGAGGGCCACTGGGACTCAACAGACAAAACGTTAATTCATAGACAAGGTTTGCTTCCTACAGGCAAAGCATTCCCTAAGAAAACCACCACATGTGTTTGGTTCACACAACGTCATGAACTCTGCAATAGTACAACAGTGCTGCAGGAGGCCCAAATGCTGTGACCTGATATGGCTGTACGCTGGCAATCAGACACGAAGTCCTGCTCGTCCTCCACACGATCCATTGACTTGCACACTAGACACAACCTGTCTGTCCTACCTAGGTGGACACCGTCCGCCCAGCGGCCTGTGTCTTCCCGCAGACCATGGCATCCAGTCCTCAACCTTTTAATGAGACTTCCATTTGATGCACACTTGACAACAGACAGATCCTCTGATCAGGTTCATACTCAGGCTGCATTGTCCTGTATAACATCAAAAGCTGCTGTGCTGAACATCTGCAAAGTACTTAAATGCATGCTGATGCTTAGCCCTGTCTACAACAGATGCAATGTCAAAACTGTGAAAAAGCTGCTGCTGTCCCAAATGACCATGCAGAAAATCTGGATTTTGCTGCCAACTGTCTTTGATTGCTGTCTGATCAAAGCAAAGCCATCATGCATTGCAAACTTACGTTCTATGATGATAACGCAGAATCTGCTGCCAGAACAAAACTTGCAATGAAAAGCGACCCAACTCAGCTAAGACCACATGGTTTGCTGTAGACACCCTGACACCCAACAGACGTCTTATAAAGTCCCGATGTAAAGCTGCTGCGGCTGCACCACACTTAGCTGACTATAGTGTCCACTCCCCAGACTTGGCAAATCAATCAATTTACATTTCTTGTCTTTAGGGCTAGGTCCCAAAACATGTCAAAATATTGGATTATACTGATGAGTCAGGGCAGTCAACAGAAAATAACTAGGAGATTACTAAAAATGTTCGAACTTGAATGATACAATTCAATCAATACTGTTCTTGAAAAGACAGATCTGGGCCTTAAAAGGTCCACTGTTTTAGTCAAAACCCAATGGGGCAAGCGGAATTTCTGGGGATGGAGACGACCCCCTGATTCCGAAAAGCCGATTCGAGGCTCCGGTAACGAAAAGCCTGTTCAGGCCGGAACGCTGATCGCTTGCAAACAGAGCTCCGGTAATGGTGCATGTTGGTAGGAAGGTGTGGAGGTTGCCTGTTGATCTGGCACGACAGCAACCGGACCGGAAGTGGTTCCGTGCGCCAGCAAGGCGTTGATTGAACTGTACCCTCGAACCAGCAAAATCGATTTCGATCCCCGGAATCGGCTTAGGGATCGTTTGCTTGCCCCCATTGGTCAAAAATCTAAATCTGTGATGTCTGATGCGCTTCATAGCATGTACAGTATGTATAGCGTGTATGTATGTGTACAATGCATAAGTCAAATCCTTTCTAGGCATGGAGAAAGTTATTTGTACATCGTTGCACAACCAAAAATGATTGTACAGGTCAGCATAAAACAGTGATAAATCAACTTGAGTTGCCAAATGCCTCAATGTATATGTGCCTGCAGCTCCTGAAGGGTCGGTACAAAGACTCGGGTTGCACTAAATTTGGACATCTGGAGCTCCAGTTGCCCCATGCCTCTTGCATGTGCATATCTTGTCAGCGTGGCGGATCCGGAACTCCAATGAAGATCCTCTGTAGAAAAGCTTGTGGTCCTTTGACTTCAGGGTGTCAAAGGCTGCAGCCATGTCTTGCCTTTGCTTCTGCTGCAATCTTGTAAGATCATCGTCGTGTCTGACGCTGACTTGCTTCAGATGCTTCACATTTTTGAGGAAAGCATGCTTGTCAGTCACTAACATGTAATGCACACGTATTGGGCGTGGCCTCTCCTGATCTTGGCTGTATGTACCCAGCCGTAGTTGCTCCCATTCAAGATCTTCCCAATGGTGAGCATCTGGCATACACTTGTCAAGGAGTACAAGACATGTTCCCACTCCATCGTCTTCGTCTTCTGCAGACTCTGGCATGTTGTACACAAGCAGGTTGAGCTGCCTCTCTCCTCTGTCCAGAGCCTCAGCCTTTCGGTGGCTTGCATTTCTTGAGCGAGAGCTCTACTTCTGCCAGCCCTTTTTCAAACTTGTTGCAGTTAGAAGCCCTGGCGGGGGCAGCAATAGCTTCCTTGAAGCTCTTAGCAGGTGTTGGTGTACGCGTGGTTGTAAAAACAGGCGATGTGCTGCTGGAGGGCTGTGGTTGAGCACTGTTCAAGTCTTTGACACCGCGAAGTAAGCGGCATAGTAGTGCTACTAAGACACCAGGCTTGGCTACTGGTTCAAAATCGCCACAGTCCACCTCTTTCCATTCCTGTTGAAGCTCTGGCTTCGTGTCATGCCATGCAGACGTCGAATCTGCAGCAGCAGATCGTCCTGACGTCTGCCGGCGTCGCTGGCGCAGTTGTCACAGCTGTAAATCAATCAATCAATCAATTTACATTTCTTGTCTTTGGGACTCATCAGGGAGTCAATAGACAATAACTGGGAAAACAGTATACACTAAGCACTAAGTGTTCAAGGCGTTCGACAATAGAGCACCAAAGAAATTGCTGGTGTGATGCTGTAATGAAGGAGGGCGCTAGTACTGCGACGCCACACGCTCTACACTAATCTAGTTCTACAAAGTTCAGAAGCCAAGCTAAAAGTGGACTGGCCAAAACAGTTTGTCTTTGAGCAAAACAAGTCTTGAAATAACTGCCTACCACATTGGGTTGGTCAGTAGCCAGGAAAGTTGCTACTGAAGGTGAAGCCTGAAGGAAAAGGTGGCTGTACTGCTGACGTATGTGACTGTATGCGGGGCAATCAAAGAGAAAATGGTGTTCGTCCTCTACTGAGCCAGACATGCACACAAGACAGACCCTGTCCTCTCTGCTGCAATGTTCGCTATGTTTGCCAAAGCGGCCTGTGTCAACATGTAGGCCATGGCAA
>JAABUP010004390.1_pt1 | contig 23073 bp, 19 predicted proteins | sample 5559201 | NCBI WGS metagenome assembly JAABUP01 (sample SAMN10711887, study PRJNA513373) | rock metagenome | isolation source: Antarctica rocks | place: Antarctica | reverse complement strand
CAGTCCTCTCCAAGTTACGCGTGAAATCGGGTGTGCCCCAGGAACTTCGGCTGCAAGAATAGCATCCGACTTCTTTGCCATGCAAACCATGTCGTGCGCCCTGACAATCGAAGGCTCGTCAATCACGATGGGAAGATTTACCGGGATGGGCTCGGAATCCGGCGGCAACGCGTGGAAGGTCTCCTTGCATCCCGGGCATCGGACGACCTTACCGGCGGGAATCGGGCTCGCCGACCTCCCGACCTTCCCGCACTTGGGGCATACCAGTTCCATTGCCAGCTCTCTACCGGAATTCAGGGACTATCGCGGCGACAGCCAGTACTCTAATCGACAAAGAACCCTCAAGCGAGGCCGGAAAAGGGATCAGCGAGGCCCAAAGGGCGAGAAACGGGAGCCGTCGCCTCATGTCTCGACCTCCGCCGCCTAACGAACAAGCTCAGCAGCCGGGGCCGCCCGAGCGACTATGACCCACGAGAAGCCGACACGCGGCCCCGGTCTGCTGCAGCGCCTGGTTCGGCCTGCCTCTATGTCCGCGGCCCCGACCACACGAACTCTTGGACCCCGGCGGGGCCGCCCGCCCCGCCCTGGCCGAGCCGACACCACCCGCCTCCGACGTTGACCTGACCCCAGACGGCCACCCGATCCGCGAACAGCGCGCCCAGGAACTCGACCACGGCACCGACAACCCGCTCGGCATGCTCCGCGTCCGACAGCCCCTCGGCGTACTCCCCGAAGTGGCCATGCGTGAGGTCGTCGACGCACACCGTGAACTCGCTGCCGTCGTCGTAGATCGAGACGCCCCGGATGCCGGGGTGGGTGCCGGGGAACACGGCACAGGGGTTGGGCGGCTGGGCCGCGACCAGCCCGCGATCCGGGAACCGCTCGCGCAGGACGGTGAGAAGAAGCTGCGACAGCACCCTCGGAAGCCCTCTCTTGCCGAACCAATGATTCGGCAGAATCTTTCCGCCTAACGCCGCAATCCCGATTCTGCATAACGCGGCGTCGATTCCATCTTACAGGAGGGCCCGAATCGGTTTCAATTTATTTTTGGTGAAATTCGATATCTGCCACTCCGCTTCCCAGGGAGTCCACGGCGGTTTGTGTGCTAATTGGTGCGGGAAATCGCGATATTATTTGGGAACGCCCCGTTCGATAGGGGTGTGGCTTGCTGCCCGAGGAAAGCATGACCATCGATTCGTCACCCTCAAACGAAGCCATCTGCCGATGCGGAACCAACCCACCTCTCACCTGCGGACGAACAAACCCATCCGGCCGCTACCGAACGAAGCCATCCACCAGTGCGGAACGAAGCCAATCCGCCTCGACGGAACGAAGCCATTTACCGATAGGGAACGAAGCCAATCGACCACGCCCGAACGAAGCCAATCGGCCGCGACGGAACGAAGCCATCTTCCCGTCCGCGTCGGAACGAAGCCAATCGGCCGTGACGGAACGAAGCCAATCGGCCGGGGTCGCCTTTTAGCGGGCTTTCGGCCGGAGGTGGGTGTCGAAGAAGGCGTAGGTCTCGTCCATGGTCCGCTTCAGCTCGGTGCCGAACCAGCCGTGGCCGGCCCCGACGAGCAGCTCGGTCCGGCCGGCGACCCCGGCGCGGGCCATCCCCGCGGCCAGGCGGCGGGCCTGGTCGGGGGGAACGAGCGGATCCCTGGTCCCGTGGAAGGTCAGGATGGGGGCATCGTCCCTGGAGAGGAAGGTGACGGGCGAGGCCCGGACGGCGACCTCGGGCTTGTCGGCGGGGGAGGCGCCGAGGAAGTCGATGGCCAGCCCCCGGGCGAACTCGGAGATCGGGGGAGCGCTGAAGTCGGTCGGGCCGAAGTAGTTGACGACCGCCTGGACCCGGGAGCTGGGCGAGCCGGGCGGGGCGTCCCCCTCCAGGCCGTCCTCGGGGCCGGTCACGCCGAGCATCATCGAGAGGTGGCCCCCGGCGGAGAAGCCCATCGCCCCGATGTGGTCGGGGTCGACGCGGTACTCGGTGGCGTGGACCCGGAGCCATCGGACGGCGGCCTTGAGGTCGTGAAGTTGCGCGGGGAAGACGTCCCTGGGGCAGTGCCGGTACTGGGGCGAGATCGCCACGTAGCCCCGGCGGGCGAACTCGGCCAGGGCCGGGCGGTTCCCCCGCTTGTTCCCGGTCCGCCAGGCCCCCCCGTGGATCACGACGACCGCCGGGAACGGGCCGTCCCCCTCGGTCGGGGCGGCCAGGTCGAGCTTCAGCTCGACGTCGCCGGCCCGATGATAGGCCAGGTCGTAGGACGTCGCGACCTTCGAGTCGCCGGCCCGGGAGGTCGCCGCGATCCAGGCGAACAGCGTCAGCACCACGACACCCAGCTTGGATCGGATCGGCATCGCCCCGCGTCCCCCTCGGCCGGTCGGAAGAAGTCTCGTCGCCCCTTCCATCGGACACCGGCGCGAGGTCGGTCGGCAAGCCCCCATCCTTCAGATTCGGTGGGCCCGATGATGCCGGAGCGTGACCGCCCACGACGCGGCCATGTAGAACGCCGGGTAGTAGAGCGAGGCCGCCGCCAGCCACCACGTCAAACCGTCCGGCGGCGCGACCGGGCCGGCCGCCGGGAGCCGCCAGAGGACCACCAGGAGCAGGACGCACCAGAACGCCCCCAGCAGGGTGCTCGCCACGTTCAGGGCCCCTGGCTGCGAGGAGGGATATAGGTAGCGGCTCGGCACGAAGGTCAGCAGGCTCAGGGCCACCACGATCCCCAACGCCAGCCAGCCGGGGAGGCCCAGGACGTAGAGGTACAGTGCCACCACGTTCCAGAGCGACGGGAAGCCCAGAAAGTAGCCGTCATCGGTCTTGACCTCGACCTGGCAGAACCCGTAGGCGCTGGCCAGCAAGGGCAGGAGGAGCCAGGCTTCCATCGCCTCGGGGAGCAGATTCGCCCGCCAGATCAGCAGCAGCGGGAGACTCGTGTAGGTCAGGAAGTCGATGATGTCGTCGAGCTTCCGGCCGTCGAAGTCGGGCAGGACCGACTTGACCCGGAACTTCCGGGCCAGTGTCCCGTCGGTGGCGTCGACCAGGGTGGCAACCAACATGAGGACAAATGCCCACCGGAATGCCTCGGCCCCGCCCCGGACCAGAAGCACGGCGATCCAGGCCGCCAGGACCAGGCCAATCGCGGTGTAGAGGTGGACGCCCCACGCCGCAGCCCGCAACGGGCCGTCGCCCCGATCGCCCTGGCCCGCGTCCTCGGCCGTCGCGACGCCCACCTCCAAGCGGCTGCTCGTCATCCGATCCTTCCTCCGTTCCACGGCCCGGCCACCCTCATCGTCCGCCCCGGGCCGAATCCCGCCTCGGGTGCCCGATGCTCCTCCGGCACGACCCCCTCGCGGCGGCCGTACATCGCGTAGCAGAGCCCACCCAGGCCCAGCATCGCCGCCGTGGCGATCGGCGCCCCGAACCGGCGATGCCACGCCGCCCCGTAGACCTCCGCCCTCGGCCAGCCCACGTTCACGACGATCAGCACGCCCCAGACCACCGCCAGCACGTTGACCGGGAGCCCCCACCGTCCCAGGCAAAACCGGCCGTCGGGCCGCCGGCCGGCCCGCCCCTCCCGGAGCCGCCGGGCCAGGAGCGGGATCGTCACCAGCAGGTAAGCCAGGTTCGCCCAGGCCACCGCGACCGAGGCCAGGACCTCGACGACCTTCGGGAAGTTGGCGTTGACCATCAGGATCGCCCCCGCCACCCCGCCGAGGACCAGGGCCGGGAGCCGGGGCGTCCGCGACCGGCCCGGCATCGCCGCCAAGGCGCCCGAGCAGGGCAGGCCGCCGTCACGGGCCATGGCGAAGATCAGCCGGACCGCCGAGGCATGGACCGTCAGAGTGCAGGCCCCGATCGCCAGCGCTACGTCGCAGAGCAGGAGCCGGCCCCAGCCCGACCCCAGCGCCTCCTTGATGATCGAGGCCATTCCGCCGCCGAGCCGCCCGAGGTCGGGGTCGGACAGGTCGGGCGCGGCCATCAGCGCGGCCAGGATCAGGAGGGCCCCGGCCAGGCCCACCGCAGCCAGGGCCCCGAGGATCGCCCGGGGGGCCCGCCGCCTCGGATCTTCGGTCTCCTCCGCCAGCGACCCGGCCGTGTCGAAGCCGTACATGACGAACGAGGGGACCAGCGCCGCGGCCAGGAACGGGCCGAGGTAGCCCGTGGCCAGCCCGTCGCCGCGGCCCAGCGTCTCCAGGACCACCCCGGGCCCTCGCCAGGCCGCCGCCGCCAGCATCGCGATCAGCAGGGCCACGCCGGCCATCTCGGCGAACACGCCGACGTTGTTGATCCGGGACAGCAGCCGGACCCCGACCACATTGATCAGCGTGCTCGCCCCGATCAGGACGGAGCCCAGGAGCACCGCGTTCCTCGCCGCGTCGGCCGGGTCGCGCGCGTCGCCGACCCACTGGAACCACGGCGCGACCTGCGGCAGGGCCCCCTGCAACGCCAACGCGACCGAGGCCAGCGAGATCGCGGCGCAGGCCAGATAGACCCAGCCGGCCATCCAGCCGACCGCCCCCGGCCCGACCCGGCGGGCCCACTGGTAGACGCCCCCGGAGAGCGGATATTCCGCCGCCAGCTCCGCCAGGCAGAGCGCGACCAGAGCCTGACCGGCGAGGACCACCGGCCACGTCCAGAAGAACGCCGGCCCCCCTGCCCTGTAGCCGAGATAGAACAGTTGCGGGAGCCCGGTCAGGATCGACAGGTAGGAGAACCCCGCGGCGAAGGACGAGAACCCCCCGAGCGACCGATCCAGCCGCTGCCGGTAGCCGAATCCGGCCAGGTCGGACGCATCTTGGCCCGGGGCCGGTTCGAGGACTTGCCTGCCTTCGGTCGACGACAAGGACGAGGTCTCCCCCGGGGATGGCGACCCCGCCGGGGGACGCCGCCCGGACGAACGGGCGATCGGCACGCCCCCGGTTCTCTCCGAAGGGCGTCGCGGAGGGGATCGGGGACGCGTGAGGGATCCGAGTATAACCGATCAACCCGGCGTCAAGGAATGTCGAGGTCGGTGCGGCCCAACGACGCGAAGGGACTCGGGGACGCGAGTCTGGGATTTCCGATGGCAGGACCGGAGGCCCCCGCGTCTGGTCAATTCGCCGGTTTGACGGCGGCGGTCGGCTTGGCGGCGGGCTCGGCGGCGGCGGTCCGGAGATTACCGAGAAGCTTCTTCTGGGTGTCGGTCAGGACGGTCTCGCACTCGACGAGCATCGCGGCCTTCTCCTCGGCGATCTGCTTCTCCAGGGCGTTGAGCTTCTCGTGGCGCTTGCCCTGGATTCCGTAGATGCTGGCGCGCTGCTCGGTGGTCAGCCCGATCTGGCCGAAGTAGGGCGGGACGCGGCGGGAGGGGTCCTGCTTCTTCTTGGCGGCCGGGGCCGGGGCTGTCTTGGAGGCGGGCTCTTGCGCGACGATCGGCAGCCAGCCCAGGATCACGACGGCCAGGATGCTCGAGGCGGCCACGCCGGTTCGCTTGGGGATCGTCATCGATCGGGCCCTTTCAAGGTAGAGACGCACTCTCATAAAATGACGGAACTGAACCGTCGGGTTAACTATACATAACATTTCTTCCGGATTCCAACGCTGTTGCGAAGAAAACGCGCGACATCGCCGGCCGTCCGGCCCCGCTCGTCGTCGGCGGTCCTCGGACCCGGTCGTGGTGGATGGGCTCGGATCGCTAGGGGGCCAGCTTGATGAGCAGGGCGATGGCGATCGAATAGAAGATGACCAGCCCGGTGGCGTCGACCAGGGTGCTGATCAGCGGGGCCGAGACCAGGGCGGGGTCGACCCCGACCCGCCTGGCCATCAGCGGGACCAGCGCCCCGATCCCGTTGGCCCAGACGCAGATCCCCAGGATTGCCAGGGCGATGACCAGGCCGAAGGTCGGCGACTCCCCCAGCAGCAGCCAGGTGAAGACAAACCCGATGGCCCCCAGCAGGAGGCCCAGAACCAACCCGGTGAGCATCTCCCGGGCGACCACGCGGGGCGTGTCGGACGGCTGGATCTGACCCAGGGCGATCCCCCGGATGATCGTGCCCACGGTCTGGCTCCCGGCGTTGCCGCCGGTCCCGATCAGGAGCGGGATGAAGGCGTCGAAGTCGATCTCGACGAACCGCTTGTCGACCCAGTCGAACGAGTGGATGACCCACCGGGTGACGGTCCCGGCCAGGAACAGCATCAGGAGCCAGCCGATCCGGCGGCGGACGGCCGAACCGACCCGCCCCTGCCAGTAGTTCCCCTCCTGGTCGTCGTCGGCGTCGGCGGAGACGCCACCGAAGGCCAGGATGTCCTCGGTCTGCTCCTGGCGGAGGATGTCCATGGCGTCGTCGTGGGTGACGATCCCCACGAGCATGTCGGAGGCGTCGAGGATCGGGATGGCGAAAAGGTCGTACTTGTCGACCTTCCGGGCGACGGCCTCCTGATCCTCCTCGACCCGGGCGGAGATCATGTCGCGCTGCATGATCTCCTCGACCTTGGCCAGCGGCCGGGCCAGGATCAGCCGCTTCAGCGGGACGATCCCCAGGAGCTTGTGCTGCCCGTCGACGACGTAGCTGTAGTCGATCGTCTCGCGGTCGGGCGCCTCGCGGCGGAGCCGGTCCAGCGCCTCGCGGACCGAGAGGCCGGGGGGGAGCGTGGCGTAGTCGGTGGTCATGACCGCGCCGGCGGTCCCCGGCTCATAGCTGGCCAGGCGGCGGATGTCCTCACGCTCGGCGTGCGCCAGGTTCCGGAGGATCCCGTCGACGCGGTCCTCGTCGAGCCGGTTGACCAGATCGGCCCGGTCGTCGTGAGACATCAGGTGGAGCAGCGCCGCGGCGTCGGCCGGGGCCATCGCCTCGACGACCCGGACCTGCCGCTCGGGCTCGACGTAGCTCATCACCTCGGCCCGGGTCCGGTCCGGCAGGAGGGTGAGCGCCATGTCCCCTTCGCCGCCGCCCAGGTCCTCGATGATCTCGGCCACGTGCGCCGGATGGTGGTCAGCCAGGAATTCGCGCAGCGCCGACGTCTCGCCGGCCTGGATCAGCTCTCGGAGGTCGGGGACCAGCAGCGGATTACGGAGCATCGCGGCCGGCCCTCCGATGCGACTGCGCCCGGGGGCGAAGCACCGTCGCATTTATCGAAACCTGGGTCGATTCGTCGCCCGATCCCGGCGAGTCGGCCCAACCGGGGCGACCGCCTTCGGCCCTCAGATTCCCAACTCCCGAAGGGCGTCATTCAACTTACCATGAAATGACAAGCCCGCCGCGTTCGCCTCGCCGTCCAGATCCGGATGGATCCTCGATGTATTCTTGTCGGCCCAGAAGTCGGCCTTATTCGCGCTGGTGAAGATCCGCCGACCCGCATGCCCGTCCCCCCCGAGTCGTCGCGAGAATTCCAGATAATGTTCCCAGTGGATCGAATCCTTGATTTCACGCTTGTGCGATGGACGTCTTCGCTCCATCACGCGAGCCAGGGCGCGTTCGACGCATCCATCATCCCTGTCAATCGTAATTGCCTGATCCATCAATCTCTCGGCCAGCGTGACCAGTTCGCCGGCGAGGGGGAGCCCGGAAAACCCCACGCCCGCGGCCGGCGCCAGACCACCGCCGAGGCCGCATGCCTCGATGATCTGCCCGATTCGCTCGTCCGTCTCCTTCAAATATCGCGAGAGTTCGTCACGCACCTCCGCGATGTTCTGAGCCCATTCGTGCCGGACGAGGTAGGTGATGATAACCTGGAGTCGATCGGGATCCGCAGCCAGGACGTCGGCCGCTTTCCGGAACGCCCTCGCTTGAGATGGGCCTTCGCGGGCGGTGCCCCTGACGACGTCGAGAAAGTCGCAGGTGTCCAGGCACAAAACAGGCTTCTGGCTCGCGGCGACCTCGGCAACCGCTTCGAGGATCGTACTCACGAATCGCCGCGCTCCTCGTCGTACTCCGCCAGGAGTGAGAGCCCCTTCTCGTAGGCTTCCACGAGTTCTCCGCGCCGACCCTCGGGCCACCCTTCCGATGCCAACCACCAATCGATCTCCGAGCTGTCGAGGGGGGAATGATCCAGGTGCGACCGGACGAGGAAGCGATCCCACCTCCGCCAATCGAGCGGGTGTGGCGCCACCTTGTTCGCGGTCGAGGAGAAAGCCCGAAGGGCATCCCTCGCCTCGGAGGAAAGGTTCTTCTCCAGTTGGACGCCGGGAGGAACGAACAGGGTCTCGACACTGAGACCATCACCCATCGGGCGGAGGACGTCCGCATCGAACCCCGACAGGATGTTGTTGTATTCCTCGTCGGTGAGCGGCCTCCGCTCGACCGGCACGATGTTCGATACGGAAATCTCGCCCGAGCCTCTCTTATGGAGGATCACCGAAGCGGCTGGCCGCCCCATGGTGCCCTGCCACGAGAAGCAGAAGGCACCCCGAGGAGCCACTCCCACCCCATTCAGCCGCTCCTCGATCTCCGGCTCACGTCTCCAGCCATCTCGCGGGACGCTCCCGAACCGTTGGACGAGCTTGGCGACTTCCGGCGGTTCGCCCCTCACGACGAGTTCATTGATCATTCGCACGGTCCGACTCCTTCAACTCGACGCCTTCGCCCCGATCACGTCCTTCCCAAGGTAAGGCTTGAGCACTTCCGGCACATCCACCAGTCCGTCGGCCCGCTGGTAATTTTCCAGCACGGCGATCATCGCCCGGCTGAGGGCGGCCGCGGTGCCGTTGAGGGTGTGGACGAAACGGGTGCCCTTCTGGCCGGTCGGCTTGTAGCGGATGTTGAGGCGGCGGGACTGGTAGTCGGTGCAGTCGGAGGTGCTGGTGACCTCGCCGTACTCGCCGGCCTCGCCCCGGCCGGGCATCCAGGCTTCGAGGTCGAACTTGCGGTAGGCCGGGCCCCCGAGGTCGCCCGAGCAGATGTCCAGGACGCGGTAGGGGATGCCCAGTTCGGTGAAAATCTCTTCCTCCAGGGCCAGGATCTCGGCGTGGATCGCGCCGGAGGTCTCGGGGGTCGAGTAGGCGAACATCTCGACCTTGGTGAACTGGTGGACCCGGTAGAGGCCCCGGCTCGCCCGGCCGGCGGCGCCGGCCTCGGTCCGGAAGCAGTGCGAGAGGCCGACGTACTTGATCGGGAGTCGGGCCTCGTCGAACAGCTCGTCGGCGTGCATCCCGCCCAGGGTGATCTCGGCGGTCCCGATCAGGCAGAGGTCGGAGTCCTCGACCGAGTAGACCTGAGTCTCCTCGCCCCGAGGATTGAAGCCGATCCCCTCCAGGATACTAGTACGGGCCAGGTCGGGCGTGATGATGGGGACGAATCCCCGCCTGGCCAGTTTGCCGATCGCGAACTGCTGGAGGGCCATCTCCAGCAGCACGGCGTCGTTCTTGAGGAAGTAAAACCCGGTTCCCGCCACCTTGCCGCCGGCCTCGAAGTCGATCAGGTCGAGCGTCTTGCCGAGCTCGACGTGGTCCTTCGCCTTGAAGTCGAAGGCCCGGGGCGTGCCGACCTTCCGGAGTTCCCGGCTGAGGTTCTCGGTCGCGCCGATGGGGGCGTCGGGGTGGGTGAGGTTCGGGATCCGGGCCAATTGGTTCTTCAACTGCGCTTCGATGATCTTCAAGGGTTCTTCTTGAGCAGCGGCTGAACCTCTAAGTTGCTTCCCCTCTTCGATGAGCAGCTTCCTCTCGTCGGGATCCTTCGCCCTGGAGACAGCTTGAGAGAGCACATTTTGCTGACGGCGAAGGTCTTCGACGAGTTGAAGCATCTCCAGCCGTCGTTGCTCCAATTCGACAACTCGATCGACGGCTTCTTCTACGTCATTGGGGACGTTCCGGTTGCGGCAGTTCTGCTTGACGGACTCGGCGTTGGCGATGACGTATTTCAGGTCGAGCATGCGAGAAACCTTTGCGAGATCGGGCGATCGATGGCCGCGAGGGGAGGATTCATTCGGGGGCGAAGAACGACGTGATCGGGATCGGGGCCAGCGCCGCCGGGCCGGTCGTCGCGTTGCCGATCTCCCCGGCGAGGGACTGGCCGGGGCGGAGGATGTCGGACTTCCGATAGCCCGGGTTGGCCGTCGGCCCGCTGGGCTCGGAGTAGACCTCGATGGAGCGGTCGGAAACGTTGACGATCCAGACGATCGGGATGCCCGCGTGAGCATATCGGGCAAGCCCCGCCCGATCGATCCTCATTGCGTCGGGGCTGGTGGCGACCTCGACGACCAGGCCGATCTCGGCACCCACGGGATCACGTTTCTCGTACCGGACGAGGTCTCCGAAGACCACCGTCAGGTCGGGTTCCGGGGCGCTGTCGCCATCCGGGCCGTCTCGCAATGCGATCGGCTGCTCAGGCCAAACGCTCCAGCCGACGGGTACGGCGGCCTGAAGGGCGGAGAAGCCGCGAAGCATCGCGTTGCGATGCGAAGGGCCCTTGGTCATCGGCTTCACCAGCAATCCGTCGAGGAGGACGACCTTGTCTTTCGGCCCGAGCAGGGCGAGTTCCGCGATCCGCTCGTACAGGTCGTAGGACATTCGGTAGAGGCTTAGGGCCGGCATCGAGGTCGTCAGTGACGATGGAAAAGTCGCCGTGGCCATCAGGCACCTCCTGACTGGGTGGCTTCCTCGCTGGCCAGTTCGGCCAGGAGGTGAGCGGCGGCCTTGATCCCGCGGTGATAGTCGGCCAGCGAGAACTTCTCGTCGGGGCCGTGGAGGTTATCGTCGTTCTGGCCCCAGCCGAGCAGGAGGGTGTCGACGCCGAGGTTCTCCTTGAGCAGGCCGACCACGGGGATCGAGCCCCCCTCCCTCATGAAGACCGGGGGCCTGCCGAAGCCCGCCTCGATCGCCCGGCTGGCGGCCCGGACGCCCGGGCTGTCGACGCCGACCAGGACGGCCGGGGCGCCGTGGTGCTCGATCACCTCGACGGTCACGCCGGGCGGGGTCTGCCTGGCGACGTGGGCCCGGAACTGGGCGGCGACCTGCTTGGGGTCCTGGTCGGGCACGAGGCGGAAGCTCAATTTCGCCCCGGCCTTGCAGGGGAGGACGGTCTTGGGCCCCGGCCCCTGGTAGCCGCCGGAGATCCCGTTGACGTCGCAGGTCGGCCGGGCCCATCGCCGCTCCAGGGTGGTGTAGCCGGTCTCCCCCTCCAGCGACGGTGCCCCGACCTGGGTCAGGAACTCGGCCTCGGAGAACGGAAGCCTGGCGAACTCGGCCCGCTCCCAGTCCTCCAGCGGTCGGACGGGCCCGTAGAATCCCTCGACCTGGATCCGCCCGTCAGGGCCCTTGAGGCTCGCCAGGATCGAGGAGAGGGCGTTGAGCGGGTTCGCGACGGTCCCGCCGAACATCCCGGAGTGGAGGTCGGACTTCGCCCCCCGGACGACCAGCTCGAAGTAGGCCAGCCCCTTCAGGCCGTAGGTGATGGCGGGGATTCCGGGGGCGAACTGGCTGGTGTCGGAGATCACGGCGTAGTCGCAGGCCAGCCTGGCCCGGTGGGCGGCGACGAAGGCTTCGAGATTGGCCCCGCCGACCTCCTCCTCCCCCTCGATCAGGTACTTGACGTTCACGGGGAGGCCGCCCCCCGCCTTGAGCCAGGCCTCGGCGGCCTTGAGGTGGGTGAACATCTGGCCCTTGTCGTCGGTGGCTCCCCGGGCGACGATGTTGCCGTCGCGGACGGTCGGCTCGAACGGGGGCGAGGTCCAGGGCTCCAGGGGCTCGGCGGGCTGGACGTCGTAGTGCCCGTAGATCAGGACCGTCGGCCGGCCGGGGACCTCCGCCCCCTCGGCGTAGACCAGCGGGTGGCCCGCCGTCTCGATCAGCTCGACGGTCGGCAAGCCCATCGCCCGGAAGTCGTGGCGGAGGAACTCGGCGGCGCGGCGGGTGTCGGCGTCGTGGTCGGGCTGGGCGCTGATGCTGGGGATCCGGAGCAGCGCCTTGAGCTGCTCCTCGAAGTCGCCCCCGTGGGCCTCCAGGTAGGCGTCCACTCGTTCGATCGTCATCGTCCGTCCCACCCTTCGCGTCGCGGGTCCAGCCAGGCCCGGCGGGCGTGCCTCGCCCGCGTGCCCCCCAGTATAGACGGGCGCGAGGGGACGAGGCGACGGGCCAAGGCCGCGATCCGGCCCAGGGTTGTGGACAGGGCCTCACCAGGCGTCGATAATGCGGCTTCGCGACGCGATGGGAGCCGCCTTCGATGCCCGAGCCCGACGAGGTCCGATTCGCCTGCATCGGCTGCGGGACCATGAACCCGCCCGGGGCCGAGTCCTGCGCCGGCTGCGGCCACCGATTCGCCGGTCCCGGACCCGGACCCGCCCCGATGGCCGGCCTCGTGGGCCCCCCGTCGCCCCGCCCCCGGTCGCCGTCCTTCAACGAATACGAGCCCCCGGCGGCCCGTCCGGCGAGGCTCCCGAGGTTCCGGATCGGCCCGGCGATGGGGGTGATCGCCGTGATCGCGGTCGGGCTGGCGGCGTTCGCGGCGGACACCGCCCTGGGGTTCCTCTCGCTCCTCGGGCTGGTCCCGGCGACGATCCGGTCGGCCCTGGTGGCGAGCGGTCGGGAGGCGGAACGGCGGCCGATGGGGCTCGGAGAGTTGGCGCGGTCCTTCGCGGCCACGTTCGCCTCGGCCTACCTGATCGCGCTGTCCTCGGCCATCGCGTTCGGCATCACTTGCTTCCCGATCGTCCTGTCCCTGAGCAGCCCGCCCTTCCTCCTGGGCGGGGTCTTTCTCGGGGCCGGCCTCGGCCTCGCCGCGGCCATCGCCGCGGGGGTCTGGTTGACGCGAGTCCTGCTGAAGATGGGCCGGGAGCGGGCGGACCGCGAGCGGATCCGGTGGCATTGAACCTTCGATCTCGCCCCCGGGGCGGGACCGATCGAGGGGGTGATCCTCGGGGCCGGCGTCGTGCTGGCGGTGCTGGTCGCGGTCGGGCTATCGTCGTACTTCCTGGCCGGGACTGGGCGCCGCAAGGCCCCTGACGCAAAGGAGAATCCCTGATGCAATTGCGCGATCATACGTTCCAGGGGACGACCCAGAGCCTCTGCCCGGAGTGCCTGGCCCTGGTCCCGGCCAAGATCATCGTCAAGGGGATTCGCGTCTACTTCCGGAAGCGCTGCCCGACCCACGGGGTCCGCGAGGACTTCGTCTGCTCCGACGTCGCGCTCTACGACCAGATGCAGTACAGCCTGCCGGGCAAGGTCCCTCCCGAATACGGCGTCGAGCCCGACAAGGGCTGCCCCTACGACTGCGGCCTCTGCACCGAGCACGAGCAGCACACCTGCATCGGCCTGGTCGAGGTCACCTCGTCGTGCAACCTGAAGTGCCCGATGTGCTATGCGTCGAGCGGGCCCGGCGGGTCGCACCTGAGCTTCGAGGAGGCCGCCCGGTCGATTGACCGGCTCGTCCGGGTCGAGGGGCGGGCCGAGGTCTTGCAACTCTCCGGCGGCGAGCCGACGATCCACCCCGAGTTCCTTCGGATCCTGGATTACGCCGTGGCGCAGCCGATCGACATCGTGATGATCAACACCAACGGGATCCGCCTGGCGCACGACGAGCGGATGCTGGACGCCATCGCCGGGCACGCCCCCAGGGTCGAGGTCTACCTCCAGTTCGACGGGTTCGAGGATCGGACCTCGATGGCCCTCCGGGGCGAGCCGCTGGTCGAGACCAAGCTCCGGGCGGTCGAGGCCCTGGGGCGGCACGGGATCAAGACGTCGCTGGTCTGCACGCTCCAGCCGGGGGTGAACGACCACGAGATCGGCGCAATCGTCCGGTACGGGGTCGAGCGGCCCTGGGTCACCGGCGTCAGCTTCCAGCCGGCCACGTACTCCGGCCGGCACGTCCTGCCCGAGGAGCTGGAGCGGCGGATCACCTTCCCCGACGTGATCCGGGCCGTCGCCGAGCAGACCGGCGGGATGTTCCGCGAGGACGACTTCATGCCGCTCCCCTGCGCCCACCCGAACTGCCACAGCCTGAGCTACGCCTTCCGATCGGGCGGCGAGGTCACCCCGCTGATGCGGTTCATCGACGCGCGCAAGCATCTGGACATCCTGGCCAACGGGATCCTCTTCTCCCGGAACGCCGCCCGGAGGCTGATCGAGAAGTACCTCGACCGGGTCGGCGGCTGCGGGATTGGCTGCTTCCCCGGCGGCGACGATTCCACCGAAGCCGCCGCCTCGGACTTCTTCGCCAAGGCGGTCGCCGAGCAGCTCTCGCAAGCCGACGTGTTCCGGATCACGATCACCTCGTTCCTGGATGCGTACAACTTCGATGTCCGTCGCCTGATGAAGTGCTGCATCCACCACGTCTTGCCCAGCGGCCACGTCATCCCGTTCTGCGCGTACAATGTCCTGTATCGCGAGGGGCACGCCGTCCTCCCCGCCCTCAGCGGAGCCGGGGTGGTGGCCGAGCCCCTGGCGATCGTCCCGGGGCCTTGACTCGGGGTGCGACCTCGGTGCCCTGTGAGATCCCGATGGGACACCCGCCCCTGGAAGTGGGGAGCAGGCCATCCCGCTATTGCCACCGCCCGATCTTCCCGTCCTCCCACCGTCTTCACTGGGAGTCGGCTCTCGCGCAACCTCTGGTTTGTTAACGGTGATTGACGATCGCTTCGCAGTCCGACACGTCTCAATGACGCGGGGGCCGGTCGTGACACCTGGCCCAAACCGCCGGAGAAGCTAATGGTGCCGCCTTCGATCCTGCTAAAATCATTGCCTTTTCATGGATCTACGAAGTTCTTCGGCGGCCTGCCTGGCTTCTTCCCAAATGTCCTCGGTCATCTGCTCTTGTGATGGCGGATTACCCGCGTCGTAAACCTGACACTCGTCGAGATGGAACCTGCGCAGGGCCGCCAACGCGGGATCGGATACGATCAGTAGCCCGTCCGCGTTCAGTCCGAAGTCGGCATCCTGGGCCGATCCGGTGATTTCGAGCCAGTAGACCTCGGGGAGGGACTCGTTCGGATGCAGCTCGCGATACTGCTCATCCATTTCGACTCGCAACTTCGCCGGAGTTCCTCCGGTCAATCCGAGTTCGACGATATGCCGCCCGAGCTGGCCGCTCGCGAAGAAGTAAGGAAACGCGGTGTGCAAGTCATCGCGAGGGGGCGAATCGAGGATGAGATGGAGGTTGTCCACTCCCTGGGGGTCGACGTTAGGATCGAGGACGGTTTGATCGCCGAGCTGACCATACACGGCAGGCCGAAGGATGTGAAAATGGCCCATTTGTTCCGATCCATGACAATAAAGGGATGGTACTATCTTGGTGCCTGAACAACTTCGAGCCGAGGCCGATCCCGCGAGGAAGCGGGGTCCAGGAATGCTACGTTACACGAAATGCCCCAGAGACTTCGATGTCACAATTCGGGCAATTTGCGTTCCATCACTTTGAAGTCACGTCCTGATAGAGGTATGCGATGGGCTCGACCGTGCCGTGGGTCTACCCGTGGATCATGCTGGCGTCGCTGGCGACGGCGGTCGTCCTCCGGGGCCGGACGCCGCAGCCGTCGGGGCTGGCGCCGCGCGAGCGGATGCTGATCGGCCTGGGGGCGTTCTGCGGGGCGATGATCGGGGCCAAGCTCCCGTTCGCGCTGGCGGACTGGGAAGGTCTGCTGACTGGCCGGGCGTGGCTGGAGAACGGCAAGACGATCGTCTTCGGGATGGTCGGGGGCTACCTCGGCGTCGAGCTGGCCAAGGCGGGCCTGGGCGTCCGGGTGAAGACCGGCGACGGCTTCGGGGTGCCGGTGGCGGGCGCGGTTGCGGTGGGACGGCTGAGCTGCTTCGCGGCAGGGTGCTGCCACGGAGTCGCGACCGGATTGCCGTGGGGCGTCGACTTCGGCGACGGGGTCCGCCGCCACCCGACGCAGCTCTACGAGCTGGCCTTCCACACCTCGGCGGCGGTGGTGCTGGCGGCCTTGCAGCGGCGGGGGCGGTTCCGGGGCCAGCTCATCAAGCTCTACATCCTGGCTTACCTGGCCTACCGGTTCGCGACCGAATTCCTCCGGCCCGAGCCGGTCCTGGCGGTGGGGCTGACGGGCTACCAGTGGGCCTGCCTGGGGCTGGCCCCGGTGTTCGTGGGGCTCTGGGTGCGCGATGCCCGGGCCACCCGGCGTTCCGAGTCCGGGCCGGCGGTTTGATGGCCCGCCGGCCCGGCCTCGCGATCGATCAGAAGGCGTTGGAGTTGATGACCTCGCCGCTGGCCGGGGTGACCAGGGCGCGGAGGACGACCGGGTTGATCGTGTTCTTGATGAACCTGACCGAGCCGTCGGCGAAGAGGGCGTTGAAGCCGCCCGGGTGGGGGGAGCCGACCCCGACGACCGGGGCGGCGATGTTGGGGTCGAGCGGCATCTCATCCGGCTTGGACCAGGGGACCGTGTCCTTGGCCTCGACGACGGCGATCGTGAACGCCATCCCGTCGAGGATCTGGGCGAAGCCGATTCCCTCCTTGCCATCCATCATGGTCCCCTTGCCGGTGAAGGCCCGGTAGGGGGTGGACCCCGGCTCGGCGACAACGCGACTGGGGCAGGCGTAGGTGATCGGCATCTCTTTCAGGAGCGGCTTGTTGTTCGGGCTGTCCCAGGGCTCATCGAGCTTGAATCGGTTGTAGAGCGTCCCCTGCTCGATATACGGCAGGATGGCGACCCGCCAGCTCAGGAGCGGCTTGCCGTCCTTGCCGTGGATGTTGCTCGGAAACTTGGCCATCGCGGCGTGGTGGTTGTGGAAGGCCAGGCCCATCTGCTTGAGGTTGTTGACGCATTGCGAGCGTCGGGCGGCCTCGCGGGCCGCCTGGACCGCGGGCAGGAGCAGGGCGACCATCACGGCGCTGGTGGCCGGGGTCCCGATGCTGGGGATCGACTCGCGGCTGAGGTAGCTGATCCCCGAGTCGTCGATCGCGAGGGCCCCCGAGGCCGGGAAGAGGCGGGCCGAGAGCCTGGTGGCGTCGGGGATCTTGGCCGGGTCGATCGTGATCGGTTTCGCCGGGCCGCCGTTGGGGCCGGGCTGGTTCAGGGCCCGGTTCGCCCCCTCCAGGATCGCGGGCAGGTTCGTCAGGAGCTGCGGGAGCGACTGGCGCGGGTCGCTGGTGCTCAGGAGGATCATCTTCCCCGGGAGACTGGCCATCACCGGGCCGTAGGCCGGGTCCGGGGCCCATCTCGGGGCGTTCCCCTCCGCCACGCCGAGCGCCGAGGCGGCGGCCTCGGCCGACGCGCCAAGGACCAGGGTCTTCTTGCCGATCAGGATCGTCGGCTTCACCGCCTGCATCGGCCCGGGGGGGACCAGGCCGGGGGGCAGGACCAGCTCGAAACCAACCTGCTTGCCGGCGAGCTTGCGGAACTGCGGGACCGGGGCGCCCGGCGGAGGGGCCGGGGCGTTGGGCTTGGAGGCTCGGATCCGGGCGTTGGCCACGTCGAGCAGCTTGCCCAGCGCGGGGGCGAACTTGGCGGGGTTGGCCAGCTCGGTCGTGGCCACGACGTTGATCGGCGGCCCGCCCATCGCCCCGCCCGAGGCATACATCGACCACCTCGGCCCGATCGCGCCGAGCAAGTCCCTGCGGAGGTCCACGCCGAGCTGCTGGCCGACCTGGTTCAGGGCCCCCTCGGCCTGCTGGGCGCTGTTGGGATCGACCTGCCGGAGGGTGGCGATGAGCCGGTCGATGACCTGCCCCGGCGCGATCGACGCGACCGTGAACCCGCCCAGCCCCGCCGGGAGCGGGGGGAGTGACTTCGCGTCGAAGCCCGTGCCGTCGAGGATCGCCAGGACCCCCCTGCGAGGAGCGGGGGCGAGCAGGCGGAAGACGCTGTAGGTGGCCTGGTCGCGGAAGCCCCAGCGGTAGTCGACCCGCTTCAAGCCGTCGATCCCCATCGCGGCCATCTGCGGCGACATGTCCGGCAGCGCCTTGACGTCGAGGAAGGCGAACCCGACCGGCCGGAACGCCCCGTCGGCCCTGGCCAGCTCGGCGACGGCCGGGAGGGTCGAGGCGTCGGGCTCCTTGCCGTCCAGGACAGCCAGGGCGCGGTCGAGGTCCGCGACGGTGGTCATGACCAGGTCGCCCTTGTCGTCGATGAAGGCGTCGGAGGCGGGCTTGTCGCCGAAGGTGGTCACGGACCGCCCGCCCTTCCGGACCGTCTTCTTGGCGGCCTCCGAGGAGGCATCCTCCATGCCCTGGATCAGCCCGGCGACCTCCGGCCCAGTCCCGCCCCGGACCACCAGGAAGTATTGCGGCCGGGCCGGGGGCTTACCGTTGAGCCCGAAGGCGAATCCGCGGCGAGCGGCGAATTCGAGGGACTTGACGAGCCGGGCGCCGTCGGGCGCCGCCGGGCGGACCCCGCCGCGATTCCGGGCGCTCAAGGCACGGTCAAGCCCCTGCGCGGCGAGGTCTTCGACGAGCGAGCCGAGGGTCGTCTCGTTGAGGGCCTTGGACGTGGCCGAGCCCTTCCAGTCCTGGGAATGGGCGTCGAGGCCGTCGAACTCGACGTAGGCGACGAGATCCTTGGCGGGGATCCGTCGGGCGAGCGGCCGGGCGTCCTGGGCCGCGGCCGGGGCCGCCAGGATCGAGCCGAGGGCCAGGCCGAGGCCGATCGCGGCGGCCCGGTGATGCCACCGGGGGGACGGGTGAAGTCGCACGGGTGTTCCTCTCGATGGGGGGCCGATCGGTCGCCGGATCGGCGGCGGCCGACCCGGCTGGCGATCGTACGACGGGCCACCCCCGGCGTCAACGATCCCGTTAAGACCCGTTGCCGCGTGAGGGCGGAAGCTCACTCCTGGCGACCGGCCGGCCCCGACTTCGACCCCTCAGCGGGCTTGGGAGGGCTGGCGGGCGGCTTCGGGATCGAGAGCCAGGCCCACTCGATCGAGCCGGGAAGCCCGGCGACGGGGATCGTGGCGGCCTTCCGGCGGCCGTCCCCGGTCGTCCCGACAACCCGGATCGGGCCGGTCCGGGCGCAGTCGCAGGGCATCAGGCGGAGTGTCACCGAGGAGGCCGTGGGACCCTTCGCGACGGACGCGACCGCCGGGGCGATCACGCCGTCGAAGTGCACTTCGAGGCCGATCTCGACCGCCTCGGCGAAGCCCTCCCGACGCTCGATGGCGACGGCGATCTCGGTGGGCTTGCCTGGCGTCAGGGGGAACTGGTCGGCCTTGAGGGTCAGGACGAAGTCGGGCCGGGGGGCTTCCACGACCAGGAGGTAGGCGTGGCGAGGCCCCCCCTGCCCGTTCAGGTCGCGGACGGTCGCGCGGTAGGTCCCGTCGGCGGGCGCGTTGAAGCGGACCTCGGGGTCGAACCCCTTCCGGGCGTCGTCCACCTCGACGACCGAGGCGCCCGAGGAGTCGGTGATCCGCAAGACCGCGTCGAGCGGCTGGCCAAGCGACCGCGACTCGACCCGGATGCTCAAGACCTCACCCTTCCGGGCCCCGAAGGCGTAGGCGTCCACGTCGCGGGGCGGGTCGATCCGCCCGGTGAGGGCGACTGGCGGGGCGATCGGCTCCGGGTGCGCCAGGTCGTTGGGCTCGGCCTCGACGATCGAGGGGATCGGGACCACGCGGACCTCGGCCCCGGTCGCGAGCCAGGGGTGATCGAGCCGGATGGTCCCCTCCTCGTCGGTGGTCGGCCCGACCGCGAGCTTCCGGGCGGCCTCGGGAATGTTCCAGCCCGATGCCACGACCTCCGACGGGCCGCCCGGCCCGACGGCCATCGGACAGGTATGATCCACCACCCCGCCGGTGGCCAGGGTCAATCGGTAAATAGACGTCGGTGCCCCGGCGAACCGGATGGTGCTCTCCTGGGTGGCGGGGAAGGCGAAGGCCCGGACGAGGTAATCGCCGTCGCTCGGGGCCTCGAAGGCGACCTCCGGGTCGCGGTCGTGCTCGTCGTCGACCTGGGCGAGGACGAACCCGTCGGCCGAGGCCACCTGGAGGACCCCGTCCATCGGCGAGCCGAGCCGACGGTTCGCCTCCATCGAGGCGACGAGCGTCTGGCCTTTCCTGAGAGCGACCCGGAAGCCGTCGACGTCCCCGTTCCTGGACAGCCGGCCGTTGACGACGACGTCCGGCCGGTCGATCCGCTGGGCCTGGCCGACCTCGTCGTTCGGCTCGACCTCGATCACCTCCGGCAGGATCCCCACGACGAACGGCCGGGGCCCGCTGGCCCCTTCGTCGTCGAAGAGCCGGACCCAGTGGACGCCGGCCGGGGACCCAGGGGCGACGGCGATCGAGAGCTTCCCCTTCTCGCCCTCCGCCCGGATCGCGATCCCCGGCGACGACGCCCAGCCCCGGACCGGCCATCGCTCGAACTGGCCGCTCGCCGTCACCTCGACGGTCGAGCCTCGCGAGGCCCCCGCCGGGAACAGGTGTTCGAGGCTCGGGGGCCTGGCCACCGCGGGAGAGCCCGCCCTGAGAAAGACCAGGAGAGCGAGGATCGTCGTCGGATGGATGATGGTTGATGACCGATGGTTGATGTCTTGAATCACGCGACACGATCCCTCATCGACCATCGTTCATCGGCCCTTCCAGATCGAGCATTCATCAACCATCGCCCATTCGTCCATCAGCCCATCAATTCCCGGATCGGGGTCGGGTCGCTGACCAGGTGGACGGGCCGGCCATTGGGGGCGTGGAGGATCTTGCCGGGGTCGATCCCGAGCTTGGCATAGACGGTCGAAGCGAAATTTTCGGGCGAGAGGATCCGCTCGGAGGCAGCATAGCCCCGGGCGTCGGTGGCGCCGACGACCTGGCCGCCGGGGGTCCCGCCGCCGGCGAACATCACCGACATGGCGTTGGACCAGTGGTCGCGGCCCCCCTTGTCGTTCATCTTGGGGGTCCGGCCGAACTCGCCGAGGGCGATGACCAGGGTGGTCGAGAGCATCCCGCGATGGTCGAGATCCTCGATCAGGGCGGCGATCGAGGCTTCGAACGGGGGTATCCGCTTGTCGTAGGCGTCGTGGAGGCCCTCATGGTGGTCCCAGCCGCCCTCGTTGAGGGTGACGAACGGGACGCCGGCCTCGACCAGCCGGCGGGCCAGGAGAGCGCGCTGGCCGAAGGGGTTCCGGCCGTAGGCGTCGCGGACGGCGTCGGGCTCGCCGTGGATGTCGAACGCCTTCTGGGCGTCGGGCGAGGACATCAGGTCGTAGCCCTGCTCGTAATACTCGTCGAGGGCCAGGGCCGGGTCGGCCGCCGCCCGGTCGGCGATCCGTCGGAAGCGGTCGACCCGGGCGCGGAGGGCCTTGCGGTCGTCGACCCGGGCGACCTCCAGGCCGAGGGGCGGGGTGACGTCGCGGACCCGGAAGTCCTTGGCGCTGGGGTTGTCCGGCACGACGAATGGGGCGTACCGAGCCCCCAGGAAGTTCGGCCCGCCCGATCGGGTCATCGACGGGATCGAGAAGTAAGGCGGCAAGCCCCCCTTCGCCCCCCGCTCTTGCGCGGTGGCCGAGCCGAGGCTGGGGTGGAAGCTGACGAAGGCCCCGCAGCCGACGGGGATCCGGGGCGGGGCGCCGGTCATCATGTAATGGTTGCCGGCGCCGTGGTTCCCCTGGTCGTGGCGGATCGACCGGACGATGGCGAGCTTGTCGGCGATCGCGGCCAGCCTGGTCATGTGTCGGGAGAACGAGATCCCGGGGACTTTGGTGGCGATCGGGTCGAACTTGCCCCGGATCTCGGAGGGGGCGCCGGGCTTGGGGTCGAAGGTCTCGTAGTGGCTGGGCCCGCCGTCCATCCAGATCAGGATGACGCTCTTCGCGGCGGGACTGGCGCCGCTCGCCGCCAGCCCCCGGAGCCGGAGGGCGTCGACCAGGCCGCCGCCGATCAGCGCCGAGAGGCCCAGGCGGAGGCAGTCGCGGCGGGTCGAGGCTTCGCAGTTGGTGGTGAGGGCCATGGTCGAGGCGTCCTGAGGGGGTGGCGGCCGATCCGGGCCTCGACGAGCGTCCCGGCGGAGTCGAACCGATAAAGGGCGACGAACTCGTGCCCCGGGCTCTCGGCGGAGGCGGAGGCGGAGACGAACGGGGTGGTGAGGAAGAACTGCGAGCCGTCGGCGGCCCGGCCGACGTGCCTGGCGTAATGGTCGTCGTGGTCGAGCGCGACGAACCTGGGGGAACGCTTGGCCACGGGCTCACCTCCAGCGATCAATTCTTGAACACGAATTCCGGCGAGTTGATCAGGGCCCAGAGCAAATCCTCGGCCGCCCGCCGCCGCCCGCCGGGGCCTCCGAAGAGGGCCGAGCCGTAATCCCGCTCCTCGCCATCGGGTGGACGGTTGTAGACCAGTAAATACAATTCCTCGACCACCTTCGCCGGCGGGCGGTCGGAGGCGGCGAGCTTGGCGGCCCGGCCGGCGTCGGCGGCGATCTTCCGGTTCACCCCGGGGGCGTTCATCAGGTGGAGGGCCTGGACGACCGAGGTGTCGGGCGTCCGCTCGCAGGGGGGATCCTGGTTGGGGTCGGGGCGGCCGAAGGTGTCGAGGAACAGCGAGGTGTTCCGCGTGGTCCACTGGGCCGCGGCCCGGGTGCCGGGGGGGGCGGCGTCGAACGACTCGCGGACGCCGGTGATGTCGGAGATGGCGTCGAGGAGGACCTCGGCCCTGGGCCGCTGGCGGTAGTGGCGGGAGAAGTTCCGGGTGTCGGCGACGTTCCGCTCGGTGGGCTCGGACGAGAGGCCGTAGGCGGCCGAGGTCATGATCGTCCGGATCAGGTGCTTGAGGTCGTGGCCATGAGCGACGAAGTCGTCGGCCAGGGCTCCGAGGAGCGGGCCGTTGCTGGGCGGGTTGGTCGCCCGGAGGTCGTCGACCGGCTCGACGATCCCCCGGCCCATCAGCTCGGCCCAGGTCCGGTTGACGATCACCCGGGGGAAGTAGGGGTTTGAAGGGGCGGTCATCCAGGCGGCCAGGGCCTCGCGGGGGTCGGCGTCGGGGTCGGGGTCGGCCGGGGCCTGGCCGAACAGGGGTTTGGGGGGGAGGACCTTTCCCGTCAGGGGGTGCTTGACCGATCCCGACTTCTTGACGAACACCGTCTCCTCGCCCGCGGCGATCGGCGGGGCGATCGCCGCCCCCTTGTGGCCGACCCGGGCGAAGTAGGCGGCGAACTCGTAGAACTGCTCCTGGCCCCACGACTCGAACGGGTGGTGATGGCACCTGGCGCATTCGAGCCGGATCC
>JAABUP010004389.1_pt1 | contig 23079 bp, 38 predicted proteins | sample 5559201 | NCBI WGS metagenome assembly JAABUP01 (sample SAMN10711887, study PRJNA513373) | rock metagenome | isolation source: Antarctica rocks | place: Antarctica | reverse complement strand
GGTGAGGGTGAGATGCCAGCTGTGCCCATCACAGTGCGCCAGCTGGAAGCCATTGTGCGCATCAGCGAGTCCCTGGCCAGGATGCAGCTGCAGGTGGATGTGACTGAGGCCCATGTGCAGCAAGCCATGGACCTGTTCAAGACCTCCACCATGGATGCTGTCAGGGCAGGAGCCACTGAAGGCCTGGTGAGCACATTTGTCATGGCCAACAAGCTGCTTGTGCCCAGCTGTGGCTTTGATGTCTGAGTTTCTCTGGGTGTCATGGTTGCAAGCAGATTTGGTTGGTGGTCTGCTTAGGTGCGTGGGGTCACGGGGCAGCCTGATCTGTTTTCTCCACATGGGAGCTGCATGCCTAAGTTGTATTGCTGACAGATGATGCCGTGCATTGGCAAATAGGTGTATGTACTGCCCACCATGCAGTTTAGAAGATGGACACCTGTGCTGTTGTGGTTGCCGCAAGCTGTCTTGTGCATGCTGTGTCTTTGTGGGACAACACCCGCACCTGCTTGCTGTGCGCCCTCTACTGGCCTCTGGCCCGCTGTGATATAGGACTCCGTGTGTGCTCAGCCACATTGAACTGTCATATGTGCTATGAAATTTATTCTAAGGTCATGCCAATTCAATGCTTCAGGTGTTTACTGAGGACCAGAAGGCAGAGATGCATCACGTTCAGGTGCAGATCAAGAGGCGAGTCTCTATTGGAGGCTTTGTGAGTGAGAGCAAGCTTGTGGACGAGCTTGTGCGTGTGGGAATGAATGACAGTCTCATCCGTAGAGCATTGTTGTATCTGGTGACATGTGGAGAGTTTGAGTACAGGAAAGAACGCAGACTCATTCACAGGCTACAGTAGCCAGGAGTTGGCTAACTCAGCGCAGTCACGCATATTTTCAGCCAAAGCAAAAATGTATTTGCCTAACTCCTAGGCAAAACTGGCTAAACTGTGAGAGCAGTGCTTTCATGTGTACTGCTAGCTACTGCAATGCTCGAGGCAGCTTATGCACCTTGTTATTGGTGTTGTCATGCACCATAGTGAGCTGCATGCAGCTCTGTGATTTTGCTAACCAATTGTTTCTCTATAAATGTTTGTGATTCCTCTCTGTTGATTGTATCAATCACAGCCTGTCCCTCTAAACTTGTGCGGACTATCAGCACTTGATTCATTCTGGTCTCCAAGATGTTGGCTACAACTGCGTGTACATTGTAGTTTCTGATGGATCCAATGGCCTGCAGCCAGAACAATGTGTTATTCAAATCAGCTGAGCATTGCAGCCTGTAGTAATGGCCTCATATCCTGCAGCTAGGCCGATCGGCAACTCATATACCTTGCTTTTCAGGATCTGTTCATCGGTTTCCAGCTTAAAGCTGACTATAAATGCTTCTGGCGCCCATGTGCTGCGTAAGGTTCCCAACATCTTTGGCACCTGAGCCCAGAGAACACAATGGTCAGTACCAAGTGATGCTGAAGCCATCATTCGGATTGAAACAGCAATGCAGCTTTCTCATCAAGCATATACTCAGATTGTGTTACCATGGCCAGTTGAAGCTGAAGGGGACCATCACTGGACTGAATCTTGTGTTCTACCTGCAGTGTGGTACAATGAGGCATGGCTTCAGTTGACAATCTAGCCATGAGCCTTTCAGATATATACAATGTTGTGCGGTGCACAATACCTCTACCCAGTTCTGACTGTATGCAGAGGCTGTAAAGTGCTTACCATTTGCTTCCAGGGCAGGAAGAAGTCTGAGACTGCAGCTGCCAAGTAAAACGCTGCTCGTTTGCCACAAGGTCTTATACTGTCAGATATTGTCCTGAGGTACTGCAGACACCATGGCAACATTAGTCTATGACCAAAGTGTTCATGCTGCTGTTGAGGCTTAGTACGCAATGACCAATACACTTGCTGACATGCTGGCTGTCACCTGCAGGTACTCAAATAATGTGATGTATGGAATTCGAAGCAGAGTCCCTTGCTCATTGCACTCTCTGGCTTTACGCACAGCTGTTTGCAAGATCGCACTCGCTTCGTCTTTCACATGAACCCCCTTGCCATGCTGGTCATCATCCACCAAGACATCAGTCAGAAGGTCAAGCAACTGAGCGCTTGGTAGGCCTTTGGTAAACGGCTGTATAGACCCTTTTCTGTACACAAAAATGACTGCGTAGCCCGCCTATACAACAATGCTGGGGCTGAGGCATTGGCGGTTTCGTGCATATACACTTGCAAAAGCATATGCAAGGAGCACCTGCAAGAATTGCTCTACAGACAGTGCTCCTCGGGTTCCTCCGCTGAAATTATCTATGAACCTAATGCACCGCCTTTCCAAAGGTACAGTGGTACCTCCGGAGGTGACACACACTATTGGCCGCCCTTTGAATCCGTCGGCTGGCGTGTGCTTGCGGATGAATGCTTGTACTGAAGAACCAATAGAGGTGGACGGAGCGGGAGCGTCGTCGAAGAACTCTTCGACCGTGAACCTGTTATGCTCTGGCGACTGCATTCTCTGTCCTCACAGCCTTGGGCTTTATACGCCCTCACTGCTTACAGCATATGCAAGCAGAGCACAGTTGCAGAGAAGCAAGCTCAGAGCGCAAACCCGGGGCTAAAAAGCAACGAGCCATGCCCGGCAGGGCCAGACTCCACGCGCGCGCACTTTGCTATCGAGCGGACTATTGCTTTTGGCTGGCAAGCGGGGTTTCAACTGAAAAACCGCAGCATTCGCACAAGCCAGGTCAACGGAGTTTTAGCCTTCGTTCGTGCTTAATCTTAGTAATAGGCTTCTATAGATTTCTTCTGCTTCTTATAGAGGATTAGGCTGGCTGCTAGTCTCTCTCTCTCTCTACAACGGGCCTCTCAACATCTGTTGGCATGTTCATCAGTTTGTCAGGCTCACATATCCTGGCACATCCATCTGACTTGTAGCAACGGGCCCGGGCAACAGATGTGAAACTTCTCTCTTTCTCTCTTGTGTAGCACCTGCACTGACCTTTACCTTCTTCTTCAGTAGATGCTGTCTGGCTAAACCATGGTGAGACTTCTCTCTTTCTGCCAGGCCTGACTAAGCATGCACCACCACAGCAACTAACATCCATTAACACAATACTGTACCTTTTAAACATGTCTTTGTTTCAACACTCTGCTGAGCTGTGCACAACATAATGCGCAGCGCTCTGTTTGCTTTTTCAAATGCTCAACACATTGTCTGTGCCTTAGGCATGTTTGCTCACTCACACACTCTCAACTCCCCTTGGTGCAACATTAATCTGTACTAGACTGTTCTTCAAAGATCAATCACAGCAAACTCCTGTTGCGCCCTCCAGGACTCGCCAGGCTGAACAACAGCTGGGCTGTTGAACTTTGCATTCTCCACACAGGCAAACTTTTGGTAGCACTCCTTCATTGCTTCCCAAGGACTCCACTGCAACAGAACACATCAATATGCAAATGTATGTTTTAGGTGCTTTGACAGTGTCTGCAATACAGCCAGTATGGCATGTTGCAGTCCATTATGTCCTGAAGTCATTCACAAACCATATGGGAGGACATGTTGAAACAAGATTGCAACTGCAAAGCAAGTCTGCTGCATTCTGACACATGCTTACCACAACGACATCCTCCCATCCACTACTGCTGATGGACACAGCTGCTCCTGCATGACGCCATGCAAGTCAGTCTCAACACATGCCAACAAGAGTTATTCCCAACTTGCAAGGCTTCAACTCGCATGATGTCTAGGTTACAGAAATGCATGTGTGGCATGCACACATGCATACAGGCGGTGCTTGCCTGTCCCCACGTCTAGCTCAACATAATCACGAGCCTTCATGTAAACAGAGTCTGTTGGCCCTGTGAACTTGATTAGCTCCCTGTCCTCCTTTTGCTTCTGGGGGTTCTTAGGGTCTTTCACCTGTCAAAACACATCTTCATATCATAGTGGACACTTCACCACAGATACAATAGCCCATGCATTTAGCAGCTAATGCGGCTGCTGCTGGATTGCAGTGCCTTGTGCATTGAATGATGGCATGTAAGCACAATGTTGCCACAAATTGGACCAACATGATTAAATCAACTCACCTTGTCCAGGTATTCTAGATCTTTCAAGCCTTTGACAGTTGCCTTGTTGATGTCCAGCACTTCAATGTAAGTGTGCAAGGCTGCTGTGAACTCAAATGGCTTGTCGCCTGTATTGATAATGCGCAGGTCTGTCCGTAGCAATTCACCATGGAGGGTCACTGCATATACTGCCTTGAAGGCATGTGGCCTGTGCATACAGAAACTATGCTGAATGGCTGATCATTACAACTCAGAACAGCTGGCAGTAAGGAAAGGCCAATGACCTGCAGAAGCCTTCATGATGGCAACAGTGCTATGTGCACATGCTGTCAATTGGAATGACACCCTCTTGGACTTACTAACATTATGCTAAGCTAGTGGACTATCAGGGCACGAGTTCATACTGATGATGTTGCTTTACACTGGACAGACACACTGGACAGACACACAAGAGCGTACCACATGCTCCTGGTATACTCATTGTCTGTGAGCACAAGCTCCACCTCAGGATCCCTTTCATCTGGTTGCTGGTCTGCTGAGGTGTTAGAAACTGTCCAGTCTGACTGGCGAGCAAAGCCGTGCTGTGTCATGGGGGATGGAGCTGGTCCAAACACGGGAAAGCAGTGTGGAATGCCACCAGAGATAGGCTTGGACTTGTCAAAAACAGCATCTGGTCTGACATACAAAACCTCCTCACCACCAGGGGTTGCTTGCTTCCAGGATACCACATTGGCACCGTATAAGTAGACCTGTGGTGCAGCTGACAATCATCCTTTGCAGGTGTGTGGAGCATGCCAGCCACTGGCAACAAGATATGCCATGCATTTCAGCGTCAATGTCACTATGCGCTGTAAGGCTGGTCATTTGCAGGCTCACCTCTGCTGTGCTGCCACAGGAGTGCTGCAGCTTTACACAGGGAAGGTCACCTCTACCAGGAGCGAAAGTTACAAGTCCAGGTATCTCTGCAGGCACAGCAAATCTTTTCAGGTCTCTCGCTAAGCGTCGGCTAATGCGGCGAGCTAGTGCGCTTTTGATCTCGCTCAAACTATACCCCATTTCTCCCGGAGTTGGTCAAGGTCAGAGCTGGCAGCCTCTATCCTGGTCGTTTGCCGACTGGTTGGGTTCGTGCGCTTCCCGGTGAGAAGCTTTTGGTGAACAACGATGCGCCTACAGCCGTTGCCATAGCGAGTCAGGCCGAGTTGATCTACAGATGCCGTCACAAGTGTGACCTGTCAGGGAACGGTCGCAGCAATTGCACAGACGCGAAGCCGACTGTGGTATACGCGACAAATGCAATGCTCAGAACGTGACAGGGCTGAGCTTACGGCAAAGACCGCCATGCAACAGTCCTTGCTCTGCTACATGTCCTCCGTTGGCTGTGGGTGGACGAGCTGTGCGAGCATGTTGCCTGGGCAGAGAACACTGCACTTTTGTAAACCATTGCGAAGTATAAGTATGACTATCCAATCCTGCGTCGAGCTTCTGCGCATTCGAGGATGTTCGCCATAAACGTTGACCTGAGACAGAGCGACCCCAGCTGTAGCTAGATGCCCTTCCCCTGCATGCAGATGCCTGCTCGTTGACGCTGCAATACCTACTGTGTTCCATTAGTGTATGGCAGCGACCAGAACCAATCCAGTACATCTGGTTTTGCAGGTAAGGCACGCTCCCGATTGCAGCTCTCGGCAGCCACTGCATGCATCGTTCAAGTGTTGACACCTGTTTCAGGCAGTTGCTGGTGTAGCTTTGACGACGGTAGGGTACTATAGCCTTTTCCGGGAGGATAGTAAGCCCGTAGACCCAGTTCCGCAGAACACTGTCATAGGTCGAGAGGATCAGCAACACATTCAGAGTGACTTGGACAGAGAAACTCAAAACACGACCAACAAGATCTGGCAGATCAAGAAGAGCTGATCAGCAAATCTTGTCGCTAGCAGCAGCAGTGTACGGCCGACATGACCGTGCAAGCTCAGCAGCCACAGATGCACAGCCTCCTGAAGTTGCAAGAGTATGGTGGCATGGTTGTCTTGCAACCATGGGGGGAGCAAGGGGCTACTGGACAGTCTCTTACCTTTGATATGCAAACTGGCAAGCTGACGCTGGCAGACGCAGTAGGGAAAATGCAGAAGCAATCTGTTGATATCTTTGGAATTATGGGGACCGCCAAACTTCAGACAGGCTGTGTGCTTGTGGCTGTCACAGGTGCTCGAAAGGTACAATCAATTCAAAACTCAGCAATTGGCCTGCCACCATGCAGTTGATCAGGTTGTGAGTGTTACCGAATAGTCGATACCATGCAAACGCAGCTGCTTCACATCATGAGTCTTGCTGATGCAGGTTGCAGTGGTCAGAGGTTGTCAAGTGTATCAAGTGACTGACACCAAGCTGTATGGCAAATATCACCTGAATAGCAAAGATGATGACAAGTGAGTCACAGATTGCATCACAATTGCCTATGTCACAGCACGGCATGCAAGACCATGCACAACCTGTGGGGCAAGCAGTTTGGCTTGGTGGTGCCCATGTCATACACATCCCTTGCACTGTTGCTGCCCACCATCTTGTCCAGCGTCGCTGTTTGGCACTGGGTATTGCATCTCAAAGCACATACAGTGAGAAGATTTGCATTCCTGTCAATAGATGTATGCAGAGTCTGCCATGCGTGCAATGTTTGGACTGTACCAAATGCAGGATGATGGAGCTGATAGAAGAAGCCTGTGACCCTGGCATCTTTGGTCAACAGTTCTTCTATTCTTATGGCACTGATATCACACTTACACAGCAGCGCTTCACTTCACTGAGTGAGAGCTCGTCAGGAGAGCAGAAGCCACAGTGGGCCCGGGCTGACAAGCGCTTCTTCTGGAATAGGCATCTCACACAGTCACTCACAGGTATTGGCTGCTGAGCAGTTGCTGAGGTTTCAAAAGAGGTGGTGACTGCACTTTGTAAGCTGCAAAGTGCCTTGCTGGTGGCTCACCCGACCCCAATGTTTTGATGAAGCCTGCACATGATAGAAGAGTGCATTCGGTGCAAGAGTGCATGGTCTTTGCAACAGACTCTGGCTGATCTGCCATTGCGTTGCCGTATTGCTTGATATTGCCATCATGTCGCTGCATGAACAAAGCAGCCCTGCAGTGCCTACTACAAACAGCATTACGTGTTCCATACTAGCAGCTTGCATATACACCCTTGAGCTTAAATGGTGAACATGCTGGTTCCTACAAGGCAGCTCCTCTGCAATTTTGCATGTTGCTGTGCAGAGGCTGGTGGGCTTGACAGTTTCATTCTGCCCATGATGCTGGGCAGCATAGGTGAGGTGCGGCCTGTGCAGTTCCAGACCCCAGAGAAGCACTATGGGGCAAGCATCACCCTCATTGCACGCCGCTCCACTCAGCGCATTGGCACTCGCCATTGGCGCCGTGGAGCTGACACACAGGTCATGTCTGACCTGCCACACATTGTGCTTGCTGACAGGCGCAACATTGCTGACACTGACAGTTCAGTTGTGCATGGCACACCCACCACAGAGACACTGTTGAAAGAGCAGACTCTCAGCTGTCAGGGAGCCTGCTGCTGTCTGTGACAGTGCATTTGGTCTAAAGATGATGCAGTCAAGCATACATACACTTCTGACAAATTGTGTCAAAGTGCTGAATTGCAGAGCCACCTCTTTCTCTCTCCTGTCAGCAGAGAGAGACTGTCAAGGCGAGTCCCATCTTCATCTTATCCACAACAAAGCATACTTGTCTTACAGGGGGCTGTTGCCAACTTTGTGGAGAGTGAACAGATAGTGGTGCTGGAGGACAAGCAGGGAAATGTCACCACCTCTTCCTTTGTCCAGATACGAGGCTCCATCCCTCTGCTGTGGTCGCAAATCCCCAACATCAAGTACAAGCCCCCCACCCGCATTGCGCCCCCCACAGAATACCATCCCGCTTTTGACCGCCACTTCAAAGAGCTGTTGGAGACGTACCAGGTCAGAAGCTTGTTGGTGCCTGTGTGCTCCTTTCATTGATTGATTTGGGTGCACAAACATCTTCTACTGTCAGTGCATTTTCCAGGTTGGCATTTCAACAGACAGCACATCCTGAAACCTGTTGGACCTGATCTGAAAAGGCATTTATATGACTGGCAGTCATGGTCATGGTCACGACCTTGGACACAAGTACTCGGGCTGACTGAGATCATCACAGATGGGTCTTATGTGAGTTTGACAACCCTGCAGGTGTAAGCGGCGGTGTAAGCATGAGCTTGACCATGTGTGCTGTCTGCTGAGCATCACAAGAGAAGCATACAAAGTCTGCTGCCTTGCAATGCAGGATGTGGTGGCAGTGAATCTGGTGAATCAGCATGGCTCAGAGGGCATCCTGGCACAGGCCTTTCAGGATGAAGCTCAGCGTTTTGGCCAAACCTCCAGAGGCCTGAGACTGGTAGCCTTCGACTTCCACAAGCAGTGTGGCGCCTCCAACTACAAGAAGTAAGCTGTCTTGTTGATGAAGCTCATGATGATGTACCGGTCACACCTCGCCTGTCCAGTTAGCTGATGGCTGCTGCAGCCACAACATGCCTTCATCTAACATGGCAGTATATATAGCTTGTTTTCAGCACTCTGAACATGGATATGGGGCAGCATCTTTGTGTCCTGTTCACAAAGCAATTAGGCCTTCTTCTGATAAAATCTGCTGTCACTGTGGCGGCATCAAGGACCGGCTGCTTGCACGTTTGTGCAACCATGCTAAGCCAGATGCTGCAAGGACATCACTCCATGCCAGACGCCACCTGCAAAGCCCAGATCTTGGCTTTGCTTGTTGCCAAACCATTCTGTTTTGAAGCGCTGCCTTGCTTGCAGTCTGTCCAGACTGTGGGACACCATCAAGGAGGACTTCAACCGCCAGGGCTTCTTCCAGTCCGGATCTCTGCCGGGTGACAAGCAGAGGCAGAAGGGCGTGGTGCGTGTGAACTGCATTGACTGCCTGGACAGGACCAATGTGGTCCAGGGCCTGCTGGGGCGCAAGCACTTGGAGTATGTGCTGGACAGGGCTGGCCTGCTGGACGCCACAGACATCCTAGCCCTCCCCAACACCTTCCCTCAGGTTTGCTTGCTGCTCGCAAACAGCTGATTGTGAGCTCGCTTGTGCATCAATGTCATGGTTTGATGAGCTTCTCAGGCAGTTTGTCCACGGCTCGCACTACACACTGCTGCAACTACACTGCCTGAATACCGTTGGTTTGGAGTTGGTTTGGACTTGGTCTTGTTGTCGTTGAGTTTACAGGTTTGAAGCAGCTCATTTGTGGGCTATAAGCAGCTTATTTGTGGGCTATCAAATATGTCAGCTCAGGCCAATACAGCAGAGACTATGCTGGCAGTATTGCTAGCGTGTCTGATGATTGGAGATGCAGCCAGTGTTGCCAAAAAGCTTGGAAACATGCAGAATAGTATGGTGTTGCAGCAGCAGGCTGGTATACTAGGAGTTTTGACATGAATGGCAGCAATTGGTCTTTGACAGCATGCACTCTGTGTCAGGTGGAGAAGAGGTTCAAGTGGCTGTGGGCAGACCATGGTGATGACATATCACGCCAGTATGCTGGCACAGGAGCCCTCAAGTCTGGCTTCACTCGCACTGGCAAGCGAACCACCTTTGGCCTTCTGGATGACGGCGTCAAGTCTGTCGTCAGATACTATCTCAACAACTTCTGTGACGGCCGCAAGCAGGATGCTGTTGACCTGGTCACTGGCAACTACAGCATCAGCAAAGGTATTCACCATGGCGCTTCACTATTAGCTGACCACCTGCAGTTAGTCAGTGCAGTGCAGTGGAGTGCACCAGTGCAGCTGGTGAAGAGTATGCATGCGTACATTGTCTGAATTTGCGTGCAAGCTGTGTGGCAGCATGCACAGTCATATTTTCCAGAGATGGATCTGTGTATGTGCAAGATTGTGTTGCAGACCTGTCACATGATGCGTCGTTGCTGCAGATGGGCCTCCAGTGATCAGCCGAATGCCATCAGCATGGCTTCCTGTTGCGCTCGCTCTGAACATTGTGGTTTGGGCGTGCTTCAACTTCATCTACTTGGCTCTGGTAAGCATAAGTTGTATTTGAGCATGTACCTTGAGGCAATAATGAGTCAACAACCTGTGCAATGGACAACTGCGAAGCATGATGCGTAGCGTAGCATGATGCACTACATCAAACCATTGTCGTCTTGTTTTTCAATACCAGAGTTTGTGTCTGAGCCTGTGCTGCTGCACAATTGCAGGGGAGAATGGATGGAAACACGTTTGTCAACTTCGCTCAGCTCATCATGCTACCTTGCATGTTGGCATTCACCATCATATATGCTGTGGGCAAGTTTGGTGACAAGTTCATCAACAGGCCGCAGCTCAGGCCTGATCTGTCACAAGTCTGGAAGTAGCAATAATGAGCTGACTTTGAACTTTGCGGTGATTTTGGTCGCACAAAATGGGTAGCCACAGAGAATTTAGTTAAGCACTGACACTTACTGAACCGTGAACATCATCATTGAGACAGGCTTTGTAGAAAATGGATTTGCTGTAGCGCTCTGCCTATGCACCAGTTGTAGTGCAAACACACGTCATGCCAGTGCAATTGTGAGCCTGGCCACTCGTAAGGTTTCAATGTCAAATTCACTGCGTCTCAATCAGGGCAACGGACTCATCAGCACTGAATGGAGTCATTTGTTTATTGCAAAATCAATATCTGTTGAGACAAGTACGTAAAACACAACACTGTTGAAATAAGGACGTCACGGCGGTCTTGTGTAACCAGACAGAATCATTACACGACTGTTTGACTTACTGTTGTTGCTGCTACCTCACTATTATATACGCTGGAACAGCTGACTGCGGGACGCTGCTGTACGAAACTAGTTTCAGTCATAATATAGACACATGACCTAGCATGACTGACCACTTCATGAATGACTTGACTGACTTGATCCAAGTGCCTAGCACATTTCAACAAACACTTCCAGGAAGCTCAGCATTTACACCAGCTTCGAAAACATTCCTGGTGGTAAAAGCAGATGCCTCGACTTCAAAACAGCTAGTGATCGACACGTGTGGACCAGGCTCAGATACCTAAATCAGACAGGTGACGACTCAATCTCTGCAGTCACTTCACGACCTGGGTGCAAAAGTCTGCGCTGAGAAGGGCTGTAACCATCAGATGTGGAAGGGGATTCCACAGCGTCATCAAGATCAATTCTGTGCCGCTGCTGTAGCAGCATTGGCTGCCCTGTTTCATCCGAGTTCAGTGCAGCTTCATCAGTTATAGCCTTTGGTCTTGGATTGCCAGCGGAATCTTGCAACAAGCGTTGTGGAGTATTGGCATCCTGCTGTGCTTGCTGCTCAATCTTGCGCAATGCTCTCTTAGCATAGAAGTACGCAAGCCCAGCCACCAGAGCAGCTGCTGTGAAGCCCAAAGTGTATGTCACAATTGTGGCTGTATTTGCAGGCTTGCCCCTACATTGAACATCACCATTAGCACAGCAACTTCATGTGCAAATACACGATGACCAGATTGTACACCTAAACAGGACTACGCATTATTGGCCTTTCTTCAATTGACACCAATAATCAGTACCAAGGAGCAAGCGCAGTTTGTTAATCATTCACGTTTTGTTGCTGATGTAAGCAAGACAAGGAGTGCTCAACATGTCAGCATATACTATGCTCGGTAGTCCAGCCACAGCTCCGGCTTGCACTTACGCTAGAAGGTCGCCAAGGCCAGTGACGTTACCACCTAAATAGACGTCAACTGCATTGTGAGGCACCTGCCCAATCACGGAAGCCAGCATGTACCAGGGAAGGGTGATTTCTGGAGGCGCTGATGCTGCATAGTTTAGCCATGTGTAAGGGACCACTTGGCGCATGAGCACTATCACCTGTGCACCACAGCCTGTCCTTTGAGTGCACAGCTAAGCTTGTGCAATTGGGTGGTTTCATGATATCTTTGCAGGACCATGCAGATCAATCAGACAGCACAATCTAGGATGGTGTCTTGGACTCGTTCACTATGGCAATGTGTGATGAGACCTCTAAACTGATCTGAAAGGTACCTTGAATGTGCCAGCTTCAGATATGGCAAGTAGCATGGCTTCTGCCTTGCGATTGCCTGCTACCCACCTGTCCAACAGCAGGCATGCTAAATGAATGCCTTGCATGGTAAAGGATCTAAGATGGCCTGCTGCAGAGATCTGGGTGTTGCCTTGTGCATACACAGGCAGGCCAGAATCAGCAGTTGAGTGGATGTACCGGTGCAATCTGTCTCGGAAGATCTGCTTGCCGACAAGAAAGGACAGCAGCATGCCAATGGTAGTGCCTATTGTAGTAACCAGGAACCCCCACCAAAAGCCTAGGACAGCTGAGACCAGAAGCATGACGGGCGTGGACGAAAGAAACACTACTGGAAACACAGACATGGCTGCCAGAGCTATGCCCGCAACCTGAACCTTGGTAAAGTGTCTCTGCAGTCAGGACCACATGACATTGAGTTTGCTCACAAACAGACGCACCGATGGCATGATGGCAATACAGCAGGACCCTACCTCTATGTACTTGATGGTGGGCTTGACCACTGCAGTAGACACAGAGTGAGGTTTTGTTGCACTATGACACGGCTGTCAAAAGGCTGATTGACTATTGCTCAATGCTCACCGTGGTCAACGAATCTTGGCAACACCTGCCAGAAAAGAACACAACCAGCTGCAATTGCCAATAACCAAAACAACCAGCATAAGATTTGTCCTCTGCGGGTTTTAGGTTTTAAAAAGTGGTCCTCTAAAGCGCACTGAAGCCAGTGCTTGCGTGGCGGACTATGAAGACCCTGAGAGTCTTCGGCGTTGGGAACATCATACAATTGCGAAGTCCCTGTCTGCTGTAGTGGTATAGCTTGCCCAAAGCTTTGATCCATGCAGCTGCTCTAGGCAAGCCGAGCGTATTGTGACATCACGTCGAGTTCAAGACGACAAGCACTGTGGCTGTCGGTTGCCTTAAAAGATGGTGTGCTCGCGAGCCCACACTCATGAACATAGAAATTCTGTGTTACAGAACCTCCTCACAAGGGACACTGGGGTCGAAGACATGCATATGCGGCGAGCATACGTTGCATGAAACGTGTGTGCTGCAGGACACCATAAATAGTAGCATACAAAATCTTTCAGGACAGCAGCTCAAATGGGGTGCAACTCATGCAGCATCTTCTCACAAACGTTCAAGAAGACCAAACGGCATGTGAAGGAGAAGGAGATGAAACGGCTGCTACGATTTTGTCTCATAGCTAAGCTTAGCTGCCCACATTGGCTGAGCCAATTTGGCTCCAGAACAAAAGCAGAGGCCTCAGCCGTCTGGCAGTCTGTCGGCAGGTATGATTGTTTCTGTCGAGGTAGTACGTGGACACCCGCTTGCCCGCCTGCAGACAATTACACGCTTTGCAGGGGCACCCCAGCTGGACGTGCGCTGTTCAATCTGTTTAGCGATGATGTCAACGGAAGGAAGTCCGGCGACAAATTTTCCGCTCGAAACAAGGCAGTCCTGGAGGCCAAAATTGCGATGGGATGGCGTCCTAGCTTACCAGGTGAGGCAGGCTTCCTGACAGCGTTTTTGCGGGTGCCGTCGGTGAAGGAGAACTCATGACATTTGTCAGCATACACAGGAAAAAGCTCAGGAGGCTCACCTGCCAAGCCAACTGTCTGTGTTCCCAAGTTCAAGAAGGCCACAGCCAGCAACAAGCCCTGTGCAGCTGCAAGTGGCAAAAAAAGTGCTGATATAATCCTCCAAGAACTGGCTCTAAGACAACAGGAGATAGAGCAGTATAGGCAGCCCCCACCCCAAGGTCAAACCTGCTCTGCGTGTTGTATGCAGATCATATTGTTGCATGCTTGGGCATGAAGCATGAGGTGAGAGATGACACTGCGCATGTTGAAACTTGTACTCAACAATGAGTTGTGTATGTCTTGCATGCATATTGAGGTATGGACGGGGCATCAAGTGCAAACACAAATGCATTGCAAACAGCAAAAGCAGATGGTTCCTGCTGAGCACCGGGACCACAGCAGCTGGTAATACAGTATATTGCAAAAGAATTGGTTGTCAAAATTAGATTTGCAGGGCATTCATGTAATGGGAACAGATGTAGCTATACCTGCAGGGGTTCTCTGTGCTCAGGCAGCCTACAATGCTGCACTTGTCTGGAAAGCTTAGATGTGACATGCATGTAGCCTTTGACCATGGGTGCTGTGTTGTGTAGGTCCTTTGCTAGATGATGTTGAGAAGGAGAGGCTTGCAGAATGGATGCGATACCGAGGCAAGCCACCAGAACAAAAGCCGCGTCCACCATCACAGCACAAACCCAAGGCAGGCAGCAAGGCTGAGCTTCAAGGGTTGTTCGACCAGATTGTGATAGAGGTCAATGAGAGGCAGCAGTATCTTGAAGACTTGGCAGGCTTTGCTAGCTCAAAGGACTACCAGGCAGTATCAAATCAAGTCAAGCGAGATATACAGGACAGGGTACAGGACATGAAGAGGCTGGACCAGCTCATCAAAGCAAACCATCAAGCTTAATGGCTGCAGCTTTGCAAGCTCCATAGCTGTGTGTCACGAATATATAGCACATGCTGCTTTCAGTTGTTACTTGCAACAGCACCCAAGCATATAAACATGCTTTTGCTTGTCCACTTCTCTTTGGGCACACATGATTTGGCGTATGCAGCCCAACACCATCAAACCAGCATCGCTTTGTGTTGAGGATTAATGTTATTGAATGCGCATGGTTGAGTGGCAAACTGGTTGTACTTGACAATGTACATCCCATATTGGTCTGAAAAGAAGCTTCCCAATGTTGCTCGCTGGGTAAGTGCCCTTTCTTTGTTTCAACGTGACGTCGTGCTTGGCTGGAGGAGCCCAACATGCACCTACGATCCGAAAAGCCGTCGTGCGAGAGGCTGTCTGCTACGTGTTGAGCTTGCAAGGATGGCTTCGACTGCAAAAGTTCCGCTCGCCTGCAGTCCGTCCCTGCTTGACAACAACCTCAGTGCGTTGAACAACGATCTAGCATACTGCCATAATAATCAGGTACTGCTATTTCATTCGGCTGGGTCCTGCCATATCTGATCACTCTCTGCTCTGATCAGCAAGTCAAAGCCAAACCTGACCCTGTTGTTGCAGGCATGTGTGGTGAATACTCAAGTTTCTGCTGTTCAAGTCACACCAGGCAGTCAGGTAGGTGAAGGTCACGGCCCCCTTGCCCTTACATGTTGAGTTCACAGCCTGTAGGCTCCGCAGGGGCAAGGACAGAAACCGCTCCAGCAGGCTTGCTTAATCTCCTTCAAGGATCAAGTGGCTGTGGTCCTTGCCACAACTTGTGGTCTGCAAGTGTGGGACATCAGCATGCAGCAGCTGCTATTTCAATGGGATGTGCCGGCAGGAGCACAAGCTCAGGCTACAACTCCAGCCTTGTTCTGCAGAGGGATTGCGCTAGCAGAATCTGAGGACAATTCATGTTTGCTCTGTGTTGGTAGCAGCACTGGAACAATACATACCTTCACAGCGGGATCTGCTGCCCAGATCGATCATGACTATGACTTGTGTCATCACACTTTGCCAATAGCAGCTCTGGCATCAGGTCACACATCCAGCACCACTACAAACAATACTGGCAGTCATCTTGCCAGCTGTGATGACAATGGAGCCATCACTGTCTTTCGAGCCAAATCTGCTGGCAGTTTTGAGGCCGAGCATGAGTGGGAAGGGCATGGTGTGCCGTGCATTGCAGTAGCCTTCAACACTTCGACATTGATAGCTGCATTTTGTGATGGATCAGTACGACTGTACAGCCTGGTAAGAACTCAGCCCTGCTTCAGCTGCTTACACACTTGGCATGGTCTCCTTGCTGGTATTCGCAATCTAATTAGATTGTTGATGCGCACAACTGCATGAGTCTTGTTGATTAGCAATTTTAGAAGAACGCAGCTGCACAGTCCTGCAGGATGCTGGCGTGCTCAAGACAGAGTTGCAGGCCCATAGTAGGATGCTGAGCGCCATGACTGTACACCCAACCAGGCCTTTGTTTGCAACAGCGGCTGAGGATGCCACAATGGCTGTGTGGCAGATGCCTGATGATGACCAAGAGGTATGTCAGCTCCTTGCAAGCTCCTTGGTAGCAGCCTTTGTTTCTTCTCAGCAGCAGGCAACATATTTCCAACTGAGAATTGCTGCTACCCTGCAATGCATAAGCTGCAGGAGTGCAGGGTAGTCAAAGTGGATTGTGCTTTACAGGTAGACTGTAAATGGTCTGCCTGCTGGAATAATGCCCTCCTTACTGGCATAGCTTTTACAGGGCGAGCAAATGATGTGGCTGCAGCAGCTTATGACACAGACGAGATTCGTATCTGGACAGTGATATGAACGCTATATTTGAAGGCTTGATGCTTTGCTTACGTTATGTGTCCACTTGAAAACCAGGACATTTCTCCTGGTCCACCAGCTAGCATGCAAACATGGCTGTCTCATATTTTTATCATCAGAGCAACAACTTGACTATGTGTGTTTGACGTTGCCTTGCAGCCATACAATCATCTGCAGCTACTGAGCTTGTGCTGTGTGACATTGCATCAGGCATTCAAAAATCCTGGCAGGCACACCCAAGCACATAACGTGCTGTGATTCAAGCTAATTTATATAAAATGACCATACTGGGGTGCTGTAAGAAATGAACTAATGGGGCAGAGAAAACTTCAAAAAGAAGTGCTATACTGAAACCTGTCAAGCATGCAAAGGCAGACACAAGTCTGTCAGCACAAGCCTTGCTGGGTCCCGTGGCATCTCTGCTGATTACAGGTCTGTATAGCCAGACAAGTCTGCCAGAGCTGCTGCAGATGTGGCCAATCTGCAGCTCGGCTTTTACTTCCAAACTTGATTGCCTGCAGCAGCGTTTGACTGTCAGTGTGAGGTACTGCGCTACCCTTGTGCTATATCAGAAGAAGTGTGCAAGTATTATTTAGTCAGTCACCTGCTTCAGAGCGCAATTTCGGAGTCAGCCAACTTTTTGGAAATCTCAAATCGTTTCATCTTGCTCAGCGGCCTGATGGATCTCAATTGTACCTCGTCCCCAATTTGAGCAGAGTTATCTGGATCGTGTGCGAAATACTTTGTTGTCTTTCGCATAAGCTTGGAATATATTCTGTGCTTTTCTAGTTTCTGAATCTCGACGACAGCCGTCTTGTCCATTGCAATGGAGACTACGCGTCCTTTGAGGCGCTGTGCCATGCAAGTGACTGGGCGCACCGCACGAGCTGCGGAAACCTGGTGAACAGTTGCCGGCTGTAACCGCTGACCGGTGGAGAAGCTGGAGCGCTGACTTGCAGGCATCGTCTCTCGTACACACTGCATGACCAGACGCAACGTGCAGCACAACGTTGCTCAACACCTTGCAAGGTTCAGGCCTAGCAGTATGGCTGTCACAGAAACCCTGATCCAAATCAAACACCGCAGTCCGTGTTTGCGCTGAGCGTGCATATCTTGTAATCATACCACGGGCATGCAAAGAGCAGCATCCGAGGGGAAAGCAACCGTGTTTGCCGGACTCCACTTTTCATATTCTTGCATTGGCAGCCTTGCATGTCCAGCGCGTAGCAAATGGTTCTGTCTTTGCTGCAGTCCCCAGCCAGGTGTTTAGCAAGGCATCAGTTGTGTTGCTCTCGCACCGACCGCTGCAGGTCTCACTACCAGGCTACATCATCGCACTCCACCGGAGCCGCAGAGCCCAGCAAGCCCAGCCGCAAGAGGTCTCAAGTGGGCGTAACTTCTGCAGCCAGTGCTTTGAGTAGCTTGACTATCCAGCCTTTGCAGAGGTCCTCTAAAACCAGTGAACAGCCTTGGTCCTCTGGCATCTTGTGCACTGGAGAAAACTGCAGTTACAAAGCTGATTCTCGGACGGTAGCCTGGTTGAAGGACTTGTTCGACGGTCTGGACAGTGATGGGTATGGCTTGCCACCTGCTGCCCAGAACTTGCTGCAGGCAAATAACGTGCCTGCATCAGAGCACATTTTGGCACGGGCTGCAGTGGTACTCAATGTTTACAGGGATGGTGCTATCACTAAGGGTGACTTGAAAAGCCTGATGCGCCAGACAAACAGCTATTTGGAGCCTATAGCGCTGGTAAGCTGCAGCCACTCGCTTCTGCGGTGCCTAGACTTGGTTAGCCCACCATTCTGTGCCAAGAATATCTGTTGCTCTCTATACAACAGCTGTCCCTGTAGCAAAACACAACCGCAGCCCAGCTAATCTGCAGGATTGGCTGTCTGCGGCAGAGCTTGGAGACACCTTTGACAACTATGATGCTGATCACAGTGGAGACATTTCTTTTGATGAGTTTGAGCACATGGTACAACTCTCAAATCGTTTTTGTTTGTTGGTGTGCTGCCCTATCTGTATTGTTGAGGTTGCTGACAGTGCTTGTCTGTGCACATTGTAAGCCCCTTTCCTGCTGCAGTACAATGATGGAAGTATGTTGGCTGTGACACTCGCCAAGTACAAGCTGATGTTTGACGAAGTGGATACTTCTGGCAATGGTACTCTGGGGGCAGCAGAAGTCCAGCACTTCTTCCAAAAGTGAGTCTAGCCCTGTGACCATGCATACTCACATACTGCATGTGGCAGGCCCCATGAGTCAATACTCAATTTTGACCCCCCTTTGGCACAGGCCTTGACATGAGGGCGTTCATTGTTGTAAGTTTGTGTCTTGACATGAGGGCGTTCATTGTTGTAAGTTTGTGTCGCCAAAGTCTGTCTCCCAGATGCATGCTTGAACATGGGGCACACCTAGTAGGTACCTGGCAAGAACGATTAGCTGGAACGCCTGTAAATTATGATTATTATTATGCTTGAACATGCAACATGACAAGCAGCTGACACCTGCAGGATTGGGCAGCCCTTCTCTGGACCTCAGGAGCTTCATCAGTTGTTTTCCAAGTATGACACAAACCATTCTGGTCAGCTGGAGTTCAATGAGTTTCTGGTGTTGTTCAAGGACAGGCTGCAGGATGTGCAGAAAGTGCTGGAGTTCATCAGCATGAAGCCAGCCAAGAGCAAGTCCACAGAGGCCTCTGTGCTGGAGGTATACCTCTTCACGGTAGCTGCAATGCACTTTTGCTGCTTTGTGGAACCATGTCTTGCCGTGGCAGCATGTTAAACCCTGTCGTAAGCTGTCATGGTGGCTTCACCGATAGTGTACTGTGTGGATTTGCTGAAGAAGGGGACCATCTTGTATGTCATCTACTGCTCTGTCAAACTGCAGTTCTTGCAAGTACACTTTTGATGAGTGTTCAAAGCTGGCAGTCTGGACACCTGACTGCACACATTTGTGCAGGTCACGCCTGGAGAAGTGATGCCTATCTACAGTGACTGCGAATTTGATCATGTGGTGAAAAAGCATGCCGATCAGCTTGTAGTGGTTTGCGCTTCATCCAGTGATTGCGTACCTTGCCGCGGGTTCGAGCCTGTATATGAGGTACATATGTTGCTGACGCAGCACTTACCAAAGGGGCTGCACCACATTGGCAGGGCTGTTTCTGCTGCATAAGTAATGACTTCAGCTCATGCTGTGCTCCATTTCTGGTTGCACAGCTTGACTTCTTTCAGTGTTGATCAGTCAAGCTCCTTCTGATCTAAGCCTAAGTCTCACTAGCTGTTGTATCATGCAGAGATTTGCGGGTGTATACAAGAAGGTGGTGTTTCTACACTTCTATGCTGAGTCAAATGAGATGACCAAGTACCTTGATGAAGTAAAGCTGAAGGTGGAACGCCACCCACACTTTGCCTTCTTCAGGAATGGTAAGAGACTCGAGCTGTCAACTGTCGGCAGAGTACTTCTGTGTAGGCTAGAGCATTCTGTATATGCATCCACAGCATCTGCTGAACTCGTGTCAAATTTGCACCTGCGGCACTCAAAATGTTCTTTTACTACTCATGTCCTTTCTGGAGCATCTCACCGAAACTGTTCCTGCACCATTTATGTCCTATTCACAGCGTCTCACTTCATTTGCCACCTTGCAATGGTGTATGCCTGTTTTCATATGTGTGCGCTCGTCTGTTGGGGTGAGTCAGGAATCCAATGTGCATCTTGGTTCCGTAGGCCATCAGGACTTCTGGTTCACTGGAGCCAATGCAGAAAACTTCGAATCATACATTCAGCAGCAGACCACAGCTGAGGAGAACCCAGCAACTGGGTTAAGTATGTTTGCAAGGCGAGCGCATCGGGCCAAAGTGGGCCTTACACGCAGCTGATCTGCTTTGCAATATCAACTTTGGGCATATTTTGTCTGCCTTGTAGTCTAATCTGCGAAATTCTGTACCGTGTACCCTGGCAGCTTGCATAGGCCATTGGCTTTGCAGTAGTTTTGAATTGGCTAGACAGGTTTTTGAATTGTTCTGTACCGCGTTCTGAGGGTGAGTTGTAGTGTCAGCTTTGAGATTGGCAGTGCTGCAACATGCAATCTGAGGTGGCGTGAGGCAAATTTTCAAGTAGAATTGCTAGATTAGACTGAGCGCAAAGCCATCTATCTGCTGCCATGAGACTGCAGTAGCTGATTAAATTGAATCCAGAACTTCGATGCTTTGTAAAGAGCACAGCACTACTCCTGTCCCCAGACTCTGAGAGGCTCGTGAGTGTGGTCTGACACATCCAGCCACAGCCAAAGTCGTCAGAGCTGCAATGGCCCAAGAGTCATGTAGTACACAGGTAAGTTAACAAATATGATGTAAACACACCGGATTTCAAGCCCTAACACCATTCATCCTGCCCCAGAGCCGCAGTAAACAACCAGTAGAGGGCGGGTGGGAGAATTCTTTCATGCCCAACTGTATTACCAGGTCAGCCCAGTTTAGACGATGCACAAACTATTGTGCTGCCAACTAATTGCAACAAGGTCGCTAGAGCCTATATACAAGGATGTATACCATCTGTCCAAGAACTGCACCATGTTATCACATGTGTTTACCACGTGTCTGCCTGAAAAGTCCTCAGACATTTGACCAATTGGGGTACAATTTATTGACGCAGTGAAGCATAGGAGCTATGGAAAGGTTGTGCAGGGCTTGCTAGAGTGACACCACAAGCGGACAAGCATGTGTTTGGGTCACAAATCTGAAAGCTACTAAATGGTAATCATGAGGCTGCGGGGTTGTGGTAGTGATTTTTAGCCATTACCATAGATGACTAACATTCACAGCTGTCGCATGATACTATGGATGAGCTGACCAAAGTAGTCGCAGTCCGGCACCGGTAGGTTTCAACTGAACTAGCACCATTCTGACAATTTCAGACCATTATGCTGAATTCGATTGCAGGCAGGCAACATAATTTCACACAAATGGCGTCAGCAGCAGCACACACCCTGCAGCAAGGTTACAGGTGGACAAGTGCCTGATCAGAATTGGTGATGCTGATGATGATCAGCCTACTGATCAGCTGAGCCAAGCTGCTGTACACACAGGCAATGCCATTGTCTACCGCTCACAAAGCACATGCAGGGAATCAAGCAAGCTGTGCACCACACATCTTGGCCTTCCTTGTCTTCAATGGCGCTCTATCCCTCAAGGCTACCATAGGACGCTGACTGCCCAGTAGCTGGCTGAACAGCAGTTGCACCAGCATAGGTCATGCCGTTAGGGTTTGCGGCAGGAGCTGGTAGCCTAGGCACATATGTGCCATTAGCAACTGCAGGATTGGCAATGGTGGTGTAGTTTGAGCCCACAACTGTGCCATCTGGGTGTTGTCTATACATGGCAAACAAGGGCTGGGCATAGGTGGTGAACACGCTCTTCAACAAGGGGGTCACTGCAGCTGTGCTGTTGTTGATGAAGCTAGTCAGGAAGGTCTGCTCCACAATGTCAAACAGGGGCAAGTAGCCCTGGATGGTGTCAATGGTCTCATATGCTCCATCAGACTGCGTAGCAAATAATGTTCTTGTAAATGCTTATGCGAATGGCAGTTTTCTGTGAGCAAAGCATTGCCAAATTGAAACTGTAGGGAAACACTACAAGGCTGAGCATCTACGACGTAATCTTGGATGCAAGCAGGCACAAGATTGGGCGCTCAAGTGCACAATCAGCATTGATGATGAGGACACAACACCCCCACTCAAGCTTAGCAACACTTGTTTGGCATGGTGGAGACTGACCAATGGGTGCCTTGCCTTGGATTGAGCAGGCATGTAGCCAAGATATGGCAGTTGAGAAAAGTTGAAATTTCAAGACAATGACTGCTTCTGGAGGAGTGGTGTCAGAGCGTTGTCACAAGCCAGGTACACTTAGGGCATTGTGGGTAGCTGCAACAGAGAATGACATGCATTGAGTGCATTGTCGGCAGAAAGGACTAAACCTACGTTGGAGAATATCACATGCAAGGTGTGCACAGTCCAAGCCCTGTGTAACTGTCAGCTTACCGCAACGAACAGGTTGTCCAACAGCGCACTTAGGCCAGAGCTGTTGGCAAAGAGCACATCCTCCACATCCTCAACAATGGTATTGGTGGTATATGCTGCAGACTCGCTCTCGCTGGTCTGGTTGGCAACAGTCATGTAATTGGTGATGAGAGTCTTCTGAGCTGTGGGGCTGTTGCTGAAGTTGGCAGGCTTGGTGAGAGTGACTGTGTCCATTAGTAAGCCATCTAGAGAGTTGATTGCCTGCATGTATTGCACTGTTTGTCTGCCATGCCATGAATGAATTGCGTTTGCCTGTGAAGGTGAACTGTCTGTGCCAGTGGCATCTCATTGGTATCTAATTCATTAGGCTACAAGACCCCTTGGCCAGGGGCCTCATCTCACCACTTGATCAGGTTGTTTTCAGACTGATTTGATACAGCCATGGCAACAAATTTGCAGCAGGACTATGCATTGGCTTGAGACACTACATCCCAAAATCATGCAATAGCAATCACCCCTTTCATGATGTCACACCTTACCCCCCTTTCCCCCCATCATTCCATCCTGCCTTCTTTCCTTACCC
>JAABUP010004386.1_pt1 | contig 23097 bp, 19 predicted proteins | sample 5559201 | NCBI WGS metagenome assembly JAABUP01 (sample SAMN10711887, study PRJNA513373) | rock metagenome | isolation source: Antarctica rocks | place: Antarctica | reverse complement strand
AGCTGTGACCGAGAGAGCATCGCAGGGGCGCAGCGAGGAACGAGCGCAGCCCCAAGGAGCGGACCGAGAGGCGCAGCAAACAATCAGAAACGGTGCAGCTGTGACCGAGAGAGCATCGCAGGGGTGCAGCGAGCTGGACTTCACCCCGGACGGTGGGCGGCCAGCAGCGCGTCGACGGCCTCGTCGCCGACCGGCGGCGACTGTCGCGTGGGTGCGTCGGATGCCAGCAGCAGGGCGACGGTCCCGGGATAGTCCCCGTCCTCGGCACGGTTGTTCCGCAGCCCCCACAACGCGCAGTCCAATGGCGTCGGACCGTCGTCGTCGAAGGCGCAGTCGTGCAGGTCGGCCCCGCGCTCGATCAGCAGCCGCACCGTCTCGGTCCGCCCGTTCATCGCCGCCTGGTCCAGCGGTGTGAAGTTGCTCCAGCCGCGGGTGTCGACGGCCAGGCCGTCGTCCAGCAACGCGCGCAGCACGTCCGTGCGTCCGAGCAGGGCGAACTGCCCGAGTATCCAGCCGAAGTCATCGGTCCGCGGGTTGCCCAGCGCCGGCGGGACCGCCTTCGGCAGCCGCACCGACTCCCCACGGGCGACGGCCAGCACCGCAGCGTCCACCGGATCGAGGTCCGCGGTGGCGCCGCGCGCGGCGAGCAGCTGGTAGGCGCCCAGATGGCCGCATCGAGCAGCCAGCGCGAGTGGGCGCCGGCCGACATCCCAGCGATCCCACGGCAGGTTCGGGTCGGCTCCCGCATCCAGCAGCATCGTGATCATTGTCAGGCCACGTCCGCGGGAGATCGCATGGTGCAGGCTGCAGTTGGCGTTGACGTCGACACCCCGATCGAGAAACCAGCGCAGCCCGGCGACGTCTTCGAAGTCCAGCTTGTGGTTGACGACATGCCGGAACTCGGGCTGGTACAACAGCTGCAGCATGACCAGGTCCGACTGCTCACAGGCGTGGTAGAACGCGTCCTCGTCCTTCCTCGCGCCCCGCTCGATGAGCAGCCGGACAAGTGCCGAGTCCCGCCGTTCGACGGCATCGAACAGGGCAGTCATCCGCCCCTCCCCACCCCATTCGATGGTGTAGCTGTCCGGGTCGGCTCCGGCGTCGAGCAGCATCCGCGCACAGGCCCTGACATCCGCCGGCGCGCCGATCGACCGCCGCAGTAGCGCCAGCAGCGGTAACGATCCCGCGAGCTCCGCGGTCGCGGCCGCCGGATCGGATCGAAGGAGCGCCGACAACACGTCGGGGTCGGCGAGCACCAGCGCCCGCTCGATGCCGGCCAGGGCGCCCGACTGAACGTGATGAACCAGCGCCGGCCAGCTGTCGAAGCCGTACTCGCGGGCGATGTCGTGCTGCGCCCGGCTCAGGCCGATGACGCGCTCACGCCGACGCGCCTTCGCCTGCTTACGCAGATGCTCGAGCGATGGGCGTGCGGGAAGGGCGGGCATGGCGAACCTCCGTCTGCCCGTGTCCGCGTTGCCGGGCCGAGGTCCGTCAGGAGAATGGGTCCAGCGGCCGGTGGGATCGTCCCTTCCCCGCGGACCGGGCGCGCCCGGCGGCGCACCCGCAAGATATCCCGCGGCCGCCCGTCGACGCCATGCCGCGCACCCGCGTCAGCACTGGGCGGTGCGCAGTGCGCTCCAGGTCCGCGCATCGACCACGCCGGTCGGCGGCAGCTTCGTCGAAGCCTGGAACTGCCTCACCGCCGCCTGCGTACCGGGTGTGTAGACGCCCCATTCGGCCGGCCCGAGCGGTCCGACGGAGATGCTGAGGCGGTTGCCGAGCACCCGCTGAAGTTCGCCGATCCAGCTGCGATCCCCGCCGTTCGGGCCGATCTGCGGGATCTTGCCGGGATCCGCCGGGCACAGGCAGGACAGGTAGCCGTGGGCCGAGTCGGGGTTGGCGCCCTTGATGAACGAGTCCGGCGGTCCGGCCAACCGGGCGGCGCAGCCCCGGAAGGGGGTCGAGTACGGGCCGACGTACAGCACGAAGGTGTTGCTCTGGTTGCTGAAGATGCCGCAGGACTGGGTCGAGACGGCGACCTTCGCGTCGGGCGGCACCATGCCCCGCGCCTTGAGCGCCTGCACCCGGTTCCGGAAGGTGGCCGGGTCGAGTTCGGACGCCAACTGCACGATGTACCCCTGGCTGCAGGCGATGTTCTGTTGCGGAACCCCCAGCGGTGGTGGGGTCGGCGTGGGCGTCGGTGTCGGGGTGGGGGTCGGCTTGGGCGGTTTGGGGCTGGGCGGCGGAGTACTTCCCGGGGTCGTGGGTTTCACCGGCCCGCTGGGTTTCGCAGAGGTGGCCGGCAACACCTTGCTGGTGGCGGTCGCCGTCACCGTGACGGTGTGCGGGAGCGCGCTCGCCGACGACGGCGGACCGGAGATCGTGGTGGTCGTCACGGTCGGGTTGATCGGTGCCGCCGAGTTGGTCGTCGGCGCCGACGAGGTGGCGGTGTCGGACTGGATCGAACTCTGCTCCGGCAGGCTGTTGCTGGTTGCCGGCGCGGACGAGGCGGTGGACGGCGGTGGTGTCGGCTCGGGGTTCGCGTTGTTGTTCGACCACTTCGGCGCAATGAGCAGAGCGGCCAGCACCACGGCGACGGTCAACACGACGACCGCGAGAACGCCGAGCAGGGCATTGCGCCGGCGACGACCGTCCGGGGCCAGCATCGCCGCCTCCACCAGCGGTGGAACCACCTGATCGGCGTGGTAGTCGGCGGCGCGATGCCGACGACCACCTTCCCTATTACCGCTGTACTGCGTCGCACCCAGTTCAGCCGGGCCCGGCGGAACTGCTCCGTATCCGTACTCAGGCACACCGTGACGGCCACCGCCCGGCCCGGCCGGGTCTTGGTGGTCGGGACCGTCGCCGGGTTGCCCCCAGGCGGGCGCCTGGAGTCCATCGGCGGCGCCGAGCCCGGGCACGATGGCTGCCGGGTCGTCGCGCCTGGGACCCCCGAAGACGTTGGGAACGGTGATGTCGTTGTCCGGATTCGGGTCAGAACCCGGGCGCTGGTACTCACCCGCCACCATGTCCTCCGACGTCAGATCGGCCGGCGATCCCCGGTGGATCGCCGTCGCAACCCGTCACGGTACTTCAGTGGACCCGGCGGACGGGGCTCATCGTCCTCGTCGGCCGCTGTGAGGAGTCAGCCGCGCCGAGCGATCCTGGCCCCGACCAGCACCCCTACCAGCATGCTCGCCGCGCCGAGGGCGGCGGCTCCCAGCATCGGAAGCATCGGAAGACCCCGATTCAGCGCGGCCAGCGAAGGACCGGACAACGGCGCCCATCCGCTGGGCTGCGCGCCGAACTCGCCGGAGCTGGCGACGGAGAGGTTCGCGGCCGCTCGCCCGGTGCGCTCGACCGTGAGGTCCGATGGAGCCTTGCCGATCTCCCGCTCGCCGGTGAGTACCTCGTCGATCGCCGAGAAGAACTTTGCCGCGGTCTTCTTGGCGACGCTGGCCAGCACCCGCTGGCCGACGCCGCCGACCATCCCGCCCACCGTGGCGTCGGCGTCGTAGTCCACTCTGGTGGTGCCGTCGGCGGCTTCCTCGAGCGTCACCGCGACGGTGGTGTCGATGGTGCCGGGACCACCTGCGCCGGTGGCTCGCATGGTCAGCGACGACGGCTCGACCCTGTCGAACAGCCTCACCTCGCCGGCGTAGCTCCCTTTGATGGATGCCACACCCAGGGTGACGGTCATCCGGAAGTACCCGTCGTCCAGCTCCAGGAGCTGGTCGCATCCCGGGATGACACCGGCCAGCACGCCCGGGTCGTTGATGGCCTGCCACACCCTGTCCCGGCCGGCGTGCAGCACGGACGATCCGGAAACCTTCATGGCGACAACCTTTCTGCTCGACTGGTGTTGGACGAGCCCGGGGCGGCGGGGACTTCGGGTACCGTATCGACCTCTCCGGCCGCGAACCGCTCCCGCAGATGGAACAGGGTGCTGGGGTCCATCGGCATGGCTTCGATCCGGAAACCGACGGCGTTCTCGATCGCCGAGGCGATGGCGGCGGACACCGGGATGACGCCGGCCTCCCCCGCCCCCTTGATTCCCAACGGGTTCAGCGGTGACGGCGTCTGCTGGTGGCCGAGTTCCAGCCGCGGCACCTCGGTGACGTAGGGCATCAGGAAGTCCATGAACGAGGCATTCAGCAATTGCCCGGACTCGTCGTAGGCCATCCGCTCGTACAGGGCCCCGGCGACGCCCTGCGCCACCCCGCCGTACACCTGACCCTCGACGATCATCGGGTTGATCAAGTTGCCGCAGTCGTGCACCACGCAGTACTTGGCGACGGCGATCTGGCTGGTGTCGGGATCGATCTCGACGATCACGGCGTGCATGCCGGAGGCGAAGGTGGAACGCGGCGGCGAGTAGTAGTCCTTACCCTCCAGGCCCGGCTCGTCCCCCTCGGCGACCGGCGGCTTGTCCGGGTCGACGGGCAGGGCGAACTGGGTGGCCGCCCTGGCCGCCTCGTCGAAGGCGTATCGCAGCGGGTTGGACAGCACCGCGACCTGCCCGAGCGGGATCGACACCGACGGGTTGCCCTTCATGCTCACCACGCCCGCCTCGACGTGCAGATCGTCCGCGTTGCACTCCCACATGTCGGCGGCCACCCGCAACGCCTTGGCCCTGGCCTTGCGGGCCGCCAGCGCCACCGCGCTGCCGGACATCACCGCCGCCCGGGAGGCGAAAGTGCCGACGGCGTAGCCGAAACGGCGGGTGTCGCCGGTGACCACCCTGACCTTGTCGAACTCGACGCCGAGCTCGTCCGCGGCGATCTGCGCGAAGACGGTCTGGTGTCCTTGACCCTGGCTGGTCAATCCGATGGCGACCTCGACGCTGCCGTCGGTCTGCACCTGTACGTGGGCACCCTCGTACGGCCCAGGGCCGGTGCCCTCGACATAGCAGCCGATGCCGATGCCCAGCAGCCGCCCCGCGGCCCTCGCTTCCCGTTGCGCCGCAGGGAATTCGTCCCAATCGACCATCTTCTTCAGCATGGTCAGCTGGTCGGGGTAGTTGCCGGAGTCGTAGATCAGCGGCCGGCCGTCCTGGAAGGTGAGGCCCTGGTCGTAGGGGAACTCGTCCGGCTGGATGAAGTTCGCCGCGCGGACAACGGTCCTGTCCAGACCCAGGTACTCGGCGATGCGGTCCATGGTGCGTTCCATCGCGAACACCCCTTGCGGCCGGCCGGCGCCGCGGTAGGGGGTGACGATCACCGTGTTGGTGTACAGCGAGTAGAACTCCACCCGGTAGGCGCCGGGCTTGTACGGACCGAGCAGCTGCGTGGAGGTGACGATCGGAACGATGATCCCGTACGGCGTGTAGGCCCCGTTGTCGTGCCAGAACGTGACGTCGAGACCGAGAATCCTTCCGTCGTCGTCGAACCCGACGCTGATGTGCTGTTCCTGGGCGCGTTCGTGCGCCGAGGAGACGAAGTGTTCGCGCCGGTCCTCGGTCCACTTGACCGGCCGGCCTAGTTTGATCGCGGCCATCGGCACCACGATCTCCTCCGGCCACGGATGCATGATCTTCACGCCGAATCCGCCGCCGACATCCGGTGCGATCACCTCCACTTTGCCCAGCGCCAGACCCAGCTTCGCGGCGATCGCCGCCCGCACACTGGTTGCCGTCTGGGTCGAGCTGTAGACCCGCAGGCTGGCATCGTCCGGGTCCCAACGGGCGTGGACCGCCTTGCCCTCCAACGGCATCGAGCAGGACCGCTCGATGCGCAGATCGAACTCCAGAGTGTGCGGCGCGGCGGCGATTGCTGCCCCGGCGTCTCCGTGGTGCTGCACCAGATGCGCGGCGACGTTGTCCGGGACGTCGGCGTGGACCAGCGCCGTTGCCTTTCGGGACGCCGGGATCCCGACGACCGGCGGGAGAACCCGGTAGTCCACCCGGATCCGACCCGCCGCGTCCTCGGCGACGTACCGGTCGGTGGCGACGACCACCGCAACGGCCTCGCCGACGTGCCGGACCGTTTCCCTGGCCAGCGGGTAGCCGGTCCGCGCGGCGTGCAGGCCAGGATGTGGGATCAGCACCGGAAGTGGTTCTGCCGCAGCGCCTTCCAGGTCTTCCCAGGTGTAGATGGCGACCACGCCGTGGACATCGAGCGCGTCGGTGACGTCGATGTCGATGATCGCGGCATGCGCATGCGGGGAACGGACGAAGGCCGCCTCCAGCGCGGCGGCACCGGCCGACCGGTCCGCAGCCGAACCGGCGGCGCCCACGTCATCGGTGTACAGGCCGTTGCCGGTGGTCAACCGCAAGTCCTCGGTGCGGCGGACGGCGGAGCCGAAGTAGCGGGTGACCATCAGGCGGGCGTCCCGTCAGCGGAAGAGGGCTCCGATTCCCCTGGCCGCGAGTCGCGCCGGCCGGCCGGCGGATCGTCCGCCGGCGCCGCGTCGGCGTCTTCGGCGAAACGGTCCGGCTGCGCGGCGTCGGGGTCCGACATCAACTCGGCGGCCCGCAACACCGCGTCCACGATGTTCTGATAACCGGTGCACCGACACAGGTTTCCGGCGATCATCTCGACCGCCTGCTCACGGGTCGGGTGCGGATTCGTGGCCAGTCCCGCGGTGATGGTGGTCAGAAAGCCCGGCGTGCAGAAGCCGCATTGCAGGGCGTGGCAATCACGGAAGGCCCGCTGCACCGGGGACAGCGAGGCCGGATCGCCGGACTCGTCCAGCTGCCCGAGGCCTTCGACCGTGGTCACCCGGTGACCGTCGGCCGATACCGCGAACACCAGGCAACCGCGGACCGGCTCGCCGTCCAACAGCACCGTGCACGCGCCGCAGACGCCGTGCTCGCACCCCACATGGGTGCCGGTGAGCCCCAGGTCGTGGCGCAGATAGTCGGACAGGGTGCGGCGCGCCTCCACCGCGGCGCTGCGGTGCACCGCATTCACCGTCATCGCCACCTCCCGGCGCTCGCCTGCCGCCACCTTTTCAATCATCGCCTCACCCGGCTTCCTGGTCGGCCCTACTGCCCGGACCCGTTGCGGGGCTGGACATATCGGCGTCGGAGCCTCCGGTGTTGGATCCTTCGGTGTTGGATCCTCCGGCGGCCGCCGCGATGGCCAGCCGGGCAGCTCGCACGGTGAGCACACCGGCGAGCTTGCGCCGGTATTCGGCGGTGGCGTGGATGTCCGGTGCCGGGTCGACGGCCAGCCTTGCCGCCTGCGCGGCCTCCTGCTGGCCGGTCTGCCAGGCGTCGGTCAGATCGAGGACCAGCGGCGTGTCCGACACCGACAGGTAGGAGCAGCGCAGCGCAGTCAGGGCACCGCCGGTGTCCAGGGTGGCCACCGCGCCCACCCCACACAGAGCGTAGTCACCGTGCCGGCGGGAAATCTCCACGAACGCCGAGCCGGAGCCGGCCGGAGCCGCCGGGAAGAATGCGGCGGTGGCCAGTTCGTCGGGTTCCAGGGCGCTCTCCAGCGGCCCGAGAAAGAACTCGTCCGCCCTGATCTCCCGGGAACCGCCGGCAGACCGAGCGGTGATCGTCCCGCCGAGCAGGGCCAGCACGCTGGTCATCTCGCCGGACGGGTCGGCGTGCGCCAATGATCCGACGGTGGTGCCGCGATTGCGAATGGTCGGGTGGGCAACGAGTGCGAGGGCCCGCCGCAGCAGCGGCTGGGCAGCGGAGGCGGCTCTGTCGCGTTCCAGCGCCGCATGCCGGACCAGCGCGCCGACCCTCACCCCGTCGGGCGTGACAGTCACCGCGTCCAGATCGGCCACCGCGTTGATGTCCACCAGGTGTGCCGGCTCGGCCAGCCGCATAGCGAGTACCGGGATCAGCGATTGCCCGCCGGCCAGCACCTTGCCGTCGCTTCCGACCTGCGCCAGCACCGCCGTCGCCTCATCGACGGACCTCGGACCATGCCAGCTGAACGGCGCCGGTTTCATGCTCCGATCCTGCCTCAGGATGGGTCCGGGCGTACGGCAGGATCTGCCAGCGACCCAGGCGCTTACTGGCGGGTGCTGCCCCGGCCACAATGTCACTCACCAGCGAATCGCATACCTGAAATTTCATAGAACTGCCGCGAGAGTGACATTGTGGACGCGTCGATGTTCGTCAACGAACAATTGGGGCACCTCGTCCCGATCTCTGGAATCGGCCCCACGAGTCGGGCTCGGCCGGTCGGTGAGCCGCATCCGCGAGTTGACCCGCCATGCTCAGCGACGGCGTGGCGGATCGGTGTCATCCTCGGCGAATGACGACAACCGCTGGTCCCCTTCCACCACCGACCCCGTCGCGATGGACGCGCCACCCTGATAGGAGCGGCTGCCCCCCAACGGTTCTCGCAGCATCGACGGAGCCAGCGTGCGGGCCAGGTGATAGCCGACGATGGTGACGATGGTGCCCAGCGCGATGCCGGTCAGCGCAAAGTCCTTGCCGAATCCCATGGTCACGTTGCCGATGCCGCAGATGATGCCGGCGGCGATCGGTACCAGGTTCACCGGGTTGCCGAAGTCGACCCGATTCTCTTTCCAGATCTTGGCGCCGAGCAGGCCGATCATGCCGTACAGCACCACCGTGATCCCGCCGAGAACCCCGCCCGGAGTGGCGTTCACGATCGCCCCGAACTTCGGCACCAACCCGAGCAGGATCGCCACGATCGCGGCCACGTAGTACGCGGCCGTCGAGTACACCCGGGTCGCCGCCATCACGCCGATGTTCTCGGCGTAGGTGGTGGTCGGTGATCCGCCCACCATCGAGGCCAGGGTGGTGCCGACGCCGTCCGCGAACAGTGCCCGGCCCATGTACGGATCCAGGTCCTGACCGGTCATCTCGGCCACCGCCCTGACGTGGCCGGTGTTCTCGGCGATCAGCGCGATCACTCCGGGGAGCGCCAGCAGGATGAAGCTGATCTTGAAATCGGGGCTGTGCAGGGTCGGGAAGCCGAACCAGTCGGCGTTGCCGACACCGCTCAGATTGACCCTGTCGTGCGGGAAGACGGTTGCCAGGCAGTACGGACCCCCCGGCGAGCAGGCTTGGCCGGCCGAATCCAGCAGGTTCTGGCCCGGCAACTTGGAGGTGATCTGACCGAAGATGCCGTCGAACACCCAGGAGAGCAGGTATCCGAAGATCAGCGCCAGGAAAACCGCGATCCGCGACCAGAAGCCCCGGAACGCCACGGAGGCAATGATGGTGAAGAACGCGGTGAGCAGGGCGATCGTCATGTCCTGGGGCCAGTAGGTGTTCGCCACCACCGGCGCCAGGTTGAAGCCGATCAACAGCACCACCGCGCCACTGACCACCGGCGGCAGCACCGTGCGGATCACCCCGGCACCGACGAAGTGCACGATCAGGCCGACGATCGCCAGCACCACACCGGCCACCAGGATTGCCCCGGTGACACTGGCGCTGGTCCCCCCGCCGGCCCTGATGGCGACCACCGCGCCCACGAACGACGCCGAGGTGCCCAGATAACTCGGCACCTTCCCGCTGACCACCAGCAGGAAGATGATGGTGGCGATACCGGACATCATGATCGCCAGGTTGGCGTCCAGCCCCATGATGAGCGGGAAGACGAAGGTCGCCCCGAACATGGCCACCACATGCTGGGCGCCGATACCGACGGTCTTCGGCCAGCTCAGCCGTTCGTCCGGCCGGACGACGGATCCGGGGGGCGCATCACTGGGGACCTCTTTCCAACCGATGGCCATGATGGAGCCTTTCTGGGCGGGTCGGGATTGCGGAACCGTAGCCCCCGGTTGCCCTGGACGGTAGGTGAGAACTGCCAGTGTCCGGCCGCGGGGCTTGTGCAGTCCGTTCCCGAGCCCGACTACTGGCCGGACTTCTCCGTCGCTCCCGGCCAGCGCTTGCTTACCTCGGCCATCACTCTCGCCACCTGCACCCTGAGCGCGTCAGTTTCCCGCTGCTCGGCGTCGCTGCCGACATAGGCCGCGCGGTCCACTGGCAGTCCGCCGCGCCAGATGCGCCGGATCCGGCGGGTCGCTCGGATGTCAACGGTGGGATCGCCCTCGACCAGTAGCAGGTCGGCCCGTAGACCGGTGGCTACCCGTCCACGATCGGACAGCCCGAAGGTTCCTGCCGGTCCCGATGTCGCCGCCCGCAATGCATCCGTCGTCGAGACGCCACAGTTGACCAGCAGCTCCAGTTCCCGGTGCACGCCGGCGCCGTGCACGGTGCCGGGATTGGGGCAGTCGGTACCGGCGAACACCACGACGCCGGCCTCGGCGGCGCGGCGCACGTTGTGCTCCGCCATCGCGATGTCCGGCAGATCGCCGTAGCTCCATGGCTGGACACCGCGGCGCAACGACAGCGACCAGAATCCACTCAGAAAAGGCGACAGATCCGGGTCATCGGCCACCACCGCGCCCCCGTCGCGTCCGCAGACGTGCTCGATGGTGGCCAAGGTCGGGGTCATCGCTATGCCGTTGGAGGCCATTCGCTGCAACACCACGTCATCCAGTTCGCGGTCCAGCGGCACATGCTGGATGACGTCCGCGCCGGCATCGACCAGCTCGGCGACCCCGATGGCGGACGTGCAGTGGGCTGAGACCGTCAACCCGTGCCGATGTGCTGCCTCGACCAGCGCCACCATCGCCGGCCGGTCCAGCCGGGGTGAGCCCCACGGATTCGGGCTGTCGCCGTCGTAGATGACCTTGAGGTAGTCGCTGCCCTCGGCCATCCGGTCGGCGACGAACTGCTCGGCACCATCCGGGCCGGTGACGGTCGGGAACGCGCCGTACATCATGGACGGGTGTCCACCGGGTGCGGTGGCGCCGATTCCCGCCGAGCGGAAGTCGGCCATCTCGGCGCCGCTGTCATGTTCGGCGCGCAACTGCGCCAGCAGCTCCGGCTGGGAGAACATGTCGAGCTCGGTCGTCACCCCGAAGCCGATCGACTGCTGCAATGAGCCCGGCAACAGATGGGTGTGTGCGTCGATCAACCCGGGCAGCAGGGTGCCGCCGTTCCCGTCGACCATCGCCGCGGCCTCTCCGGCAGACGTCTCGGGCGCTGGGTCGGCAATACCGGCGCTCAGGATGCCGGTCTCGACGAAGGTCACCGTGGCGGCCTCGATCAGCGTCTCGCCAACGAACACCCGAACGTTCCGCACCGTCGTCCTCGTCATCTCTTCGACGGTAGATCCTGACGTAGCGTCACAGTCAACGCCAGGGGACGCGATCGGCCAAGTGCTCGACGGCAGCAAGGACGAGGTCGAAGCGATCCGGGCGCCGGCATCCGGCTGATCGTCGTCATAGGCGTGACGACATCGAGCACGCACGGCGTTGCCACCCGCAGCGCGGTGTGCGACGCTCCGTCGGATGATCGGCCGGCGGCGGCCGACAGATCACACGGTGGGGTTCAATGCTCGATGTAATGGCTGCCATGGCGCCTGGAGGATCTTCCGGCGGAGGGTCGCAGGGTGCTCCGTGGCTCTTCTTCATCGTCGGTCCCCTCGCGATCATCGCGGGGATCGCCTTCATGGTGAAACCGAAGCTGCAGTGGAAGATGAACCGGTGGCAGTACAAGAATCCAGCGGCGATGGAGCCCAGCGCGAAGGGGCTGGTGATGATCAGGGTGAGCGGAGCCTTCTTCGCGATCATCGGTGCCGTGCTTGTGTTCGTCGCGTTGACGAAGCGGTGAACGATCGAATCCACGAGGTGTCCAGCTCCCCGGCTGAACTGCGGCGACGTTGCCTCTCGCGACACGATTCGGCTCGCTAGACAAATCTCCGGCTGACGCTAGATTGCCGAATACAGTGCTCGAATGGACCCGATCCGCAACCCCTACGCTCCCGGCGCCGGCCAGCGACCGCCCGAGCTGGCTGGTCGCGATGAACAGCTGGAGACCTTCGGTGTGGTGCTGGAGCGGGTGGCCCGCGGCCGGCCCGAGCGGTCGGTGGTGCTGACCGGGCTGCGCGGCGTCGGCAAGACCGTGCTGCTGAACGCCCTGCGATCGGCGGCGGTGCGGGCCGGCTGGGGCACCGGCAAGCTGGAGGCCAGGCCCGACCAGCGGCTGCGCCGGCCGCTGTCCAGCGCCCTGCACACCGCGGTCCGCGAACTGGGCCACGGCCGGCAGGAAGAGGTCGGGCACGTACTGGGCGTCATCAAGTCGTTCGCCCAGCGGGACGCCGGCAGCGACGCCAAGGTCCGGGACAGGTGGAACCCCGGGATCGACGTACCGGCCGCCGCCGGACGGGCCGATTCCGGCGATATCGAGATCGACCTGGTCGAGTTACTCTCCGACGTCGGTGGGCTGGCCGCCGACGTCGGCCGCGGCATCGGTGTCTTCGTCGACGAGATGCAGGATCTGCATCCGGATGACGTCTCCGCGTTGTGCGCCGCCTGTCACGAGATCAGCCAGTCGTCGTTGCCGCTGATCGTGGTCGGCGCCGGGCTGCCGCACCTGCCGGCGGTGCTGTCGGCGTCGAAGTCCTACAGCGAACGTCTCTTCCGCTACGCCCGGATCGATCGGCTGCCCCGAGCGGCCGCCGATCGGGCATTGCAGACCCCGGCCCAGCAGGAGGACGCCGAGTTCACCCAGGAGGCGCTGGACGCGATGTACTCGGCCACCGGCGGCTACCCGTACTTCATCCAGGCCTACGGCAAGGTGGCCTGGGACATAGCGCCCGGAAGTCCGGTCACCGCAGCCGATATCACGGTGGCGGCGCCGGCGGCCGAGACCGAACTCGCCGTCGGCTTCTTCGGCTCCCGCTACGAGCGGGCCACCCCGGGCGAACGGGAATACCTGCGGGCGATGGCCGACGCCGCCGCGACACAGCCGGCGGACGAGCTCGATGACGTCGAATCGGTGCCGACCGCTGCGGTCGCCGAGGCGCTCGGTCGCAGGCCGCAATCGCTGTCCCCGGCGCGGGACGCCCTGCTGAAGAAGGGACTGATCTATTCCGGGGAGCGGGGCCGGATCGCCTTCACCGTCCCGCACTTCGGTCACTACCTGCGCGGCACCGGCTGACGGCCGGGTTCCGTCGGCGGACAGTTTGCTGTCATGTCCACCCGTACTGGCTGACGGCAACTGTTGGGTGCCGCGCTCTTCTCATCGATGTGCGATCAGGTACTCGGCAGCGGCGTCCCGCAGCACCTCGGAGAACGGTCGGCCCTCCGCAGCGGCGCGGGCGCGCATCTGCTCATCGAGCGCCTGCGGGGCCCTGATCTGCCACAGCGGCGACGTGCCCGCCGGGCGTTTCGCAGCCAGGGTCGGCCGGCCACTGGCCCGCGCGATCGTCTGGACATCGGCCGGAGTATCGGCCGCTTCGGTCAGCAGGGCACGGGCCGCTGCTCGGCTGGCCGGCGTTCCCCGGCGCACCACCGCGTCGGACCGGATCGTCGGTGCGTCCGACTCGGCCCAGGCGGCGAGTTCGTCGTAGTTCGTCATACGGTCACTCTCCTTCATCCAGTAGCTCCAGGAACTTCTGTCGCGCGATCATCACGTGGAAGATCACCACGTCACGGGGCGGCACCCGCTCGACCATGACCTCGATGAGGTCTCCCCCGAGCTGTCGCGGTGGCCCCACGTACAGATCAGGCCGACCGACCCCCTCGACACGCGGCACATCGAACTCGGCCACGTACAGGTAGTGATTCAGCATCGCGTGCAGCGCGTCCTCGTGGGCAACACCATGCTTGTCAGCACTATCCGTCCACCGGATCGCCACACCTGAAGTGTAAAACATAACTCCAGTTCTGTCACACAGAACATGTCGGAACATCGAATCATGAAGCGGGGGTGACTGCCGAGATCCTTGTCGCGATGGGTCTCTGGGCCCCACGACATACGGGACGAATCGATCAACGGTCGCGGTGGGGCCTGATTACATGGACATGATCAGCACCCACGGTCGCCTTCAATGCTCCAGCGGCGCCCGCAACGGGGGGCCACAGGTCCGGATAACGCTCAGCGTTGAGGGCCGAGATGAGGTCGGTGAGTGTCTCGGTCCCTCACAGACGAACGCCGACACAGAGACAACGCCGATCGCATCAGAATCCATTGCCCCCTTCACTCGGACCGCGCCGACGGCCGGCCGGTCACCGGCGCGCCCAGCGTGGCGGACCCGCCGACCGTTCGCACCCGGAACCGGCGGAATCCGGCGGACCGATCGCACCGACCTGACCGCTCAGGATCCGACTGCAGCGGCGATGAGTGCGGCGCAGTCCGCGGACATCGTCGTGGTCTCCACCCGTAGGTCGTAGTCGACGCCGATATGCACCGACTCGGCCTGCCGAGCCGCCGTCCCGACGACCCGGTCGCCGCGGGTGGCTTCCCGGCCGGCAGCGACCGCCGGATCGCAGCGCACCGACACCCATCGGACCTCCAGACCGTCGAAGGCGGCCCGCACCCGGGCTTGGGAGGCCGCGCCCCCGAGGAACACCTCGTCCACGATGATGCCGACTCCGGCCCGCGCCATCGCCGCAAGCCCTTTGTACCAACCGATCTCCAGCCGGCGGAACTCCGCGCCGGGCAGCACCTGACCATCGTCGGTGAAGACGATTCCGGCCGAATCCGACGAACCGGCCGCGCCGTCGGTCAGGGCCGTCGGCATGGCGTCGACCAGGGTGTCGACACCGAAGACCAGGAATGGCGTCGGCAGCAGACCCTGCAGTGCGCGGGCAATCGACGACTTCCCCGAACTCGAACCGCCGTTGAGCACCACCACATCGGTTGGCATTCGGGAACGGTACGCGAGTGCCCGCGATCAGCTGTGCGCCACCCGCATCTGCCAGACGTGCAGCGCCACCGTGAGATCGGCACGTAACCGGGGATCGGTGGTGAACGGGCCCAGCAGCCGCTCGAGCTTGCCGATCCGGTAGCGCAGCGTGTTGTAGTGGAAGTGCAGCCGGCGCGCGGTCTGCGCCACGTTCAGATTGGTGTCGAGGAGCACCTGCAGGGTGCGGCGCAGCTCGTCGGATTCCACATCACCCTCCGGCTCGGCCAGTGGGCCCAGGGTGTCGGCCAGGAACGAGCGCAGCTCCGACGAATCGGGCACCAGCGACAGCAACCGGTACAGGCCGAGGTCGTCGAACCGGGAAACGCTGCCGGCGCCGGACAACCGCCTGCCCACCCGCACCGCTTCCCATGCCTGGCTGTAGGCAGCGGGCAGGCCGGCGGCATCCGGCACCACCCGGGACACCCCGACCAGGCCGTCGAACGGCACACCGGGAGAGGACAGGCCGCCCATCAGCTCGGCAATCCGGCTCTCGTCGGGAAGCAAGCCGTCCGGTGTGTGCAACACGGCAATGGCTTCGGTGGCGAAGCTGGCGGCCGCCGCCGCCGGATCCCAGCGGCGGACCCAGGACGACCAGGAACCGGCCAGCTGCTCGGTGCGGCGCCGCCGAGCGTTCTCGTCCACGGTCTGGCTGGCGCCGGCCGCCACCACCACCACCATCGGACCGTTCAGGTCCCAGCCGAACCCCGTCGCGCCGGTCACTGCCGGTTCCGGCGCCACCCGCCCGGACAGTACGTCCCGGAGGAAATCGCCCCGGTACTTGCCCTCGACGGCTGCCACCGCCAATTCCCGGGTGACCACGAGCGCAGCGACCGTGGCGCCGCGTTCCAGCGCGATCACGTCCTGGCTGGTCCACTCGCCGTCGGTGCGTACAGCGACAAGGTCGCCCTGGTCCTCGGCGGCCACCACCGATGCGACCAGGACACTGGCTTTTCCGGCCCGGTGCACCCCGTGGCCGTACGCGGTGGATCGGAATATCCCGTCCTCGTCGAACAGGCCGGCGGCTGATTCCGGCAGGTCGGCGCCGGCGTTGGCGGTGGTCCGGCCGCTGCGGTCGACGTGCAGGACACCGATGTGCTGGCCGCCGAGTTGGCTGGGCAGTGCCCGGAGTACCTCGGGCAGCCCGCCGCCGTGCAACACGATCTGCAGCAGCTCGTTGTGCGCCTGCGCCGACCTGGACAGCAAGGAAACCTGCCGTCCCAGGACCTCGGACAGGATCTGGTTGAGGATCTCATCGAAGCCGACCCCGTCCGGGATCCGGAGCACCGGGAACGCCAGCTCGTCGGCGACCTCCAGCATGCCGAGCGGCAACTCGTCGATGTACCTGCCCAGTTTGATCGCGATTCCGGCCAGCCCCCGCCGGTGCAGCTGGGACACCAGATCGGACAATGATTCGGGCGTGGAACGCAACGGGTAGCCGGTGGTCAGCAGCAGCTCGTCGGCTCGGGTCCACGGCAGCACATCCGGAACCTCCATGATGTTGACGAAGCGCACCATCCGCTCCAGGCCGGCCTTGCCGGCCAGCACCGTGACGCCGGACATCGCCGGCCGGTCCAATGCCTCGCGCACCGTGATCCCTGGCGCCGGGTCCGGGTTGCCCGCCTCCTCGACGGCTCTGCCGGAGTCAGTCCGCCTGCCGGCCTCCACCGTGCCGGCACTCACCTGGCCGACCTTCACCGTGCCGGCACTTACCGGGCCGACCTTCGGCGTGCCGACCTCCACCATGCCCGAGCCTCCGTCTTCAGTTAGCGGATTCAACCGCCGGGCACCCCCGTCGTCGTCAAATCTTGTCATGGGTGAGCTGTGGGGCCGCGTCTAGCCTCGGCCGGGTGACGATTCGACCGGTGGCAGTGGCGGCCGCGCTCACACCGCTGATCACCGGCCCGCCCACTGCCGGCTCCGTGCTCGCTGTCTTCCCCGGTGCGGCATCGCTCTGCGTGGACACCGCGGCCGGACCGCGCATCGTCTCGCTGCTGAGCCTGTCGGCCAGCGGGGTGCCCAACGGTGTCAGGGTCCCGCTCCGGGTCGCCGATCGACCGTTCGCGGCCTTGCGGCCCGGAGCGCCGGCCACCGTCGGCGCCCGGGAGGTCCTGGTCGGCGGCCAGAGCTACCGGATGACGCGCACTTGGCGCACCGCCGTTCCGTCGGTGCGGGTGTGCCGGCAGGCGCTGGCCGCACTGGCCGGCCGGCTCGCCGACGTCGCCATCGGCGTCCCGCTGCAGCGGGTCAGGGTACTGGGCGCTGCGCTCGCCGCCGGGGATCCGCGATCCGCCGTCCGCGGCCTGGTGGGAGTGGGCAACGGACTGACCCCCGGGGGTGACGACATCATCGCGGGGACCATGGTCGGGCTCCGCGCCTGCGGCAGAACCGTCCTGCTGCAACAGGTTCGGCGCGCTCTGGGCGCCGACATCGCGGAGCGCACCACTGCCGTCTCGGTCGATCTGCTCCGGCTGGCCGCCGCCGGTCAGGCCGGCACCGAAGCGCTGGCGGTGCTCGGCGCCCTGCACGGCGCCCGGCCAGGAATTTCCGGGACCTCGCACCTGGACGTGCTCGACTCGGCCGTCGACAAGCTGTTGTCGATCGGTCACACCTCGGGCGCCGACCTGGCCACCGGCATGCTGCTCGGGCTGGGCACCGCCGACGCGGAACGACCGTTGATCCCGTCGCCCCGACCGATTCCCTCCGCTGCGGTCACCGGGTGACCGACCACGTCGAACTGCGGCGCGGCGTGTACCACGACTCGGTGACACTGCTGCGGATCGCCCAGGCGGCGTCCGCGACCCCGGGGATCAGTGCCGCCCAGGTCGCCATGGCCACCGAACTGAACGTGGACCTCACCGTCGGCCTTGGCTTCGCGATGCCCGACCGCGCAGGCCCGAACGATCTGCTGGTGGCTCTGCGAGGAGAGGACGACGCGGCCGTCGCCGCCGGCCTGACCGCCATCGAGCAGGCGATTGCCGCGGCGTCGGCCGGCACCGGGTCCGCCGGGGGCTTCGGGGACCCGCCCTCACCACGCACGGTGCGCGGCGCGGCTCGGGCGGCGCCGGACGCGGCGGTGGTGCTGCTGTCGGTGCCCGGATCTGCGGTCCTCGGTGAGGCACTGGACGCCATCGGAGCCGGCCGGCACGTGATGATCTTCTCCGACAATGTTCCCCTCGACCACGAGATCACCCTGAAGGACGCCGCGGGCGCCGCCGGAGTGCTGGTGATGGGGCCGGACTGCGGCACCGCGGTGATCGGCGGTGTCGGGCTGGGGTTTGCGAACGTGTTGTCGCACACCGCGGCAGCATCGGGCACGCCGGCGGTCGGGGTAATCGCCGCGTCCGGTACCGGCGCCCAGCATCTGACCTCACTGCTCGACGATGCCGGTGTGGCCATCTCCCAGGTGATCGGCGTCGGCGGCCGCGACCTGTCCGAACGGGTCGGCGGGCGCGGCGCGCTGGCCGCCCTCCGCCTGCTGGAGGACGACCCGAACACCGGGCACATCGTCGTCATCTCCAAACCGCCGCACCCGGACACCGGCAGGAAGGTGACCGCCGCGGCCGCGGACCTCACCACCCCGGTGACGGTGGCGCTGCTGGGCTCCGGCCGGCCGGACATCACCAGCGCCGCCGAAGCGGTGCTCGGCGCCATCGGAGTTCCGGTGCCGACCTGGCCGACCTGGATGCCTACACGGGAACCGTTGCAGCGCAAGGAATCCGACGCCATCGGTGGGGCGTTGCGTGGCCTGTTCTCCGGCGGGACGCTGGCCGACGAGGCGATGGCGCTGATCGAGCAGGACCTCGGTACCGGCATCAGCTCGAACATCCCGTTGCGACCCGAACTCGCCCTGCCCACCGACAACCCGGGCCGAGGGGGGCCGAAGCTGTCGGGCCTGGGGAATGTGGTGGTCGATCTCGGCGACGACCAGTTCACCCGCGGCCGGCCGCATCCGATGATCGACCCGACGGTGAAACTGGGCCTGCTGGCCGACCAGGTCGCCGACCCGGACGTCAGGGTGATCCTGCTGGATGTGGTGCTGGGGTACTGCGCGGAGCAGGACCCGTCGGCCCGGCTGACGCCGTTGATCCGGGAGGGACTCGCCGCGGCCCGGCGAGCCGGTCGGTCGTTGGACGTCGTGGTGTCGCTGTGCGGAACCGCCGCCGACCCGCAGGATCGCGAGCGCCAGGGCCGGACCTTGGCCGCCGCCGGCGCCCACGTGTATACCTCCAATGCAGCGGCGGCCAGGGTCGCGGCGGCTATCGCCGCGGGTGCCGGCGGCGCCGCCGCCAAAGGTGCCTGATGCCACACGATCTGCTGGCCGGTCCGCCCTCGGTCATCGCCGCCGGAGTGGACCTGCTGTCCGCCGCGCTGCGGAACCAGGCGGTCGACGTCACCGACGTGGCGTTCCGGCCGCCGGTCACCGGGCCGGCGGCGGATCCGGCCGCCCTGCAGGCCGCCCTGCACCGGGTGCTGAGCGACCCCCGCAGGATGCAGGCGAACGCCGAGGCGGCCGCCCGGATGCTCGCGGTGCGGGCACAGCTGGTGGACGTGGTGCCCGCCGCGCAGGCGCTCGGGCTGCGGCCGGGCGAATTCTTGCACGCCGGTCCTCCCATCACCTGGGAACGGGCGTCCGGACCGCTGCGCGGCGCGCTGATCGGCGCGATGATCTTCGAAGGTCTGGCCGAGGATGCCGCCGCCGCAGAGGCGAAACTTGCTGCGGGCCAAGGGGTTTCATTCTCCCCGTGCCACGAGCACAAGGCCGTCGGGCCGATGGCGGGGGTGGTGTCCCCGTCGATGTGGTTGTTCAAGCTGGTCGACGGTGAGCACCCGGAACGGGTGGCCTACTGCTCACTGAACGAGGGCCTGGGAAAGGTACTGCGGTACGGCGCCTACGGCCAGGAGGTGATCACCCGGCTGCGGTGGATGTCGGAGGTGCTCGGCCCGGCGCTGGCAACGACGGTGCGAGGCGTCATCGGCGGCGGCGGCACCATCGACATCTCGGCGATCGTCGGGCAGATGGTGCAGATGGGCGACGAGGGCCACAACCGCAATCGGGCCGGCACCCTGATGTTCCTGCGGGAAATTCTGCCGGCGCTGATCTCCTCCGGGCTGCCGACCGCCGACGTGGCGGCCGTTGCGGCCTTCATCGGCGGGAACGACCACTTCTTCCTGAACCTGGTCATGCCGTGTGGCAAGTTGATGGGCGATGCGGCTGCCGGGATCGCCGGATCGACGGTGGTGACGGCGATGTGCCGTAACGGCACCGACTTCGGTATCCGGGTGTCCGGCACCGGCGAGGAATGGTTCACCGGTCCGGCGAACTACCCGGAAGGACTGTTCCTGGCCGGCTTCGGACCCCAGGACGCCAACCCGGACATCGGCGACTCCGCCATCACCGAGACGATGGGGATCGGCGGCATGGTGATGGCGACGGCGCCGGCCATCGTGAGGTTCGTCGGTGGAGCCGTGCCGGACGCGCTGGCCGTCACCCAGCAGATGTATGAGATCACAGAGACGGAGAACCCGGCGTTCGCGGTGCCCATCCTTGAGTTCCGGGGCGCCCCAACGGGTATCGACGTGACCAGGGTGCTGCGAACCGGTGTGCTGCCGCAGATCAACACCGGCATGGCCGGGCGGGTGGCCGGCACCGGTCAGGTCGGCGCCGGCCTGGTGACGCCGCCGATGGACTGCTTCACCGCAGCGGTCATGTCGCTGGCCGGCAAGGTGCCGGACTAGTCAGATAGCTGAGGTACCTCCGTCGACGGACAGTTCGACACCGTTGACGTGGCCTGAGTCGTCTGAGGCGAGGGAGAGCGCCACCGTGGCAATCTCTTCGGGGCTGCCCATCTCGCCCCTGGGGATCAATGACTCGAACTGCTGCTTTGTCTCCGCGTCGAACAACTGCTGCGGGATCGGCGTGGCGATTTGGCCCGGACTCAGCAAGTTCACCCGGATCTTCCTGTCCTTCGTTTAGCCATACGAGCGTAGGCGCGCAGTGCAGCCTTGCTTGCCGCGTACACACTCCAGTCAGGCCAGCCCTTGACTGAGGCGATCGACCCGGTCATCAGGATCGACCCGCCGTCGTTGAACAGCGGCAACGCCTTCTGCACTCCCGCCGCCGGCCGGCGTTTCGATCAGCCGATCGCTACCTGCGCCTTGTCGAAGGCGACGTAGCCGCTGTAATCGCGCCCGACTCGGTCGAACGAGGCCGGGTACGGCTTGGGTAGCTCCAGGCAGCATCGTGATGGGTCGAACCGCCCGCGGATACGTCGTGGTACTGCGCGTCACCCTTCCACGGGCAGTTGTACGGCGTGGGGCTGTCGGTGAATGACTCGGTGCTGAGCGAGGAAGGCGGGAAGTAGTAATTGCCCTTGGCGCCGGCGGTCGGGTTACAGGGTCTTTCTACTGGGTGGGTCCGACATTCGCGGATGTGGACCTGTGTCAGTCGGCTTATCGGGGCTGGGCGGCCGGTCGGACGCAGACCGAGTCAGGAGATGCTCGAGCGTGAACTCGTCAGGACCTACGTGGTGCGCGGCTGGCGCGGGCGATCTTCGCGATGACCGGCGAGGTGGGCCGGCCGAGGATCTTGTCCAGTGTTTCGCGTAGCTGGGCTGCCGCGATGGTGTCGGGGCCGACCTTGATGACGCGCTTCGGTGCGGCCGCGGTGGGCTCCTGCTCGATCGTCGTCATGGCGTGTCGTCCTCCTCGTTGTCAGTGTCCTCCACGAACACGATTCCGTCCACGTCGTGGCCGGCAACGCGGCCTCGAGCGGATTAGGGTAGGCACCCGTCACCACGGACGGCTCACGCCGGCGACTGAAGGGGAGGACGAGATGGGGTTCAAAGATGCGGTGAAGAGGTGGGCCCCGGCCCGTCGGCGCGGATGAGCGCGACGCGGCCCAGGCCGAGGCTCGCGCGAAGGGCGCATCGCAGCAGGACGCCGAGGCGGCCGGCAAGCACGCGCTCAAGCAGGAGCGCAAGAAGAAGATGCCCGCATGACCAGCGGCGGCCTGGGCTAAAACCGGCAACGCCCCGTGGAGCCGGCGCCCGGGCGCCGCGGGGCAACTGCCGGTCCTCGCCCTGTGAGTGTCGTCGTTACCGCCGTGAGGATCGTCCGCGCGGGGATCATCGCCTTCAACGCGATGCGCGCCCGGGATAGCCGCCACACTCATCGCCCGCGGACGGGGGCGGCGCGACCCGTAGCTGCGGTCGTCACGGTCATCTCGGCGCGGATGGCAGGGTACGAATCAGGCCCGGCCGGGGCCGCACCAAGGACGGCGAGCTGCTGCCGCTGCGCCGTGAGATCCTGCGCATCGGTAGAACAGCGGGCGTATCCGATGATCATCGGTCCGCCTCGCGGAGCACTCCTCGACGGCCCCACTGGACGAGAGTCACTGCAAGGTGCACGAGTGCTTGCGCTTCTTCCAGCTCAGGTGCTCTCCAGCTCGCGCCGCCTCGGTGCCGGTCAGGGTTCCCCATAGTGCCCGCATCATCGACCGGATCACATCGACTCCACTGCCGGCTGGTGACACGATCCTTAACGACAGGCCGTGTACCTGCATTACGACCCCTACGCACGGCGCCCATTGGTGCGAGGCCCGCTTTTTCGGCAACGGATGGACTTCCTGCTTCCGAAATCCGTTGCGTTGCAACGCTTCCGGCGTGTTGGTAACGGTGCTGTCACCAGCCGCAATGCGGAGAGGGACGCCATGTGTTGATCGCGGCGAGTGCAGCGCTTTCATGTCGCAGCAGTGGCGCGCAGGTACTGGTAGACGGTTTCGCGGCTGATGTTGAATTCCCGAGCCAGCACCGATTCGGGCTCCCCGGCCGCTGCGCGACGCGTGGGCCGACCGACCTGTTCCGCGTTGAGCGCCTCTCGGCGCCCAGCCGTAGAATCGCGGGGCCGCCAACCAGTTATTCATCACCTCCACTCTCGGGCCCGCTTCGCGCACGTCGTTTGACTGCCCATTTTCCGACGTACATCGAAACGATTACTGCCACAAAGGTGAACGCGGCCATGAACCATAGATCCAAGCGGTGGTTCACGACGTGTTCGATCAGAACCCTGCTTAGGGTCAGAATGAGAAATACTGCCAACGCGACTAGATACCTAAAGATGCTGTCTCGATTGTTCACAGGAACGACCCGGCGCAACCAGCCACGAACCATAGGGCGACTCCCCAAGGGCCCACCGTCGTGGACTCGAATAGACTCGTGAGACCAGAGGCCAACCCTCCTAAACCACCCATCATAATGCATCGACCAGGTTGATTTGACCTTGGGGATGAGTGAAAGTGGTAAGAGCCATCCGGATCGAACCCACCGCAGAGTCGCAAGCTCCAGAACCCGCAGTCGTCGCCAGAGCGCAGTCGGCTGGACCTGTAACTATGGTGGTGGTA